>Ga0114932_10000026_pt1 | contig 160180 bp, 119 predicted proteins | sample 2SBtaG_2_FD_87286 | JGI IMG/M metagenome (GOLD analysis project Ga0114932, IMG submission 87286) | Deep subsurface microbial communities from Kolumbo volcano to uncover new lineages of life (NeLLi) - 2SBTROV12_ACTIVE470 metaG | ecosystem: Environmental > Aquatic > Marine > Volcanic ...
AACGCGAGCCCGAGAGCACGCGCCTGGTGGCGCGAACGGCAGCCGTGCGCCTACGATCGGCGGGCGATCGAAAGTCCCCGACGGGGCGGTCGGCAAGTGTTAAACGCTTGTTCGAGGACTAGCAGTCGGGGCGCGCCGCGAGCGGGGATTCCGCTGCAGATGCGCGGGGGTTGCGGGTCGCGTCAGCCGCCGAGGGCGACACGAAGCGACACGCCGAAGAGGTTCCGATCGTAGTCGAAGACGTCCGCGTTCGAGCGGTTTCGAGTGCGGCTGTAGCGGGTTGTGAGCACGACGTGCTCCCCTATTGCGCGCTCGAGGGAGATGCGGACGCCGGTTTCGTGTTCGACCCGATCCTTGTTGCCGAGATCGACGACGGTCTGGAAGAAGCCGTCGTTCTCGGCGATCGCACGACTCTTCGGATCCGGAAAGACCGTCGGATTCCCGTAGGGCGCGTAGGCGTAGCGACCGCTCACACGAAGTCCGACTTCGAAGGGCAGCTGGATCCCGACGCCGAGCTGGACCTGGTGCCGTTGGTGGTCGTATTCGCTGCCCTCGCTCCAATAGCGCTGGTAGCGGTACTCGCCCTCGATCCAGGCGGGGCCGAGGAGCTCGACCGGATGATCGATCGGGACGTGATGGAGCAGGCTCGCGCTCACGCCGACCCCATCGCGATCGGTCGCGTCGGCTTCGTTGCGCGCCGGTCCGCAGAAGGAAGCGGTCGGGGCGCAGAGACCACCCGGACCGAGCCCCGACAGATCGGGGTCGTCGAAGGCCCGTCGGTCGTACCGATAGTCGTCCATGCCCACGCTCGTCCCGAGGATCGTATACGCTCCGCCCTCCCAAGGCTTGAACAGCGACGCGCCGACCAGGTGACTGATCACGAAGGGGTCTTCGTTGCCGATGTAGGGCGCGTCGAAGTCGTATTGCAGGCGAAGCGAAGCGCCCTCGTCGCCGATCGGTCGGTCGAGCCAGAACGTGCCGCCGGGCGCGAGGGTGTCGAAATCCTCGAGGTCGTCGTGTTCGGAGCCCGCGAAGCGCACGGTGGCGCCGCCGGTGATGCCCGCGACGTCGATGAACGAAGCGCCCGCGTCGAAGAACCAGAATCCGCGGAGGTCCCCGTCCCCGGACACTTCCCCGGGCACGCCGACGCCGCGGCCGCGCAAGAGCGCGTTGTCGTCGACCTCGAGGCCGATCTCCGCGGTCACCCACCAGGGCACGCTGCTCGCGGCGCTCTCCATCTCGTCGAGGGCGCGCTGGGCCTCGTGTGCCCAGGGCGTGCCGGGGTGGTCGCGGATCACGCGCTCGAAGGCAGTCTTCGCTTGCGCCTGATCTTCGGCACCGAGCGCCGCTCGTCCGAGGAAGAAGGACGCCATCGGCTCGACCGGCGCTTCCGAGAGCTGCGAGGCCGCGTCGAGTCGCCCCGCGGCCGCCACGTAGTCGGTGCGCGCGTACGCGACGAGCCCGGAATAGAGGAGGAACTCTCCGCGATCTCCGTCGACGGCGCCGGCGCGGATGAGCGCGGCCTCGGCGTCGTCGATCTGGTTCGCGTGGTAGTAGGCCATCGCCAGATGCAGGTCGACTTGCTTCGCCAGGGGATCGAGGGACCGGGCGAGCTCGAGGCGGGCGATGGCGCGCCGGAAGTCCTGCAGGCGCAGCGAACACACGCCGTCCATGCGCGCGACCTCGGCATCGTCCGGCGGGTCCCCCTGCACGCGGTCGAAGACCTCGAGCGCCGGGCCACAGCGCCCCTCTTCCGCGAGGCTCAGGCCGAGACGCCGATCCGCATCGTTCGCGGTCGCCACGGAGGCCGCGACCAACGTGAGCACGCATCCCAACGCGAAGGGCGAAGCGAGAGCGGCATGGAGCGGGCGGCGCGGGAGCGACAAGCGTGAACGAGTCCTGGGCTCGGGTTCGACGCGCCGAGGGTACCCCGCCCGGTGGGGCGCCACACACTGCCGTCTGGACGATGGGATCATCGCCCCAGTGCGCCAACGCGGCGGAAAGCCGCAACGTTCCTGGGCTACCTTCCGATCCGAGGTGTGGGGGATCGCCCGTTCCTCCCCCGTGAGGCGAGCATGGCGCGACTCTTTCCGCATCCGCAGGACAACTACCCGAGCGTCCACATCGAGGACACCGACCTCGATCTGCCGAGCCACGTCCGCACGGCGGACATGCGGTACACGCAGTTCAAGACGATCGCCAAGGGCGGCAAGTGCCTGATCCAGTCCTGCAAGGACTACCACCTGTCCCGGATCGTGGCGCACAAGAGCCTGCTCAAGGAGATCGCCGACGACCCCTTCGAGCAGAAGCGCTTCCTGCGCGAGGCGCGGGTGACGGCGATGCTCCAGCACCCGAACACGATCCCGATCTACGAGCTGTCCCGCGACAACCGCGGCAAGTACTACTTCACGATGAAGCTCGTCGAGGGGTACACCCTCCGCGAAGTGATCGACATGTCGATCGAGGAAGGCACCCAGGCGGTCGACGGCTACGGCTTCCACCGAATGGTCACGCTGCTGATCCAGGTCGCGAACGCCCTCGACTACGCCCACAGCCACGGCGTCGTCCACCGCGACGTAAAGCCGGCCAACATCCTGATGGGCCCCTTCGGCGAAGTGCTGCTCCTCGACTGGGGACTCGCCAAGGTCTGGAGCGAAGCGCCGGAGGAGACCCCGGACATGCCGCTGCTCACGGACGTCGATCCGTCGCTGACCGCGCAGGGCAAGCTCCAGGGCACCGCGCACTACATGTCCCCCGAGCAGGTCGAGCAGAGCCAGGACATCGACCACCGCTCCGACGTCTACAGCATGGGCGCCGTCCTCTACGAGATCCTCGCCGGTCGAACGACCTTCGAGGGCGAGAAGGTCGCCGAGGTGCTCGCCCAGGTGCGCAACGACATGCCGCCGCCGCCCTCCGAGGTGGCCGAGGATCGCGACATCCCGCCGGCCCTCGAAGAGATCGTCATGCAGTGCGTCGCGAAGGACCCCGACGAGCGGATCCAGAGCGCGCGCAAGCTGGTGGCGCAATTGCGCGGGTGGCGATTGCGATGGGCGGCGGAGGCGGGTTAGGCCGCGCGTCGCTCGCCGGAACACCGAGCCTCTGCGCTCGATTCAGGCGTCGAGGTCGATCGGCTCCGCAGTCATCGTCGCCTTCATGAAGCGATCCAGATCCTGGAGCCGTCCCGACGGTCGTCGGATGCGATGCCAACCCGCGTTCGCCACCCAGACTTCACCGTCGCGATCCGGAACGAGGTGCGCGCAAGCCGATCGCCCACGGAGATGATTCAAGCCGGCATCGAGATCCATCGCGACGTGCGCGAGCCACTCGGGATCGATGCACGAGAGCGCGGCGAAGAGTTGTTCGATCGCCTCGTAGCGACCGAGGAACCAGGCGCTCGGGTCGTCGAGCTGGAGCTCGATCCGGCGGACGAGGGCCGGCAACGCCCTCGGGTCGGGATTCGCTTCGAGGTAGCGCGCGATCGAGACGACGAGATCTCCGAGCAGCTCGCAATAGAGAAGCCCTTCTGCGACGCGCTCGTGTTCTCGGATCTCCGCCTCACTGATCACGTCGGTCTCGTCGCGATCTTCGATCGGCTGCGTCCACGGAGGCGCGTCGCGATCGACCATCGCGCCGCGATAACCCGGAAGCTGATCCAGGAGCTCCACGAAGAAGCGCGTCCGCGCAGCCGTCCCAGCGTCGCGCGCCGTCAGCGAGTCGATCTCCTGCCGCGCGCAGCAGAGGGCGGCCGACTCCCGGGTGAGCACGCTCGCGACGTACTCAGCGGCCGGCCGGCCGATCGCAGCGAGACGATCGATCGAGGGGGCTGCGAAGACGCCTCGCTGGAAGCGCCCGGCTCTCACACCGGAATGCCAACGCCGCAGCCGCGCGGATGCGATCGCCGTCTCGGCCCAGCGCGGAATGCGCAGGCCCATCGATGTACGTTCTGCCAATTCCATTTTTGTGCATTATCACCCAATTATTATCTTCAGGGGAAGCAGAATTCAACCGGACAAGGCGGGGATCGTGATTCCGCGGGCCGAACCCCTCGCACCGCCCATGAACCGATCGCGGCGGGTGGCGAGCGAAGCGAGACTCAGGCCTAGAAACAGAGCCGTCGACGGCTCGGGCACGACGGTGTCGGTGGTGCGCGCGAGGAGGAGCTCGAACGCGGTCCCCGCTCCCTCACGCAGGTAGAACTGCAGCCGGGCGAGATCCGTCCCCGGAGGCGCCGCGAGCGCGAGGAAGGCGCCGTCCGCCGGGAGTCTCGGCACGACCTCGAGTGCGAGATCCCCGGACCCGGCGGGGGCGTCTGGATCCCCGAGCACGACGTGAAGACCGAGCTGACCGGGCACCACGAGATCGAACGTCCCCGCCCACAGGAGCGGTCGTGCGCCCGTCTGGTCGAAGTCGAGAGCGGAAGGACACCCCGCGCTCCAAGGCCACGTAGAGGCCCTGTGAGGGGTCGTAGAAGCTGCTTCTCGCGGGGCTCCAGGTGGAGCCCGCCGGGATTTCGGGCACGTCCAGACACATCTCGCTGTGCCGCCCCGCCCGCAGACGCTGGGCCTGCGGCACGGGCTCGACACCGGGATCGCCCTGATAGTCGTCGCGTCCGATCGCATCGAGAGTCACCTCGGGGATCCAGGCAACCTCGACGGGCTCGTTCGCCACGGTCCCCCCGGCGACGACGGGCACGGTTCCTCTGCCCCCTGCGAAGTCGACGACTTCCTCGTTCGCCGCGACGCTCGCCCACGCGTCGGGGCTGGTCGCCATGCAGAGCGCGCTGGTCCCGACGGTCTGCCATGCGACACTTCCGAAACAATCGGCGGCAATCGCCGCCGAGTCCCCGAGCATCGCGCTCAGCGCCAGCGCCGAGACCCATCGCATCCAATTCGTTCGATTGCGCATGACGCGCCCTCCCGCTGCATACGGGAGAGGTGTGGTTCGAACTATTTGGGAATCTCAACCCAATTTTGTAATTTCTGGAATCGCCCCCACAGGCGTCGATCTACCGCGATCGCCCCGGGGCGAGGGCATGATTCGACGCCGATTCCACTTCATTCGGTCCCGTCGAACCACCCGAGGAGTCCGCCTCGCTGGGATTCGATCGTCGTGACGACCTCGGTCGCCCCCACCTGCCGGGCGAGCTCGATCGCGGTCAGATCCGTCGAGTTCCGCATGCCCTTGTCTGCCCCCGCCGAGAGCAGGAGCTGCACGGTGCTCGTGTTGCCCTGCCCCGCCGCGGTCATCAGCGCGGTCATCTCCCGGGCCCCCCGGCGATCCACGTCCGCGCCAGAAGCGATCAACAGCTGGACCATGTCGTCCGCGCCTCTCGACGCCGCCACGATCAGGGGCGTATCGATTCCGGGCTGCCCGGCATCGGGGTCGGCGCCGGCCTCCAGGAGCTCGCGGACGACGCCGACATCCCCGTGACCGACCGCAATCGCCAGCGGCGTCGCACCTCCACCGCAATCTCCGTCCGGACGCGTGGACCGCATCAGCAGGAAGCCCACGATCGTTCGCGTGCCCTGCTCGATCGCGCGACAGAGTGCGGCGGTGCGCTCCTCCCGCCGGGTCGTGAGCGAGTAGAGAGCGTCGACGGCGTCGATCCGATCCGCCACGACGGCCGCCTCGAGGGACGCCCGCAGCGACATGCTCGTCCAGGAGCCCCCGGCGCTCTTCAGCCGATCGAGCTTGTCGGGGGTCGCACCACTCGGCGCGAAGTCGAACGCCGCACGTCCCTGGTCGTCCCGCGCATGTACATCCGCCCCGGCGTCGATCAGCCGTGCGAAGACCTCGTCGGCAGCGGCCTCGTCACTCTCCATGGCACGCATGAGCGGCGTGATCCCGTTCGCGCCCGGACCCTCCGGATCCAGGCCCGCGCCGAGCAGGACCTCGACCGCCTCGGCATGCCCGCCCATCGCAGCGCGGGTCAGGGCCGTCTCGCCTTCGACATCGCGAACCCCGAGGTCGATACGACGGTCGACCATTTCCCGCAACAGCACCGTATCGCCTCGACGAGCCGCCTCGATCACCGGCGGCATCGGGTCTTCCCTCGTGCTCCCACCGAGCGCCTCCGCGCGTACGTTTCGATCCGCGGCGTTGTGACCGGGTGAACCACTGCGCACGAGCAGCCGATACAGCGACTCGTGCCCGAAGCGGCGTGCGACCGAAGCCGCGCTCGTCCCCCCGTCCAGCACGAAGCTCGGATCGGCGCCCGCCCGCAAGAGATCGCGGACGATCCCGTCGTGTCCGGCCTGGGCCGCGACCATCAACGCCGAATAGCCCGTACCCGCACGCGCTCCGGGATCGGCGCGGCGCTCGAGGACCGCACGCACGATCGCGCGCTTCCCACCGCGGATCGCCAGGATCAGCGCCGGCTCGCCGTCGCGCGAGCGAACGTTCGGGTCGGCGCCTCGTTCGAGGAGCAGCTCGACCATGTCGATGTGCCCGCGATCGATCGCGAGCACCAGAGGTCGCCAGTGCTTCGTATCGCCGGGTGCTCCGTCGATCGGTGCACCGCGAGCGATCGCCTCGCGCGCGGAGCCGAGGTCCCGGGTGCGAATCGACTGAGTGAGAGCCTCGCGCGGGTCCCTCCGATTCGCGACGACGCGCGCGTCCGCGACCGCGAACGCGACGGATCCCGAGCGCGCGATCGCCTGCAGCTCACGTTTCGCGTCCTCGTGGCCGGCCGCCGCGGCCCGTTCCAGGAGATCGATCGCCTTCTCGCGACTGCGCGCCACGCCGAGACCGTTGCGATACATCATTCCGAGGGCATAACGAGCGTCCGGGCTGCCATTGCGATCGGCGCGAGCGAGCCAGCGCTTCGCCTTGTCGAGATCGCGGGGCACGCCGCGGCCCGAGCGATGGGCGATCCCGATCCGGTACTCGGCCTCCACGTTTCCCCGGGACGCCGCACGGCGCCAGAGCGAGACCGCGCGATCGTATTGCTTCATGCGTACGGCCATGCGCGCGTCGACCATGAGCGGGTCCTCCGCCGGTGGCGCCGTCGACGGGATCGACTCCGCGGCAACGGAAGCGCTCGCCGCGAGGGCGGTGACCACGAGCGCGAGCAGTAGAGTTCCAAGGCGCAGGGACTCGCGCGCGTACCGTGAAGAAGGAGAGCCGGCGCTCGAAAACTGTCGACTCGTCATGCCGTACCCCGTTTAGTGACGATGTCGATCCCGATCGAGCGCAGGAAATCCGTCGGCAGCACCCCACCGGCGCAGATGATCACGGCATCGTTCTCACGCGTGAGCGACCCGTCCTTCGTGTCGAGCTCTACCGCGTCGCGCCCGATCCCGATCACCTTCGATTCGAGCAGGACCTCGAGATCACCGCGCGCGGCCGCGCGATCGACCGACTCCCGATTCTTCGGCTTGGCCCGCCCGAAGGCCTCGTTGCGATACGACAGCGTGACGACGGTCCCCTCGACGTCCGCCAGGCTCCAGGCCGCCTCGAGGGCGCTGTCGCCGCCACCAACGACCAGCACGTGCTGATTCGCGTACTGCTCGGGGTCGATCAAGCGATACACCACTTTGTCGAGATCTTCGCCGGAGACACCGAGCTTCCGCGGCGTGCCGCGGCGGCCGATGGCCAATAGCACGGTCCGACTGCGCAGACGGAAGTGCGACGACTGCACCTCGAACGAACCGTCGTCCTGGCGCTTCACCGCCGAGACGCGCTCGCCGTGCCGGATCTCGAGGCCCGTCGATTCGACCACGTCGGTCCACAGCGACAGCAGCGCCTCCTTCGTGGTCTCGTGGAGCTTGACCGATCCGTAGAGCGGAAGATCCACCGGCGCGGTCATCACGATCTTTCCGCGCGGATAGTGCGCGACGGTCCCTCCGAGAGATTCCTGCTCGAGGGTCTCGAAGGAGAGGCCCTTTTCCGTGGCAGCCAGCGACGCGGCGAGGCCCGCCGGCCCGGCGCCGATGATCACGACATCGAGCAGGTCGGCTTCGCTCGGCGCGTTCGCGACCCGTGCCGCGATCGATTCGAGCGCCTGCTTGCCCTGTTCGATGCCGTTGCGGATCAGGCCCATCCCGCCGAGCTCTCCTGCAACGAACACGCCCTCCACGTTCGTCTCGAATTCCTCGGACACACGGGGGATGTCGACCCCGCGCTCTTCGGTCCCCAAGACGAGGGTGATCGCGTCGAAGGGACAGAGCTCCTTGCATGCACCGTGGCCGATACAATTGGCGGGCGTGATGAGATCGGCCTTGCCCGCGACGAGCCCGAGCACCTGCTTCTCCGGACACGCGTCGACGCAGGCTCCACATCCCAGACACTTCGCCGGATCGACCAGCGGGTGGAGCGAGGCCGGCTGCATCAAACCCGCTTCCTTCGATTCCTCGAGGACGCGGGTGGCGACATGCGACGTCCGCCGACGGATCCTTCCATAGACGGTCCAGATTCCGGCAAGGACGATCGCGTAGACGATGAGTCCTTCGATTCCAGTCATGGCCTGCATTCCTCTGCTTCCGCGGGTCGCCGTCGGGGGGCGGCGGGTCCAAGTTCAGAACTCCCAGCGTCCGCCGAGCTCGACGAAGTAGCTGGTCTGTCGGTCCTGAGCGCCGCCGGCGAGCGATTCGACCCACTCGACTCCGGCGTCGGCATTGACGACGAGCGACTCGTATCGCCAGTCCAGTTCGACACTCGGCCGCAGCGTCGAACGCGCCGCCTGTACATCCGAGTCGCGCCACTCCCAGCGGAGCCGCGGATTCACCCGGATGCCGCCCCAGACCGGGAAACGCCCGTAGCCGGACAGACTGAGCGAGCGCGAAGTCCTGCCCTCGAAATAGCGCGCGGAGACGGAGCCGATGCCGTTCTCGATCAGCCAGTCGTTCACGAGCAGCTGCGTCGAGAGAGAGAGGTCGGGACCGACCGCATCGGCACCCGGAATCTGGTCGCCCGTCTGCGCGTCGAGCACGCCCTTGGTCTCGCCGCTATGCGTGATGAACAAGTCGCCCGAGAGCTGGAGCTTGTCCGAGAGCCGATGGGTGATGCCGGCGCTGCCGGTCCAGACCGTCTGGGTGCGGTCGCGGGCGAGATCCCGGATCTCGCTCTCGCCGAGAAAATCCTGGAGCCGGTCGAGGTCCTGGACGGTCTGACCCTGGAGCGCGGTACGCAGCTCGAGGATCGGGGTCTTCCGGTGCTCCACCGAAGCGCGGACGCTCGTCGCGTCACTCACGTACCAGGTCCCGGAGAGGATCGCGGTGTTCAGCTCTGCGAACATGAAATCGAAGTCGACGTAGACGAACGCGTAGACCTTCTTGCTCGCGAAGCGGACGTCCCCGCCGATCGCGGCTCGGTCCGTCATCGACGCCGTCGTCTGTGCGATCACCCAGAGCTGTCCGCCGAGGCCGTCCACGAACACGTCTTCGAGGTCGATGGCGCCACCGCCGAGCACGGTGTCCGTGTTCGGCGCAGCGTCCGACGTGCTCTCGACGGGCATACCCACGAGGCCCGACGCGGTCAGGTGCGGCCCGAGGCGCGCGGAGACGTGGCCGCCGTCGAAGCGCCCGAGGACGCCGCTGTCACTGCGGCGCTGGCGACCGATCGTCGCCTCGATGCCCCGCACCTCGTCCTCGACCTGAATCGAGAGGCGGCTGACCCGGAAATCATTGGATCGATCCGCGGAGGAGAGGTCCGCGTCGAAGGTCCCGGTGAAGTCGCTGCGGATGCGGTAGTCGGCGACCTCGAGGCGGTTCGCCAGGTCGAAGTCGGTGAGTACGTCGGAGGCTTCGAAGCCGGCGCCGTCGTCTTCGAGGAAGGAGTCGGTTCGGAAGTAGCGAACGCCCAGGCTGCCGAACACGTCGTAGGTGATCGGGACGTCGCCGACCTTCGCGGTCGTGCGCGTCGCCGTTTCCGACCGCTTGCGTAGCCGCGGCGAAGGCGCCGCACTCGCGGTGACCAGCGCGTCGAGGCGCTGACGCACGCGCTCCGCCGCCTCTCCGTCTGGGTAGTCCCGCAGGTAGCGCTCGTACTCCGCGCGCGCGTGCGCGAACTGGCCACGTCGCTCCCGCGTGAGACCCAGCAGCTCGCGGGCGGCACGACGATCGGCGGTCGTCGCCTGGTCGCCGCCGTCGAGAATCTTCGTCAGCAGGAGGATCGCGCGATCCAGCTCACCATCCCGAATCGCCGCTCGGGCGATCTTGAGGGTCCGCCCCTCTTCCACCGGCGCGACGTCCGAAGCATCGACCGCATCGTCGGCCGACCCGCTGCGCGCTTCGTGAGCGAGGGGTGCTATGCGAATCGACAACGTCCGGAGACCATCGCCTTGCCGAACGTCGAAGGCCACGCGCTCCCGAAAGCGGATCTCGACGTAGGCTTCACCTGCGCTGCGCTGCTCGTAGAAGATCTCGCTGATCGGTGCCCCGAGATCGCCGGGCAGCGAGAGGTTCTGCCGGAACGGACTCGCGAAGGGAACGAGATCACCGGTGTCCAGTGGCTCGATCTGGATGCGCACGGAAGTCCCGCTTCCGTCGGGCACATGGCGCAGGTACCGCGCGGCGAACTCGAGCTGGAGCGACAAGTCCCAGCCCGCATCCGACTCGACCGAACGCACCGAGCGCAGCGCGCGAACGCTTCGGTCCTGCGCCCACGCGGGCTGGCAGAGCAGCGCGACGAACATCACGACTCCCAGGGCTCGGATCGAGAAGCGATCCCGGTGTTGTGCAAATTCCCCCAGAGTCCCCATCTCACCCCGTCCAGGATGTGCCGCGCCCGGATCCGAAGTACGGCCGGAACCGGACACAGGGCAATCTCCATGCTGAATTTGCCCCTTAGCGCCCCGATCCCGCTCCGGCCGTCCCGGGAATGATCGTCGGACGCTCGGCCCCGCAAAGTGATGGGAAACACATCCGTCCATCTATTTTTGTGCATATTCTCACATATTCTTACACACTCAGGGAATGCCCGATGGACGTCGATACGTACGCCGACTTTCCACTCTCGCGGGTTCGTCCGCGAGAGGCCCTGAATGCGTTTCGAGGAAGACATCCTGTGGCTGTTGGTGCGAGCACGTCGAGCGATCGATCCGAACCGAGATCGTCCGAATTGGATCGCGACGACGGCCTCGGTCTGGTCACACCCCATGGGGTGATCGGCTACGGCTGCGGCATCGCGATCGTGGGTGGCTGGCTCTTCTCGGACGCCCTCAACTTGAGCCCGTCCGACGGAGCGGGGTACGCGCTCGGCATCGTCGGCCTCGCGGCGATGACGCTCCTGTTGCTCTATTCGATGCGCAAGCGCGTTCGCTTCCTACGCCGCGCAGGCGAGCTGCGCCTCTGGTTCGAAGCGCATCTGATCCTGGGGCTCCTCGGCCCGACCGCGGTCCTCTATCACTGCAACTTCGAGCTCGGTTCGATGAACTCGGCGGTCTCGCTCTTCTGCGTGCTCGCCGTCGCGGGCAGCGGCGTCGGCGGTCGGTTCCTCTACGGACGAATGCATCGGAGTCTCGCCGGACGCCGTCGCACGATCGGTGCGCTCCTCGTCGAGGCACGAGACGAATTGTCACTGATCGACTCGGTGCTCGAGCGTTGCCCCGAAGCGAAAATGCGCATGGAGACGTTCGCCGCGGGATCGGCGGAGTCCGCGCCCGGAATCGCCTCCGCACACCGGATCGTGACGAGTCGAGTTGAGGCCCGTGCCATCGAGCGACAGGTGCTGGCCGGCATCCGTGATTCAGCGCGGCCTCACATCGTGTCCGACCCGGTGCGGTCCGCGGTCCGCCGCTACTTCTCCGCGATCGTTCGCAGCCAGGACCTCCGGGTCTTCGAGCAACTCTTCTCTCTGTGGCATGCCATCCACGTCCCCCTCACGTTCGTCCTCTTCATCTCGGCGACGATTCATGTCCTTGCTGTCCACATGTATTGAGGCGCGGGTGAGGCGGGGTGCTGCCCGGCTCCTTGCGTTCGTCGCGCTCTCGTTCGTGGCGACCTCGCCCGGCGCGGCGATCGACTTCGAAAAGATGGTCATGCCGGGCCCCCTCGCGACCGCGCATGCGGAGTACGAGGGCGAGTGCTCGAACTGCCACGCCGCCCTGGACCGCTCGGCCCAACGGCGACTCTGCCTGGATTGCCACGAAGGCGTGGCTTCGGACATCGATGACGGGGTCGGCCTGCACGGGCGCCATCCCCTCGCGTCGGTCGGCGACTGCCGATCGTGCCACGCCGAGCACGTCGGGCGTGACGCCGACATTCGTGGCCTGAGCGTGGCGACCTTCGATCACGACGACGTCGATTTCCCGCTCGAAGGCGCTCACGAGAGCGCTTCGTGCCAGGACTGCCACGAGCCCGGAACGCCGCGTCGCGAAGCACCGAGCGATTGCTTCTCCTGCCATGAGCAGGACGACGCCCACGACACGAAGCTCGGCAACGACTGCGCCGACTGCCACGACGCGGCGGCCTGGAAGCCGGGGCGCTTCGATCACGACGAGACCGAGTTCCCGCTGACGGGCCGACACGAAGGGGCTTCCTGCGTCGGCTGCCACGTCGGAAACCGGTACGAGGACACACCGTCGGACTGCGTCTCTTGCCACGCCATCGACGACGCGCACGGCGGCCGATTCGGCGAGGACTGCGCTTCGTGTCACGACACGAGCGGCTGGCAGCAGAAGGAGTTCGATCACGAACGTGAGAGTGGTTTCCCGCTGATCGGTGCCCATGCGAATGCCGAATGCGCCACATGCCACCGGCAGGCGCCCGGTAAGCGGAAGCTTCCGGAGGACTGCTCAGGCTGCCACGCTTCGGACGATGTTCACGCCGGTCGCTTCGACACGCGCTGCGGCGACTGCCATTCGCCGAACGGATGGTCCAAGGCGCGCTTCGATCACGATCGCGACACCGACTTCGCCCTCTTCGGCGCCCACCGACGGCAGGGGTGCGAGTCGTGCCATTCGGGTCCGAACCGGGACGTCGGAGCGGATGCTGCCTGTGTCGATTGTCACGCCGGTGACGATGTCCACCAGACCGCGCTCGGCACGGATTGTGCCGACTGCCACACCGAGGAATCGTTCGTCGGCCGAGTTGCGTTCGACCACGACCTGACTGCATTTCCTCTTCTGGGACTTCACGCGGTCACGCCGTGCGAGAGCTGTCATGCGGATCACACCTTCCAGACCGAGTCCCTCGCGTGCGTCTCCTGTCACCGGAGCGACGACGCTCACGACCGAACGCTCGGTGCGAGCTGCGAGTCGTGTCATACGCCGAATGCGTGGGACGTCTGGCGCTTCGATCACGATCGTCAGACCGAGTTCGCGCTCCACGGCGCACACGAAGATCTCGAATGCGGAGCGTGCCATACCCAACCGGTGACGACGGGATTCCAGATGGTGCAGAGCTGCTTCCAATGCCACGCGTCGGATGACGTGCACCGCGGCGGCTTCGGACGCAGCTGCGACAACTGCCACGGCTTCGATGCGTGGATCCCGGCAACCGTCCGGCGAAGATGACGAGGTGATCATGACGACGACACGAACCAATCGGCCGCGCTCGAACCGGACCGGCGCACGCTTCCGCGCGTTCGGCGCCGCGCTCCTCGTCGTCGCGCTCGTCGCTTTCGCCGCCTCGTCGGCGCTGGCGCAAGCCGCACGCCCCACATTCGATCACGATTCGACGCGCTTTCCTCTGACCGGTCGCCACTCGGTCGCGAACTGCGAGAGCTGCCACGTCGATGGACAATTCGCTGGCACGTCCACCAACTGCAACACCTGCCACCGAAGCGGCGGCGGGCGGGCCGAGACCGCGCCGTCTTCGAAGCACATTCCGATCCAGACGTCCTGCGGAGATTGTCACTTCACGCGCTTCTGGGAGCCGGCGCGCATGGACCACGCGACGGTCGGCGGCGACTGCCACACGTGCCATTCGGGTCGCCTAGCGACTGCGAAGCCTCCGACGCACATTCCGAGCTCGGACTTCTGCTCTGACTGTCACGGCACACTGCGCTGGTCGGACGCGGTCTTCGACCACGGAGCGGTGAGCGACAACTGCTTCACTTGTCACAACGGCACCACCGCCATCGGCAAGCACCCCGGTCACCTCGCGACCAGCAACGCCTGCGAGGTCTGCCATACGACGACACGGTTCGTCCCCGCCTCGAATTTCGACCACTCCGGCATCGTCGCCAACTGCAACACCTGCCACAACAACAGCCCGATCATCGGCAAGCCGACGAATCACATTCCGACGACGGGTGTCGTCCCGACCGGTGACGCCTGCGAGGCCTGCCACAACACGGCCTCGTTCTCGCCTTCGACATTCGCGCACCAGGGGATCACCACGAACTGCCAGTCCTGCCACAACGGCACCTGGGCGACGGGCAAGGACCCTGGTCACGTTCCGACGACGGCCGTCGTGACGGGGGACAACTGCGAGGAGTGCCATTCGACCGTCGCTTTCCTGCCGTCGACCTTCGATCACAGCGGGACCCCGACGGACTGCCTGTCTTGCCACAACGGGACCTTCGCTCCCGGCAAGCAGCCGACGCACATTCCGAGCAACAACGAATGTGAGCTCTGCCATTCCACCCGCGCCTTCGTCCCGGCGTCGACCTTCGATCACACCGGCATCGTCGACAACTGCATCAGCTGCCACGACGGAACGACCGCACCCGGGAAGAACCCCGGTCACATCATCTCGGGCAACGACTGCGAACTCTGCCACCAGACCCACGGCTGGATCCCCGCCGGCTTCGATCACACCGGTATCACCACGGGATGCAACACCTGCCACAACGGCTCGACCGCCACGGGCAAGCCGGGGAATCACATCCCGACCACGGGGGTCGTTCCGACCGGGGACGCTTGTGAGGAATGCCACACGACGGCCTACTTCTCGCCGTCGACGTTCAACCACGTCGGGATCACGACGAACTGCCTGAGCTGCCACAACGGAACGTTCGCGCCGGGCAAGCACCCGACCCACCTGCCGAGCAGCAACGACTGCGAAGTCTGTCACTCGACGACGGCGTTCGTCCCGGCCGGCTTCGACCACTCACTGGTCGCGCCGGGGACCTGCCGGAACTGCCACAACGGGATCGACGCTATCGGAATGACGAACGGCCACTTCGCCACGACGATCTCCTGCGATCGGTGCCACTCGACGGTCTCGTTCCTCAACGCGAACTTCGATCATGTCGGGACGGCCTATCCGGGCGACCACCGCGCGCCGCTGGACTGCCTCGACTGCCACGGCGGCAACAGCTCGGCGGTCACCTGGGACGCGCCGAATTACCAGCCCTACTGCGCGGGCTGTCACGCGAGAGACTTCCGGCCCGGAGTCGACAGGCATCGGCGTGGCGGAATCACGCAGAACCTGAATTGTGCCGATTCGGGCTGCCACAACGTCCGCGATCGGGAGTGGTGAGCCCCGATTCAGGCGACCTTTCGACGGCCCGCCCAGACCAGGCCGAGCACACTGACCAGGATCATCAGGTGCGCATCCGGCTCGGGAAGCGCCACGACCTCGACGTCGTCCATCACGAGAAACGCGTGCGTGCTGGCGATCTCGACCGAAGAGAGATTCGTCCAGTCCGACCCGAAGCTCGCCGTCACCCACACGTCGCCGATCGTGGGCACCACCTGCTGAACCGTCGCGCCCCCGAACCGGGTCCCGGTCACGGTGACGCTCGAGCTCGGCCCGCCGAAGAGATGGGACAGGCTCATCGACTGGAGGATGAAGGGGCCTCCGGTCCCTTCCGTCAGGACGGTGGTCGAGTCGTTCGTCACGAGGCCGAAGTCCGTGCCCGAGAGCAGCAGGCCCGGAGTGTCGCCCGCGAGTACGTGAAAGTCCTGATCGACGCCGTAAGCGGCATCGAACTCGAAGCCGTCCGTTGCGAACACCGCGCCGAGGAGCACTTCCTGGCCGCTGGCGGCGATGCCTTCGAAGTCGATCGTGGTCGTCGGTCCCGCACGCTCGGCGAGCCGGAGGTCTGCGAGGTCGTTCAAGCGATCGTTGGGGGCGGACTGACCATTCCACGCCGCGACGTCGATGCCTCCGATCCCCGCGATCTCCCCAGTCACGGAATCGAAGGCCGACGCGGCGATCGCGGTGTCGCAAGGCCCGTGGAGAACGGCATCGCAAAAGATCGGCGCGGGCGCGAGGGCCGGCACGTTCGCGAGACCGCCCGTCGACGACGTGGATCCCGACGCCGTCCAGGTCGTTCCGTCGATGGTCGCAGTCCAGGCGACCGACACCAGCTCTCCCGCCGCGTCGATCACGAGCACATAGTCCGATACGGAGCCGGGGGCCACCGCGAACGGCCGTGAACGATCGAGGTACGCCTCGAAGTCGGCACCCGCGATCGTGATCACGCGCTCGAGCGATCCGTTCACGGCGAACGACGCGGGGAGCTGATCCTCGGTGAAGGTGAGTCCCACTTCGCTGGGATCGAGGCGCTCGTCGAACTGAACGACGACCGACCGCGTCGAAGTGTCGGCGAGGTCGAGCGGGTCGTTGAAGTCGCAGTGATCGCCCCGCCCGTCGAGGTCGAAATCGAGCTGAGTCGGATTCGGGGTCGTCAGGCAGTTGTCGACGCCGTCGACCAGGCCATCCGCGTCGGTGTCGCTCGCGGCCGGATCGCTCGAGAGGGACCGCACCTCCGGAAGATCTCCGACGCCGTCGGCGTCGCCGTCCGGGTCGAGCGGGTCGGATCCTGCCGCCTGCTCCTCGGCATTCGTGAGGCCGTCGGACTCGAAGTCGTCCAATCCGTCGAGCGTCGAGTTGGTGTTCTCGTCCGAGTCGAGCGGATCGAGAAAGAAGGTCACCTCATAGCCGTCGAGCAGCGTGTCTCCGTCGGTATCGGCGAGACCGGGATTCGTCCCGGCGCTCTCCTCCGAGGCGTTCACGAGACCATCGACGTCCGCGTCGTCGAGACCGTCGACGGTCCCGTTGAGGTCCTCGTCGGGGTCGAAGGGATCGAAGCCGTGGGTGATCTCGAAGCCGTCCGAGAGCTGATCCCCGTCCGTGTCAGCGAGAGTGGGATTCGCGGTGATCAGGCCGGGATACCAGGCGACCTTGCTGTCTGCGCTCGACGCGGACACGAGGTCGACCTCTCCGTCGCCGTCGATGTCGGCCGCGCGAACGACATAGACCGCGTTCGCCGCGGTCGAGACGAGCTGCTGAGCGCCGAAGGACCCGGCGCCATTCGTGTTCTCGTACCAGGCCACCTCGTCGTCGAGGAAGGACCCGGCAGCGACGTCGAGGTCGCCGTCGCCGTCCAGATCGGCGGCCGCGACGGAGTACGGAATTTGCTGAGCTGTGGAGATCACCTGCTGCGACCCGAAGAAGCCCCCGCCGAGGTTCCGATACCAGGCGATCTCGCCATCGGCAGACGACGTCGAGAGGACGTCCGTGCGTCCGTCGCCGTCGATGTCGGCGACCCCGACGGAATTCGCACCGTCGGACACCGTCGAGATGATCTGCTCCGAAGAGAACGAACCGTGTCCATCGAGATTCTCGTACCAGGCGATCTTGTCGTCGAGGCCCGAGGCGGAGACGAGATCCTGATCGCCGTCCTCGTCCAGATCGGCCGATTCGACCCACTGCGCGCTGAGGGCGAAGGTCGAGACGACCCGCTCCGCCGCGAAGAGCCCGGCGCCGTCGAGGTTCTCGTACCAGGCGATCTTGTGGTCGCTGATGGACGCGGACGCGAGATCGAGATCGCCGTCGCCATCGAGATCGGAGGCGACGACGGAGCGGGCTCCGTTCGCGGCCGTCGTCACGACCAGCTGCGGCCCGAAGGTCCCTGCTCCATCGAGGTTCTCGTACCACGCGATCTTATCGTCGAACATCGACGCGGTCACGAGGTCCAGGTCGCCGTCGCGATCGATGTCGACGGCGTCGATGTCGTGCGTACCCGACAAGAAATTGGAGATGACGATTCCGGCGCCGAATGTCCCGGCCCCGTCCTGGTTCTCGAACCACACGAAGTCTCCGCTCCCGAACGAGGCAGAGGCGAAATCGGCGTCTCCGTCACCGTCGAGATCGCCGACTGCGACGCTTCGCGTTCCGAGGAGCGCTGTGGAAACGACGCGCTGGGTTCCGAATCCGTCGGGCAGGAGCTCCGCGGCATCGGTGAGCCCGTCGAGGTCGGTGTCCGTCGCGTTCGGATCCGTCGCCGCGCGCTGCTCGGCAGAGTTCGCGAGTCCGTCGACGTCGGCGTCGTCTTCGCCGTCGAGCCGACCGTTCGTGTCCTCGTCGGAATCGAGCGGATCGAACCCATGAGCGAGCTCGAACCCGTCGCGCAGTCCGTCGCCATCGTGATCCGACCGATCCTCCGTCGGGTCATCGAGGGCCACGCAGTCGGGATCGCCGGCGGCGAAGTCGATCGCGCCGTCAGCATCGTCATCGACGCCGTCCGAGCAGGTCATCGCCGCCGAACCCGTCAGGAAGACGACGTCTTCGTAGCGACCGGAACCCGTGCTGGTCCCGTCGACGTCGCCGAACTCCACGACCGCCGGATCCCCCGACGCGACTCCGGACCAGCCGGTCGCGATCGCCGCGCCGCCAACCCACACGCTCGCGGACCCGATCGTCGGGTCGAAGGTGACGTCGAGGGTGAAGTAGTCGGTCTGGCCCGGGTTCGTCGCGAAGAGCGTGTGCGATCCAAGCCCGACGAACTCAGCGAGCGTGTCTCCCGAGGCGTTCGAGCCGAAACGCGCCGCCCACTCGGTCGCGCCGTCTCGCACGGCCAGCTGCACGTTCCCGTCCGTCGAGTCATTCACGTCCACGACGCGCATCCTCACCCTGAGGTGGAACGCGGCGCCAGGTGCTGGCCCACTCTCCTGGTAGCGGAGTGTTCCGGCACTGCCGTCGACTTCCGTCGCACTGACGGCAGGGAACTGCGGATCCGCGAGCACCGAGCTCGCGCCGAGCAGGGAGTCCGCGACTGGCACCGTCCATCCCTCGGTCGTCGGATCCGCGGCACCGTGATGCGCGCCGTCCGCGCTTGCCGAGCCACTCATCACGACGACGAGGCAGATGGCGACGAACGCGGCGATCGAGACGGGACGCCGCGGGCACATAGCCGACCGCGCCACTGGAACTCCTGACGGAGCAAGGGGTGTGGGCGGGGACGGTGAACTCATGTGCGTCGCCGAATCCGGAGGTCGTCGCGCCCCTGTTTCCCCCGCTTCGAGAATCAGGGAAAGCCGACGAATCTTCCGATTTGGGTGAAAAAACCCATTATCACACGACCGGAAGCGGGATGGAAGCCAATCGATCGAGCCGGACCGGATTCTCTCGGGGACAGCCGCCGAATCGCGCATCGATCAACTGAAAGTCATTGAATTATTTGGAGTTTTCTCTCCAGAGGCCGTTCGGGGCGCGTCCGAGCCGGCGGGGAATCGTGGAAGCAGTGCGCGGAAACTGGCTCGATCGACAGATTCGTCGACCACATTCGTAGGTTGAAGACCACACAAATTCGCACACCCGTCCCCCGATTCAGGGATCTCATCCGATTCCCGCTGGAGCCCATCCGATGCGCCAATCCCGTTCTCGCTTTGCGTGGCTGCTCGCAGCCCTGTTCCTCACGGCTGCCCTGCCTGCGCAAGCGCTCAATCGCATCGATCTCGCGATCGGGGACACGGTTCCGTCACCGGGCGACGACGTCGTCGAGATCGCGATGTCGATGAACTTCGACGACCCGACCCTCGGCGGACGGATCGGCATTTCCTACGACTCGACGGCGCTGACCTTCCTCTCCTTCGCGTTCGACAGCACGTTCACGGGCAATTTCGCGCTGCTCGAGCCCGCGGCCGGGAGCGTCGAGAACCCGCTGATCGTAGGCGCCGCCTGGTTCTTCGTAGCCCCCCCGATCGGCCCCGCGCCGATCGGCTCGTTCCTGTTCCAGCGCCTGGACCCCACGGCGCCGACGACGCTGGCTTCGGAAGCGGTCCCGCTGTTCGGGTTCGCCTCGCAGACGTCGACCGATGACCTCGCGGTCGACTTCGGCTCCCTCACGATTCCGGCCGTCCCGGAGCCGAGCACCGCGCTGCTCCTGATGGGTGGACTCGCCACGTTGTCGGCGGCACGCGACACGAAGGGTCGTCGCTAGGGCGCTGTGGTGCGCCTCTTCGGGCGCGAACGCGGATCGCGATCGCGACTCGACACCCCCGGGCGACACTGGCCAAACTCTGATGCCCCTAGGGGAATTCTTGGTTGGGCCTTCCGGGAATAGTTTGGGCATTTTTGCACAAATTTATTGCCGGGCGGCTGCCGGTCGTGAGAGGATGAGTCTCCTGACCCGATCGGAGACCGCGCCGTGCCGCCCACTTGCTGTTTCTGCGTAGCTTCCGCTTCTCCCAGCGCTGCCGCTCTGTCAGTGGATGTCCTGTTTGCGGCTGGACAGGTGGGTGCGGTCTCCGTGAGGGTGGGCTTCGATGGAAGTCCTTGCTCGCTCGTGACCATGACGGGCGATGAGATCCGGTTCGACCCGATTGCCGGCGACTCCGCCTCGTTCGAGAGCGACATCGACGTCCAGCTGGTGCCCGAACCCGGAACCGCGTTGCTGATGGGTCTCGGATAGGCGGTGCTGGCGCGGCACCGCTGCGCGTCCACTCCAGCTTCGCCCCGATCCGTGACGTCGCGATGAGCCCCGGAGCGAGTGGGCTCATCGCGGCGCTCAACGCGCGGTCACGGGCATGCGGTATCTGCGGGAGCGGGCCTGTGCCAAGCCCGTGGATCGGCGTTTGTGCACGCCACACATCGGACCTGACGCCCGCTGGGATACGGGAAAGCCGCCCGATCCGGGGGATTTCAGGAGGACGCGAGCGACTGCTGCATCGCGACCAGGATCTGCGAGCCGTCGACCGCCTGCGAGATCGTGATCCACAGCGTCCTGGAGTCCTTCACTGCGGAAAGCCGGTCCTGTAGACCGGGCTCCATGGAGCGAGTGTCCAGCTCCCAACCCTGCGCCTCGAGCGCGCGCGTGTAGAAGGCGAAGACGACTCCGGCATCGTCGGGCGTGACGAACGCGACGGCCGCGCCCTCGCCGCCGACGGCGAGCCCCCCTGCTGACTCCGCGTTGGGATAGACCGGCACGTCGTCGGGAAACCCGGACGGCACTTTGCCAGCGCCGGCGACCTGAGCAGCCTTCGCCTCGCCGTCCTGGCCCGCTACGATCACCTCTCGGATCGGTTCGTCCGCCGCGGGAAGGACCGCACGAAGCTCGGCAAGACCGTTGTCAGTGAGTGCGTCGACGACCGGCGCCGACTCGGCCACCGGCTCCGGAGACGCAGGCGCAGGCGCAGGCGCGCCAGAGGGCGCGTCGAGCTCTGCCTCGGGCGGCGTCGATCGCATCTGGACGAACACGGTCGCCGCGCCGGCGGTGAGGACCAGGGCGATCACGATCTCGCGCGTCCCGATCCCGCGCGTGCGGCGATGGGAGTGAATCGAAGCGCTGTTTCGAAGCATCACGTCGTCTTTCCAATCTCGTAGATGAACGCCGCGTTCGATCGCATCGACCGCGGCGGCTCGGCGAGCGCCAAAGGCTCGCGCGTCATGTATCGGCGGACCTCGGCCCGTCCCTAATAGTCGTATCCAGAAGGACCGGGCGGAAGCCCAAAGAGGGTGATGAACACCCCGAGATCACCGAAGTTCACGGCGCCGTCTCCGTTCAGGTCCCCGTCGGGGTCGGTCGTGCCGAAGAAGGATGCGAAGGCGCCCAGATCACCGAAATTCGTGATCAGATCCTGGTTGAAGTCCCCATCGCACATGTTCCCGAATCCGTCGCTGTCGGTATCGCGCTGCATGGAATTTGCGGTCGCCGTGCAGGTGTCACAGGCATCCGCGAATCCGTCGGTATCGGTGTCGACCGCGTAGCTCCCGACCGGACAGCCGTGCGTGTCCACCAGCAATCCCAACGCGGCACGCGCGTTGACGACACCGTGACCGGTGTAGTTGTCCGGCCCGAGTAACGCCACGTCCGTCGCCGTCATCTCGAGGACGTTCTCGAGCTCGACGAGCGTGGCCGACGGAAAGGCCTCCCAGAGCAGCGCCATCGACGCCGAGACGTGCGGGGCTGCGAAGGACGTGCCGGATACGGTCGTGTAGCCCGGCGGTAGCAGCAGTCGATCCGTCGTGTACACGGAGACGCCAGGAGCGGACACGTTGGGGAAGAGGGAGCTGTCACACGCGGAGGGCCCGTTCGCCGTGAAGAGCGGCACCTGCCCCGCCGCGTCCACCGCGCCGACGGCGAAAGTGTCGGGGTCGTTACCCGGACTCACGTCGGTCGACGCGCCCGGCCCCGTGTTACCCGCGGAGAACACCACACCGATGCCGGCGGCCCGAAGCAGGTCGACGTCCGCGTGGAACTCGGTCAGGCAGGTCCCTGCAGACGAGTTCACGCCCCAGGAGTTGTTCACCACGTCCGGCGCGTCGTCCGTCAACGAGTTGCCATCAGGGTCGAGCATCCACTGCAGCGCGAGATGCAGGTCGCTGAAAAGGCCGTTGCCCGCGCCATCGAAGGCGCGCACGCCGATCCACTGTGCGCTCGGCGCGACGCCGATGTGCGTCCCCGCGACCGGCCCGCCTACGAGGAGCCCGGCGACCTGAGTGCCGTGGCCACCGCCCGTATCGTGCGGCGTCGGCAAGTTGTCGACGAGGTCGTCCCAGCTGTTGCTCCCGCCTCGCCAGGCAGCGGCCAGCTCCGGATGGCTGACGTCCACGCCGGAGTCGATCACGCCGATCACCACACCATCGCCCTCGAACCCGAGCGACCAGACCTGATCCGCGCGGACCATGTCGATGTTCCACTCGACGGGCGCGGAAGGAGCGCCGCTAGCGCCGCTCTGCAGCGTCACGACTTCATCGAGATCGATTCGGTCCACCGCCGGATGGGTCGAGAGGCGACGGAGCATCCTCGGGCCGGCCTCGACGGCGATCGCGTTGATCGACCAGATCGACTTCGAGCCGTCATAGCCGGCGCGACGAAGGAGTCGTCGAATCGGTGCCTGGCCTCGATTCGCGCGATCACGCAGGGCGCGCACGAGTCGCCTTCTGCGCGCGCGCCGGGTCCCAGTGCGATGCTGAGCGAGATCCTCTCGATCTCCGAGCCGGACGATGACCGGTAGGCGGTCCGCTCGAGCGGCCTCGTCCATGAACGATCGCACGTCGGGATGAACGGTCGCCGCGAGAGCCGAGACGTCGGCGAAGAGGAGCGCGAGCGCGATCAGCACGAACGCTCGCGTCGAACCAGTGCGCCCGCCACGCGAGCGGAAAGGCGATTCTCGGAATCGTCGCGGTGTGTTCGCATCCATGTTCAACACCTCCACGCTCGCCTACTGGATCTCGATCTCTTCGATCTTGAGGTCGCCGAGCTCGATCGAAACCTTGCGCCCACGCTTCAGGATGCCGCCCATGTTCGCGAAGAAGATCGTGTAGGTGCGGTCCTTCTTCGGGGCGTATCGGGTCGACTTGAGTGGACCCAGCTTCGGCGGACGCGGAACCTTGAGCTCCTTCCCGGTGATGAGATCACGCAGGACCGGCTTGGTCTCGGTGCCGTGCAGCTTCGATGCCTTCTCGGCGTCGATCACGCGATAGCGGAAGTCGAGCATGTGACCCGCGCCCGTCGATCGAAGGCCGACCACCTCGACGCCCCACTGCTCGCGGATCAGGTCGTTCACGCCATCGGGCAGACCGGTCGGAATCACGATCTTGCTGAGCGCCTCGTCCCGCCTGGCCTGCGCCTCCGGCGTCAGCTCCCGGGCCGGCTCCGGCGCCGCCGGGGGCTGGGCGAACGCGATGGCAGGCACGAGGCAGGCAAGAAGCAACATCGAACCCCAGAACGCCGCGAGCGGCGAGCCGAAGGCCCGCCGCTCTGCGTTCCGCTCACGATGAGGGGAAGTTCGCATCAGTAGACCGCCAGCGAGGGTCCAGGCGGACTTCCGAAGCCCGTCGCCATCACGCCGAGGTCACCGAAGTTGACCACGCCGTCGGAGTTGAAGTCCGCTGCGGGATTCGACTGATTGACAAACGCGTCGATGAACAAGCCGAGGTCACCGAAGTTGGTCATCAGGTCGCCCGAGAGGTCGGCATCGCAGAGATTGCCGAAGCCATCCGCGTCGACGTCCGTCTGGGTCGGGTTCGAAAGGTCCGCGCAGTTGTCGCAGGCCGTATCGATCGGGATCTGGAACGTGACCGTCATGCCACCGTCGGCCTCTTCCGTCTCGACGACCGACGTCGTGCCGGGATCGTCCGCGATCTGGTTGCGGATGTGTCCGCGTCGATCGTGGAGGACCACGTTTCGGTCCGCCAGCTCGCAGGGAATCGCGACGATCGCGTCGTGGGTCTTGCCCGCCGGCACCTCGATGGAGTACTGAACGCGCGGGTGGGGAAGCTCGTTGCCGTCGTCCCCGATGATGTTCATATACAGGTCCTGAATCACCGGAACGTAGGTCTGGTAGCCGGCGTTGAGGAAGCGCAGGAGGACGAGCGGACCGGCCTCCGTTCCGATAGCCGTCGGATTGAGCGGATCGTACTCCTCGCCGTTGATGAGGTAGTACTTCGGCGTGCGCCCGATCGAGCTCGTCACCGTGTTCCCGAAGCCGTAGTCGTCCGCGGAAATCGCAGCGTTGATCACCGGGTCGACCTCGCTGAAGAGGAGCGCGACCTGCTGGTGATAAGTGTGACCCGGGTAGATCTCCGCGCCGTCGACGGCGCTACCCGTGCCCGGGTTCACGTCGTTGGCATCGTGGTACATCGCCCCGTACAGCCCCATCTGCAGCTGCTTCGACGGGTTCGTACCCGACTGATAGAGGTACGTGCCGGGGGTCACGTTGTGCCAGCGGTAGGTCTCCGTGGCGCCCGGCGCGGTCTCGTGGGTGAACGAGTGGACGCGCCCGATGCCCGACCCGCTCGTGGAGTAGACCGGCTCGCCGGCTACACCCGCGATCACCTCCGGCGCGAGGCCGGGGATGAAGAGCGAGGTCGGCTCGCTCAGGTTGTTGGTCAGCGTGACCTCGAGGGTCGACGCCGTCGCGGGCACGTGGAGCTCCGGTCCGGTCGTCCAGCTCGCTGGCGCCGCACCCGTCGCGTCGTAGTAGCCCCACATGTTGACGACCGCGCCATCCTGCATGGTCTTGGTCGACTGGTGGGCCACCAGGCTGTAGCTCGCGACCTGGGCGAATCCGGCAGAGGCGACGAACGTCGACAGCAGGATCAGCGTGGTGAGTTTCAGGGTCTTCATGGCTCGGTCTCCAGATTTGGCCGGGTCCGCTGACGATCCGTCCCATCGGGCGGATCGCGTGGTCAGGGCGGGGCGAGCCCCGCCCGCAAGGGTTAGGGGCAAACCGTCCCGTCGATATCGACGCCCGGGCCCTCGACCGCCATCATCGTCAGCATCCCGCCAGGGAAGATGTCGAAGTTGATCAGCTCGAACTCGGTATGGGAATGCCACATGTAATACATGCCGCCGTGCGGGTTCAGACCGCCCTCGCCGACCGGGAGCGTCCCGTCCTGGCCGAGGAAGGGGCTGCCACTCCAGAAGCCGCCGAAGGTCAGGAACTGGTCTTCGGGGAGGAGAACCGGCAGGGGCTTACCGTGATCCGCCGGGTCCTCGTTCGCCTCGAGCGGCGGGAGGTGGGGCGGGAGCGGGTACGTCACGGGATCCGGCTCGTGGCCGTAGATGTCCCAGCCGAGGTTCTCGCCCTTCCAGGTCCAGATCGCGTCGTAGGTCTGTCCGGGATTCACGGTCAACGTGAAGTCGGAGATGCCGACATCGGAGACCGGAGAGACCGCACTGCTCACGCGCGGCCGTCCGTCCCGCGCGATGACGCGGAAGTTCTGGCCGTGCGTGTGGAACGGATGCGGGTCGTGCCCGGCACCGACGACGCGCATGAGCACGTCGTGGTTCACGCAGGTTCGAGAGAGGGAGCCGTTGGGCTGGTTCGGGAGGTACGGCGCGCCGGTCGGGAAGAGCGTGTCCGGTCCCGTGCGACCGTTGATGAGCCAGTAGCGCGGCTTCCGCTCGTTCATGTTGACTTCGGCTGCGAGACCGTTCTCCACCATGTTGTGGATCGCGTCATCGATCTCGGAGAGTACGTAGAGGTACTCGAAATCGAAGGTCGAGTTGTCGACGTCGTAGGCCTGGCCCGACGTGCCGCCACCGCTCGGCTGACCGGCCGCCGGGTAGACGACGATCGTGCCGAAGAGGCCCATCTCCGTCTGCAGCGAGGTATCGGTCCCGCTGTAGTAGGTGTAGGTGCCCGGATGCGTCGCCGTGAACGTGTACGTGACGTTTCCGCCGTTAGCCGCCTCGTTGGTCATGAAGCCGGGGGTTCCCCCGGACGCGTCCACGACGTGGCCGGGAAACACCATCGAGGTGTCGACCCCGGCGCCGAGCTGGTTCGTCAGCGTGACCCGGATCTCTTCCCCGACCTGCGCGATCAGGTTCGGGCCCGGGTGATTCATCGGCGTCGCGATGCCTTGGGCGTAGCCCCACATGTAGACCGTGTTGCCTTCGCCCGTGACGATGTAGCCGGGGCGCGCCCACAGCTGGAAGGCTCGGAGGTCGTTGCCTCCTGCGCCGCCACCAACCGTGACCGTTCCCTCGATCCCCGGCACGACGGCCGTCGCCGCGGACGTCCAGACCAGGGCGAGGAGGAGCGCGAAGATCTCGATCGCTCGATTCGCTTTGATTCGTGAAGTCATTATCCCAATCCTTAATGAACTCGAGGGAGTTCGCGCGAAGCCGCCACAGGGCCGCGCAGGCCCCCGACCGGTGCCCTACCGGCTCAGTACAGCCGGATCTCCGTCATGATTCCGCCCCGTTCCTCCGTGTTGTTGCTCAGGTTGTGGAGGTTCGAGGTGTAGAGGAAGTACGTACCCGGACTCATGCCGGCCGTGTCGAGTAGGAGGTCGAAGGCCTGTCCTCCGCCCAGCGTCACCGAGTTCGTCTCGTAGTAGAGATCCTCGCCGACCGCGGGGGCGGTCGGTGTCTCCGCCGAATCCGGACCGCGGAGGATGTGCGCCCCCGTGCCGACCACCTTCATCGTGATCGACGGGGACATCAGCGTGTAGAACTGGGTCACGGACAGGTTCGACAGCCGCAGTAAGATCGTCTCACCGGCAGTGGCCTCGACGAGCGCGTCGTAGGGCTGCGTCGGCAGCCCGTTGCCGCTGTTGTGCAGGTCGCCCTGGATGATCGTCTCGGGATATCCGCGGCCGTTCAGAAGCGGGAACGTGACGTTCATCTCGGCGAAGGGCAGCGGCTGGACCGAGTAGCTCGCGTCGTGGAATTCGGGATCGAAGCCCGACATCTGCAGCGCGAACTCGACGTCGTAGCGGGTCGAACCGTCACCGTCGTTGTAGACGTACTCGTCACCGGTGGTGTGTCCCGCTACCTGCGCGGCGTTTCCGGGGCCGCCCGTCGCCAGGAGGTCGTCCCACGCGGGTCCCTGCGCCGACTTCACGAAGAGCTGGCCGAGCATGCCCATCTGCATGTGCTCGGTCGCCTCGACGTGGCAGTGGTAGAGGAACGTACCCGGGTCCTTGACGTTGTAGTAGTAGGTGAGCGTGTTGCCCATGTTGATCGAGACCGACACGTCCGGGAGGCCATCGAACGCGGCGGTCGCATCCGGATAGCCGTGCCAGTGGACGGTATGGGGATCGAAGAGATCCGGACGGATCGCCATGCCCACGTTGGTCAGGGACAGGTAGAACTCCTGGCCTTCCCGGAGCTCGATCGTCGGAGCAGCGTACTGCGCGGCGAGGACGCCGTCGATCAGTACGTCTTCCGGCGCCATGCCGGTCACGTCGGAGAAGCCGAAGATGTACTGGAAACGACCCCGCTGCTGCGCCGGCCCGGCGTAGCTGCCGTCGTAGTTGAGGGGGACGACCGCGGTCGCCGACGCCTCGATGTCCGACATGTTGACGTAGCCGTCGCCGCCCGTGAGGTGCATGCACACCTGGTTCGGGTTGGTCCAGACCTCGCCCGCATCTTCGATGGCGTTGCCGTTCGTGTCGTCGGGACACTGGACGTGCACCTCGCTGGATGCGGTCCCGGCCGCGAGTCCGGTCACCAGCCCCGTAGCCAGGGCCAGCACCGAGTACTTGGCGAGTCTTTTCAGCATGATCTCAATCCTCTCGATCGTGTGCTTTTGCTGAATCCGATTCAGTCTCATGTTCCACTTCGAACGCATCATTCAGCCACTCCCGACGGTCCCGGCGGCTGGCCGAAGCCGAGCGCCATCACCCCGAGGTCACCGAAGTTGACTACGCCGTCTCCGTTGAAGTCCACGTCGTCCTGGTAGGTCCCGGAGAACGTATTCACGAAGATCGCGAAGTCGCCGAAGTTGGTGATCAGGTCGTTGTTGAGATCGGGATCGCAGATCGCGCCGTACCCGTCGAGGTTCGGATCTCGCTGGTTCCCGTTCGCTCGGATCACGCAGTTGTCGGCCGGGTTGGCCACGCCATCGACGTCCGTGTCGAGCAGCGAGGCCGTCGCACCCGCCTCGTCGGCGCCGGCGTCGGCACTCGCGTCGCGAATGTCGTCGTCGATGTCGAGCGCGGTTCCCGACCCACCGGCGATGTCGATTGCCGAGCTCGGCGACATCACGTGGTAGTCGGGGTCGTTGGCCAGCGACAGCGGACCCATGCCGATATCGATGAAGTTGCCACCCTCGTCGAAGTTGATGCCTGCCCGAATCGGTCGGACCTCCGGCTGCACGAACTGCGCAGACAGGGGAGCCTGGCCGTGGGTATTGAAGTACTCCGCGGCGAAGTTCGGGTCCGAATCCAGGTTGCTCAGGTGATCGACGTGGTCGCTTCCCTTCGCAGTGACGACCGAGTTGATCGGCTCGAGCAGGTCGGGCTGCAACGAGGTGCCGTCCATGACGGCGAAGTCCGACCCGATCGAGGCCACGAGCAGAGCCGACACGAAGTCGTTCGGCGGCGTCGTGGCATCCAGGGCACCCTGGCCCAGCGGGCCGCCATCCCAGGAGAACGAGCGGTTCTCCCAGTGGACGTTGTGCGACAGGGTGGTCGGCTCGGAGTAGGTCGCTCCGGTCGACACGGCGTGCTGAGCCAGGTTCGCCTCGAGCACGTCCCCGTGGACCATCGCGACCAGGCCCGCCGGTTGCGCGTTGGAGGTCAGCAGGTTGGCGTTCATCGCCGCCCGTGCCGTCGCCGTCGAGTCGTTGCGAGCGATCGTGTTGTGCGCGAGGTCGACCCGGACAGCGTCCTGAGCGAAGACCGCGCCCATGAGGCCCGCCACGTTGTTGACGATGATGTTGTTGGTCAGGTCGACCGAGAACCAACCCGCACTGGGCTGCGGCGCCTCGGCCGCGGGGTTCGGATCGATCGGGTCCGGCTGCTCGATGATGTCCTGGCCGTTGACTTCGGACATGTAGACACCGCCGCCGGAGCCCGCACCCGCGAGGTTGCCGAGGATCAGGTTGCTCTCGATCGTGAGGTTGCCCGTTCCGAGCGTGAGCTGCTGATCCTGCTGCGGAAGCGGCACGGCGTTGGCGTCGTTGATGAGCGCCGGCGTGTTGCCGACGACCGCGATGCCGCCACCGTCACCACCCGCGCCGGGCGTGCCGTTCCAGACCTCGTTGAACACGATGGTGTTGTCACGGATGACGCCACCGTCGCTGAGACCCTGGTGGGCGATGCCGCCACCGGCCGTGGTCGCGAAGTTGCCGCAGACGAAGTTCTCGGCGACCTCGTATCCGTCGGCACCCGAATTGATCGTGATGCCACCGGGACCGGAGACGCCGCCGTTCTCGGCCACGTGGTTGTGGTGAATCGTCACGCCCGGGTTGACCGAGCCGCGCGGATCCGCCGCGTCCTCACCGGTGCCGGGGATCGCGGGGTTGCCGCTTCCCGGGATCTCACCGAAGAGGTTGTTCACGCCGATCCGGATACCGCCACCGAAGGTGCCGGTGTTGTTGACGATCGTGTTGTTGGAGATCTGGAGGTTCGGCGCGTAGCCGTTCACTCCGATGCCGCCACCACTGTCCGCACCGGTCAGGCGCAAGCCGTCGATGCGAGCGTGGGTGCCGTTCGTCGCTGCGAACTCCTCGGGCACTTCGAAGTCGGCCGCGGTGCGCGTACCGATCACGAAGATCGGCGGCGCCTCGATCGAGGTGAATCCACGCTCGAAGATGAGCGTGCTGAGGACGTCGTCCGCCTCCGCCGCCGAGGGCTGACCCGGCAGGACGTCGATCTCACCGGCCGCCTCGAGGGCGATCAGCTTGTCGCGCCAGACGAGCCGCGCCGGAGCGGGGTTCTGGACGGCGTTGATGACGGTGTTCTCACCGTAGCCCTGGAGCTTGACGTTCTTGTGGAGGATCACCGACTCCTCGTAGAAGCCGGGCTCCACGAGGATGATCACGTTCCGTCGGCTGCCGACCGAGCCGGTGTTGGCTCCGTCGATCGCGTCCTGGATCGAGCCACCCGCGGCGACGCGGATGATCTCCGTGTTCGGATCGGTCGCGTCGACCACCTCGATGGTGATGCCGACGACCGACTCCTCGCCCGTGCTTCGCACCACGGTCACCTGGTAGGCGTCCGCGCCGATCGGGCTCATCGCGGCCTCGTCGACCGCCGTCGCCGGATCCGCGACGGGCGTGAGCGCGTCGAAGGTGAGCGAGGTTGCCGAAGCCGCCGTGACGTCCACCGCGAAGGTGGTGCCATCCGACTCCCGGGTCAGGTAGACGGTCGGCGTGCCGGCACCGAAGCCGTAGTCACGCGACTCGTACTTGACCGGGTCGTAGTTCGGCAGGTTCGTCTCGGGCTGGTAGTTCGGGTTGAGAACGTCGACCGCGACACCCATCGAGGTCAGCGTGACCGCCCCACCGGCGTTCAGGTCGACGACCGGACCGCCACCGGCGATCGAGCCGTTCGCTTCCGCGATCCGCGGCGTGCCGTCGTTCTGCTCGCAGTCGAGCGGGAACTCGACCGGGCCGGCGTGCGCCGCGACCGGGACGACCGGCGTATCGAGGTAGGTCGTCATGCCGGGCTGGTAGTTGAAGGTGTAACAAAACTGCGAGTACTGCTTCTTGAACTCGGGATCCACGACGTCCGGCGTGGCCGGGTTGTCGTCGTGGTCGACCGGGCCCGGGTCGTTGAGGCAGACCGTCAGCATGTTGGGCACGACGCCCGACGGGCTCGGCGCGTTGACCGTGTAGGTCGAGGGCACCAGCGCGTTGTACTGACCGTACTCGTCCGAGTAGACGCGACTGACCTCGGTGCCGGTCCAGTCCCGGATCGAGACCGGGATCCACGGCGGGCCGAACTTCTCACCGAAGGACGGCGAGGTCGGGTCGAACTCGTTCGCGGTGTCGTCGAGGATGAAGCCGACGATCCGACCGGCCTTCGGGACCTCCGTGTGGACCCAGAAGTCGGCCGCCGCGTTGAGCGGACCGGCGTCGACGGTCACCTGCTTCATCGTGCAGAGCTCGACCGTCTCACCCGCGAAGGGCGCGCCGATTCCCGCGAAGAGCAAGAGCTCGTTCGGAACGACGTGGTCGGGGCCGACACAGATCGGGGGAAGGATCTGCGGGCTCGGGACGTAGACGTCACCGTAGTCGACGTTCTTGTCCTCGGGTCGCAGCGGGAGGTAGCCCTCCGGAACCGCGGCTTCGACCACGTACGTGCCGGTCGGGAGACCGATGTCCCAGAGCGCGACGTCGGGGTCGGTGGTCACCGCGAGCTCTTCCTCGCTCACGATCAGACCGCCCGGAACCGTGTTGTTGTAGCCGAGGACACCGTCGAAGGCGTAGCCGCCGTCGAAGACGCCGTCCCGGGCCTGGTTGAAGGGGCGGAGGCCGTCGAAGCAGTCGTCCGTCGCGTTGATCCCGGGGTTGCCGTGGAAGAAGAACGGGTTCTGCGTGCCCTGCCCGGCCTGGCTGACGTTCGGCGGGCAGCCCGTGGGCTTGCCGTCGTCGAAGCTGTCCGTGGTCGAGATGGCCAGCGCGTCGCCGTACTGCCAGACGTAGCCGAGGCCGGCGGTGTCGCCGGACTGCTCCGTCACCGTCCGGGTCAGCGGATCGAAGACACGACTGATCAGGTCCTCCGGGCCAGGCTGGCCCATGAAGTGATCGCCGTCGAAGGGATAGTTGTCGATGTCCGCGAGCTGGACGACGGTGTCCGAGTTGCGATCGTCGACGTCACCGTCCTGGTCGGCGTCCTGATAGAGCGTGACCTGGACACGGGGAACACCCGGCTCCCACTCTTCGCCGGCGGCGAAGCGGGGATCGTCTTCCGCGCGGGTCGTCGCGTAGAAGACTATGCCGGAAATACCGCCATTCTCGTTCGGTCCGTAGTTCGCCTTGCCCCACTCGAGGCGGATCGTCTGGCCGAGGAAGGCCTGGAACGCCTGCGTCAGCGCCGGTCCCTGAGAGGTGCGCAGGAAGTCCGACGTGGCCGGCGAGGTCGGGATCGCGTCCTGCGGATCGTTCAGGGTGGGGTTGAGCGGATCGATCGCCGCCTGCGGGTTGAGGATGTCGCCCCCATTGCTCGGGAGCGGCAGGATCTCGCCACCCGCGTCGACCGTCGCCGTGACACCGGTCGCCTTGAAGCGAGCGAAGTCGACCTCAGCCACGAGCCAATGGAAGAACGGGAAGACCTCGTCGAACGGAATCTCACCGACGAAGTCCGTCGGCAACGCCTTGTAGATCGTGCCGTCGCGCCAGCGGATGTTGACGTTCTGCTCGCCGAGCCCGAAGAACGGACTGTCGTCGTTCACGCCGTTCTCGTCCGTGTCGTAGTAGACGACGTTCTCGAGCCGGGCGAACCACGCGAAGACCATCAGCGGGTTGCCGGTGGTCAGACCGAAGTCGTGGTTCAGCGTGCCGCCCGGCGCGCTGCTCACGGTGATGAGCTGGTTGGAGAAGACGTAGTCGAGGCCGCCGTCGAAGATGGCGAGCTGGTACGTGCCGTCGGGCAGGCCCGTGATGGAGAACGTACTGTCGCCATTTCCGTTCTCGACGCAGGGCTGCATGTAGACGTTGTCGCGACCGGCGAGTGCGATCGTGCGGTTGAGGCCGACGTAGCAGTCGGGAACCGCTAGACCCTCGTAGAAGCCGAACTCCGGGGGTCGCGCGGAGTGCGCGCTGACGATCCGGCCCTCGATCGAACCGGCTCCGCCCGTGAGGTCCGCGGGGAGGGACGTCTCGCGGATGAAGCCGAAGCTCGCGTGCGGGCCCGCGGGACCGAACTCCTGGAAGTGGATCGGCTCGTTGGCCTCGACCCAGGCGTCGATCGTGTGCGTACCCTCGATCGTGTTGGTCTGGATCCACGGGTTGGCGACGTTCGGCGGGACGACCTGAAGGCCGTACTTGCCCGGCGGGATGTTCCGCACGCGCGCGAGGCCGTTTTCGTCAGTGAAGATGATGCCGGTTCCGATCAGCTCGTCGCCTGAGGTCGGGTCGAGCGCGATGATCGGCGAGCCGTCGGGATTCAGGAACGGCTGATTAGTGACCGGGTGGTACTGGTACTCGGTCCCGAGCGGGTTGCCGAAGGCGTCCTGGATCTGCTGTCCGGCGATGTCCGCAACGATGACGCTGAAGCCCCCGAGGCCGTCCTCGGTCGTGTCGAGGTTGCCGTTGGTCAGGTTCGCACGATTCGTGTCGTACTGACCGTTGAGGGGATGGTTGTCGTGGAACACGTGAACCGTGATCTGCGCCGTCGGCACGAGGCCGGTCTGCAGTACGACGTTCACCTGCGAGGCACCGACCGGAACCCTCGCACCACCCATCGCGTAGATCGACTGCGAGCCGTCCGCGTTGTGCGGCAGCAGCGAGACGAAGTAGCGCTTGCTGGGGTCGAAGTTCGGCGCGTTGCTCGCGTCGATCGTGGCGCTGCCGAAGCCGGCGCTCTCACCGGAAGCGGTGACCGGAGCGTGGCTGCTGTGCAGCGTGAATGAGAGTCCGAGGTGGGACTGCGTGGGGTCACCGACGACGGGTTCGTTCGTCGTGTCCTCCTCCAGGAGCCAACGGAACTGCACCGGAAGGGCGTTGCCGTCCTTGTCCGTCGCGGTCACCGTAAATGCGCTGGCGGCCACACTCGTGAGCAGAGTCAGAAGCAGGATTCCGACTCCCACCCCCAGTGCCTTCGCTGATCGATTGAACTGCATAGTCATCTTCCGTCCCATCTTTCGATCCGACTAACGAGCATCGTAGTTGCGTTCGTGATGCTAGTCACGAAACAGTCAAACACATATCACGCGGCAATTGTTAGGCAAACTCAATCGCCACTAAAAATTTCCGACTCCGACCGCTTGACGCGTGACATTTCGCGACAGTGCGCCCAATAGGGCGACACCGAATAACAATCCGATCGCAATCCCCGGCTCGGGAACCACGTACACGGTCGCCCCTTCATAGGAAACCGATAATGGTGGCATGCCGACCCCTGGCGGAAAGAACGGGCCCGGATTGCTCGCGCTTCCCGTGGTCGCGATCGTCGCGCGACCTACCATCACAGGTGAGAGGCTCAACGTCCCGATCGTTCGCAGCCCCGAAATTCCGTTAGGTGGCGCGAGAACGAGCCACCCCGCACCGATCTCTGCGGGTTGCGTCTGCGGATTACCACCGCCATCGGGGTGGCCATCCATGATCACCAGTTCGGGATCGGCCGCGAATGTGAACGAGTCGAAGGCGAAGATCGCGGCGTCCCACGTGATCTCGATGCCACCACCGACCGTCACTTCCGCGAAGTCTAGCTCGAGCACGATGTCCACGGTCGGAGACGCGAACTCGGCGGCCTGAAGCGGCGGATCGAGGCGGATCATGTTCTGAGCTCGCGCACCGTCGGCTCCGGCCCAGCAGACGCTCGCGAGAAGACCGAACAGCAGGGAGGTTCGAAAGCGGGTGTTAAGTCGGGAGATGGCGATCGACACGATCAGTCTTCCCCCGGCACGCAGCGCATCACGTTGGCGCCGTCGCGCAAGTTGGTGCAGTCCTTGGGCTCGTGAGACGAGAGCTCATCGGAGTTCCAATCCGCGCCCAGGCAGCTGAAGATCGCCGCCTCGTAGTCGTCGATCGGATCGAACTGCGCACAGAACTGAGGCTGCGAACATCCCTCCGCGTCGACGCTCGATCCCACCGGCGTCGCACCGCACCGATCGATCCGGTCCTCGACGCCGTCGAAGTCCGCGTCCGGGTCCACCAGCCGCATGAGCGGGTCACCGACCCACACGTTCATCCACCCGAGATAGGGAAGACTGCTGTAGTAGGCCTCGGCTACCGGGGCGCCTGCCGCGTAGCGGGCAAAGAGCGCCTGCGGATACACGATCTGGAATGCGCCGGGCTCGGCGACATTACCCGCCGCCCCCGCGACGCCGAGTTCGATGAGATCGGCGATCAGGGACTGACCATAGACCGGCGGGTCGACGAAGGACCTCGCATTCGTCGAGACGATCGTCGCCGCGATGGATCGCGCTGTGAACTGGCCCGGTCGATCCGAGACCGCTGCACCGTAGAAAGGTGCGGCTGGAGAGTTCGAGTCGTTGCTTCCCCAGGACGCGTAGGCCGCGACGGATGGAAGACCCGTGACGACGGTCTGCGTCGTATCGTGAAGGATCGTCTTCCCGAGGAAGCGCAACAGAGCAGAAGCGGGGCGAAGCAGCGCCAGGTCGACGGGCTCGCGCGTCGTCGTACCCGTGCCGTCCTCGTCGACCAGCCAGACCGCGTCCGGATCGGCGGGGAGCTGCGCGCGATCGATCAACGCGCGCGCGCTCGCGGGCATCCCGAAGCCATCGACCGGGGTCTGGTAGGCGGCGAGCCGCGTGACCAGATATCGGAGCGGCGCATCCGGATTCGCAGCGCGCCAGGACACGAAGTCCTGATTGACACCAAAGTACGGATTGAGCGACCCGAAGACGCCGCCCGATCCCTCGATCGCAGAGCCCATCACCGCGAGCTCCGCATCGACCGAGGCGCCCGTCGACTCGACGAGTACGATCGCACTCCCGGTCGTGTCGGTGATCCGCAGCGGCACCCCCATCACCGTGGCGATCACGTGCGGCGCATCGGCGCCGAGCGTCGCAAGGTGATCGGCGATCGGATCGCGGATCAGCGTCTCGTAGTCCGCACGCGAGATCTCTTCGTCCGCCGGGTTGCCGAGAGTCGCATCCGCCAGGGGGATCGAAAGAGGGAGCACCATGTCAGGTGCGAGTCGGCGGACGTACGCGTAGTAGAGGGCGACCGAGCGGGAGACGACGGAGGTGCCATTGTACACGACGAGCACGTCACGACGGTCGAGCGCCTGCGCGCGACCGACGCCGGGCGTGAAGAGGCACGCGACCGACACGAGCCCGGCGAGCAGCACCAGAGTGAGCGACGCCCTACGCGCCTCGAAGGCGCTCGCCGGTCTGCAGCCGGCGCTATGTCGTGACATCTGACTCATCATCTTCTTCAACTTCAACGTGTTCATCGGACTCGAAAACGACTTCTACTACTTTCCGCGGCCGTCCCTCCTGACGGCGAGCCATGGCGCCATGGGCGCTCAGCGCCTCCGGCGATTGCGCGGTTCCAGAGAGAGACCGGCGAGGCCAAGGGCCATGAGGAGCGCGGTTCCGGGCTCCGGAATCGGAACGATGTTCACGCTCGCGGTTCCGAAGTCCACGACCATCTCCTGCGACGACAGGTCAAAGAACGGCCCGGGCGTGATCGAGCTCGCCGCCGTCGTGATCAGCTGGAGCGGCCCGACACCGACGGCCGTGAAGGTCAGCGTGCCGACCGTGTGAAGACCGCTCGCCGGAGTCGGGAAGAAGCCGAATCCGACCTCGAGGGGCTGCACCACCTGGTTGGGCGCCGGGCCCGAGAGTCCGAAGTTGGCGATGAAGCCCGGGTCGAACACGAACGTGTTGAACACGACGAGCGGGTCAAAGGTGATCTCGACACCACCCCCGACGGTTGCGTCGTCGAAGTCCATCAGCAGGTCGACCGAGAAGACGTCTCCGAGCAGGACGTTCTGGGTCGGCGGGCTGAGATGGATCGAGTTGAGCGCCGAGGCGGTCCCCGCTGAGAGGACGATGGCGGTGGCGACTGCGATGAAGAACGAGCGATGGATTGACATGAGCTGCTACTCCGGATTGCGCACGGGTCCAAATGGACGCGTCTACGCGAATACAATTTCGGCCTGGTGTGTTTTCTCCACGTGCAGCAATTTTCTTGCGATTTTCAGCAGGCTCGCACCACTCACTGAACAGAGGCGTTGCGCTTCAAAAGCGAAGCGGGCGGCCCTACACGTGCACAAAAGTCGAATCCTGACCCGGAGACATATGCGGGTGCGAACCCTCATATCCTCCTTTTCCCACCGTGACCATATCACCCCCGACAACTGACGATGTGGAAAAATCGCTCGACCTGTGAGAGTTTTCCCATACTTCCTATCATTTCGCAGCAACCGATGTGAGGAATGACCGCAAATTCCCAAAAATCCTGACATATCCTGTCCGGACATCACCACATTCATGACGAACCTCGCGTAGCCGACGTAGCCGACGTAGCCGATCAGTCGTTGAGCGGAGCGCGGCACCACGAGTCGAACGACCGGCGGCGCAATGCCGAATTGGGCGTTTGTGCCGTTTTGAGACGTTCTCAGGCGATTTCGCGACAATTCGACTCCGGAAGGATCACCGTGACCATTGCGCACTCGTTCGTTTCAAGACCCTGCCGAATCGTCGGAACACTCCTGGCGATCGGGGCGGTCACGCTCGCTGGGTCAAATTTGTGGGCTAAGGAGCCCAATTTCGAAGAAGAAAATTGGGCTGATTCTCACAATATGATGGACAGTCACGAAGGCCACCAGAATGCGGCCGATCACGGGGCTCATGCGGGGCACGGGAACGGTCAGGCGGGCGACGCCCATACCGGCCACACGGAATCTCAGGCGCATGGCGGCGGTCACGGCGGCGATCACGCCAACCATCGCTCGATGAAGCCGGCGAGCATTCGAACGGATCACATCTCGGTGAGCTTGCCGGGAGCCGACCTCAAGAACCGCCGCAGCGAGTCCGTTCGACTCGCCGAGCTGCTCGCGACGGACAAGACGGTGCTGCTGAACTTCGTCTTCACGTCCTGCAACGCGATCTGCCCGATCATGTCTTCGTCCTTCAGCGGCCTGCGCACCCTCACCGGACCGGAGCGAGACGACTACCGCCTGATCTCGATCTCGATCGATCCGGAGTACGACACCCCTGACCGTTTGACGGAGTACGCGACGCGTCACCGCGCGGACGACGGCGACTGGCATTTCCTGACCGGCGCCCACCGGGACATCGTTCGCGTCCAGCGAGCCTTCGACGCGTATCGCGGAAGCAAGATGAACCACGAGCCGGCCACGTACATCTGGCGGCGCGGGCAGACCGAGTGGACTCGACTCTCGGGGCTCGCGACGCCCAGGCAGCTGCTGACGACGCTGGATGCCATGAGCGCCGCATCCGAAGCGCCGCCCGCCGACACCGCTCAGCTCCACTGATCGATCAGAGCGGTCGGCGATGACGGACGGTCGGGCTGCATGCAGACCTCTCGGTCTGGCCGCGATTCGGGTTCTCACCCTGCTGCCACTGGTTTCGGTCCTGGCGTGGCTTCCGACCGAAGCGCTCGCCAACGACCGCGAGCCCGCTGCGCACGAAGGCACGACCGCAGCGGCCACCGGAGCGCGCTTCTACGAGGCGGGAACGGGTCCTTCCGGCGAGGTCGTCGAGGCCAGGCTCGCGGACGGGTCGCCCGTCACGGCCAGTCAGGTCGCTTGTGTGAACTGCCACCAGCGCAGTGGTCTCGGCTCGAGCGAGGGCGGCGTCGTCGCGCCCGTCGTGACATGGGATGCCCTCGCGAGCCCACGAGCAGACGATCTGCGATCGCCCTTCCAGTCGAGCGCGCGGATCGGCGAGGGACGCCCGGCCTACGACGCAGGCGCCCTCGGCCGACTTCTCCGCGAGGGCGTCGATCCGGCGGGTCGGGAAATCGCGAAGTCGATGCCCCGCTACCAGATCGATGAAGCGACGCTCGCGGCGCTGGTGACCCATCTACAGTATCTGTCGAGGCAGGTCGCGGACACGCCAGGCGTGACCGCGACCGAGATCCACTTCGCGACGGTGCTCGGGCCCGACGTGGACGAAGCAACCGCTGCAGAGGTCATCTCCGTCCTCGAAGCGTTCGCCGGTGTCAACAACGTCGAGAGCCGTAACGAGCGCGGAAGAGCGCGGCGTGGCGTGTTCTACCAGGACGTGAAGAACCGCGCCTACCGGCGCTGGGTCGTTCACCCCTGGCGCCTCGAGGGGCGTCCGGACGAATGGCCGGCACAGCTCGATGCCCATCTGGAGGCTCGACCGGTATTCGCGCTGCTCGGGGGAATTACGCTGGACACCTGGGCGCCCGTCGATGCGTTCTGCAACACGCAGCGAGTTCCGTGCATCCTCCCCAGCTCCCAGCTCCCGTCGGGCGACGCGACCGGCGGCTTCACCCTGTGGCCGTCGCTCGGCTTCGACCTCGAGGCGGCTCTCCTCGTCGACGATCTCCGGAAGCGCGGCATCGCTCCGGACGTTGGGATTCGAATCGTCCGTGATGCGCAGCCGGCCCGGAACGCGCTCGCCGCCGAGCGAATTGCCGAGGTGCTCCGGATGGAGGGCTATCGGGACGTCACGCTGCATCTGCGCTCGGAGCGCTGGTGGACAGGGAGCGGCGGCGCGACGGGAACACCGTCCGCGACGGTGACGGTCGGCCTCGTGGCGCTGGACGCGTTCGAAGAGATCGCCGGACGCGTCCTGGACAAGGCCATGCCGACGTACTTCTCGGGAATCGTCGGCGGCAGCGACCTGGCGGGAGCACTGCCGCACATCGAGAATGCCGCCGTGTTGCACGTCTTCGACGACCCCCGCCGCATGCCCGCCGTCACGCGACGCGCCACGGTCTGGCTGAAGGGCCGCGGGATCGACGCGCCCCATTCGCGACTGCAGCTCGACACGTATCTCGCGGCGGTCGTCACGGGCAACGCGCTTCGCCACATGAAGACCAACTTCTCACGCGACTACTTCCTCGAGCGGATCGAGCATGGGCTCGACAACGCCGTGTACCGCTCCGTCTATCCGCGCATCTCGCTCGGGCCGCGCCAGCGCATCGCGTCGAAATCCGGGCGCCTCCTCTCCCTCGACGGGCCGCCGCGCCCCTAGAGCAACCCGCTCTCGGGTCAAGTGCAGCGGAGCGCCTCCGCGAGCGACGGCTCGCCCTGCGATCGTCCGGGAGGCGATTCCCCCCGGGTGCAGAAATGTCGACGATCTCGCCCGATCCCCACCGGGGGCACACGAGATCCAGCCTTATCGAAAATCCGCAACACCGTTTTAGAAATCTCGATCGAGTCCGAAGATTTGGTGAGATTTTCCCACATTGGATGCGACTACTCGATGCGGGAGGACAACGAGATGTCGCTCAGAACCATGCTCACGAAATCAATGCTGTCGCTGAGCGCGATTGGAATCCTGCTGGCCGCTGGCGCGGCCCAATCCGCACCCTGCTTCGGAAGCGAAGCATGGTCGACCTTCGGCGCGTCGGGCCTCTGCCTCACGACGAGCCGTACCGCGTTCGCCGCCGCGGCGGGCGAAGCCCTTCGAATCGATTTCGCCTCGAATGCGGGGGATACCGCTGTTCAGGCCGGGGGGGTCGACGTCCTCGGCCGTACGCCGGTGGGTGACGTCCCTGAGGTCATTCGCGAATCGATCGGGTCGGCCGACTACGACCCGGACGAGACCTTCGCCGGCGTCCCGATTGGTCGGCAGCTGACCGCTGGACCCTTGAGCGAGCTGTTCATCGGCCGTCCCGAGATTCCCGCCGGCACGGTCTGGACGCCCGCGCTCGCCAGCGAGCTGATTCCCGCCGTCGGACTTCGAGTCGGGCTGCAGATCGGCACCAACTTCAACATGGATTTCGACGACTTCGGATCCAGGCCGACTTTCGTCTCGACCGCGACCACGCTTCCGTTCGGCGGCACGGTCGGGCTGCACGTGCTTCTCGGCAATCCGGGGGGGCCCGCAGATCTTCTCTCCGACCGGGTTCTCGCAATCCCTGTCGACTCCACTTTCCTCGGCATCAGCGCTGCGCCCGGGACCGACATCGCGCGGCTCCGGTGGTTCCTCGCATCCGGCAACACGAGCTCGTTCGACCTGACCGACGTGGCCTACTCGTCGACGCCGATCCCGGAACCCTCGACGACGCTCCTGATCGGCGCCGGGCTGGTCGCGCTCTCCGCCTCGCGGCGGCGTAGCACCGTCTGATCCACCGGCTGGCCTGGTCCGTTCGCTCACCGTCGCAGGCGATCGGTCCGTGTGGCTCTGGTCACACGTCAGCCGGTGAGCGACCGGGTATCGTGTGCGCTTCGACCGTTCCGGTGCGACGCCTCACAGGTTTCCTCCTCGACGTGTCGATGTGAGTCGAAGTCGACGCGATCGATCGCAGACCGCTGCGAGCCCGGAGGATTCAATGGAAGAGACGACCGAAATCGAGCGCACGTCACGGCGATCCGTCTTGCGCGGCGCCGGACTCGCGGCGGGAGCCATCGCATTCCAGTCCGTCCTGACCACGGCGTCGGAGGTCGCTGCCAGCGGGCATTCCGACCACTCGAATCACGCAAACCACGGAACTGGTCATGCCGCCGGCGCGAAGTCGCAGCCGAACGCCGAGCTCGTGGATGCGGCGCGCGCGTGCACCCGAGCCGGGGAAGCGTGTCGCGCTCATTGTCTCCAGCGGATCGCGGACGGCGACGCCTCTCTTGGAGCGTGCCTGGCGAGCGTCGAGGAGATGCTCGATGCCTGCAGGATGCTCGAGAGATTCGCCACCACGTCCTCCGACCACCTCGCCGCCGTCGCGCGACTCTGCGCGGACGTCTGCGACGACTGCGAGGAAGCATGCCGCAAGCACGCCGAGCACCACGATACCTGCCGCGCCTGCGCCGAAGCCTGCGCGGATTGCGCGAAGGCCTGTCGGAGCTGACGCCCGAATCGCGATAGCCTCCGGCCGATCAGTCGATCGAGACCGAGTCCGCCTCGAGCAGCGTCGCCGGATCGGCCGCGACGTCGTCTTCGACGACGACCGAGCTGCCTAGAGCGACGTCGCCCGGATTGCGAAAGAATTCTTCTTCCGTCCGCGGCTGGCCCAGCTCGTTGGAATAGCTCGTCATCCCGTCGATCGGGATCGCCTGGCCGGCAACCTCGAGACTCGGAAGGAATGGGTCGAGCGCGGTCACGGGCCCCTTCAGCTGGACGTCGGTGCCATCGGCCTGTCGCTTGATGCTGCGCGCGACCGCTCGACCCGGCGTGGTCTGGTTTGCTTCGACCGTGATCCAATCCCCGACGTCGAGATCGTCGAAGCCGAAGTTCTGCTCGCCGTCCCGCTCGTCCTCGATCTCCGTCTCGCCATCCGCGACGACGGTGACACCGAGAACCACGAGCTCGCGCACGAGCGCGTCGATCGAGCTCAGTTCCCCCTCCACGTCGACCGCGGACGTGCTCGCGGATTCCGCGTCTTCGTCCTCGACGTGTCCGGCGGTCAGCACTCCGCTTTCGAGACTGCCCTCCACCTCGAGCAGCATGCCGTCCATGATCGTCAGCGTCGCAGGCTCGAAGGTCGCCATGGATGCGTCGACGCGTACGCCGCCGACATCGAAACTCGCATTCGATACGAAGTTGGAGACCACGCCCACGATCTCGATGTCTTCGAAGTCGTTGGATCCGAAGAGGTCGTCGACCTCCTCGATCTCGTCGGCGTCCAGCTCGGTGCCCGACGGGCGCAGATCCCCCGACGCGTCGACGCGGTCGCCGTTCGCCAGGTCGTCCACCGAGAAACCGGAGAACTCCGTCGCTGCGGTGTAGCGGACGGTGATCGAGCCGAGGTCGAAGATTCCGCTCCCGTCCGGGTTCTTGACGAGATTCGAAACGAGCCCTTCGAGCTCCGTATCGTCGACGACCGGGAAGAGGCCGAGGAGATCGATCCGCGTCGCGCGAACGTCTCCACCGACGTCCTCATAACCGCTGATGCGCAGCAGCTGGTCGTCGGCGAGCGTTCCGATCGTGAGCCCGGGGCCGAACGAGACGTCGCCGTCGTCGACCACGACGCTGCGACCGAGCACCATCAGGCTCACGCGTGATCCATCGGGAACGAGAAGCGTCGGCGCCCCATCGACCGGGCCCATCAGGATCGTGTCATACGACACCGACGTCGCAACACCGCTCGTGCCACCGGCATTGATCTCGCCGATCACACGGACCTGCATGTTGACGCGCAGGTCCGTCTCGGACGCCGCTTGTCCGTCGATTTCGACGGTCGCGCCCGTCAGGTCCCATTCGATTCCGGTAACGAAGATGCTTCCGAAGGAGTCGATCCCACCCTGGCTGACTCCCGTACCGCCGATTCCGCCGTTGTCGGCCACGCTCGACTCGGACGAGGCGCACCCGAGCAGCAGACAAGCTACGAGCCCGATTCCTGCTGACAGCTGTCGGATCGCCCCACTGGTCGGCGTTTCATTCGGCCTCATCGCATTCTTCCTCGAAGTAGTAGATCCCGATCATCGCGCGATGCCGGTCCGTCTCTTGCTCCCCCTCCGAGCTACTGATTACGTCTCGATCCTGCGCGGCCATCTCGCGGCTCAAGGCCTCGAGCAGCGCTTGTGCATCCTGCCGAATGAGATCGCGCAATTTCGGCAGATAATCCGCGGGCAGGTTGTCGTAGGCGACCTTTCTCTGGAAGAACGGCTCGCCGGAATCGGGCGTCATATTGTGGTCGATCGCGCCGATCAGATCCGCGACGTCGGCACCGAGGATCGAGAGCTTCTCGCTCTCGTCGAGGTGGGGTACGTATGCGCGCTCGGCCGGCCGGAATCGACCGTCCTCATCTTGGTCGACGGCGCCGACACGGACCAGCTCGTCGAGCACGGCGCGCGCCGGCACGTCCGCGCCGTGTCGCCGAACCAGATCGGCGAAGTCTCCGCCGCCCCCTTCGAGCGAGAGAGGCCGTGGATGACCCACCTCGTCGGCGAAGCGCGGATCCGTGTGCCACGCATCGAAAACGCGACCCGCTCGGTTGAAGCGACGCCTCGGAGACGATTCGTCTTGCGTTTCGGTACGCGCCTTGACCAGCCGACTGGCTTCTCGACGCGTGAGGCCAGTGAGGACCGAGATCCGCGAGACGGTCAAGCGACGACCGGGCACGCGAAAATCGTCGTGGATCACATCGACGAACGCACGCTTCACCGCTTCCGAGAACTGACCGTAGTCGAGGCCTCGCTTGACTCCGATTCGAATCAGCGGCTTCAACACCTGGATCAGCGACTTTTCGAGCGCCTCGTAATCCAATCGATCCACCGCGTTGAGCATGAGCGCGACGATTCGCCACAGCGAACGGAGCGACACAAGTCGAGCCGGGAATGCAACTTTCGCTTCGAGGGATATTACCCCCTTTCCCATCCGGCGAAAGGCACGCGCAGCAGACACGCAGGTGTGTCGCGGGTGGAGCATCAGCCAACCGCCAGGGGGGATGGGAGCGAGCGCGCTAGCGGTGCTCATCGAAGAACTCGAATACCGAGGACACGAGGCCGGCTTCGATGGTGTCGGCGAAGTCGTGCCCAGCGCCGGGCAACAGCTCGAGATCCACCCGGGGCGCGCACCCGATCCGTTCGGCGACGCGACGCATGTCGGCCACCCACTCCCTCGCCCGGGTCACGCGATCCATGCCCTGCTGCCGGTCGACACGCGCGGTCTTGCGCAGGCCGGCATCGCGCTCGGTGTCCCGGCTGCCGACGAGCACGCGCTGCGGCACCTGGAGGAAGCAGCGCGGATTCATTTCGACGCCGGAGATCGCACCGCCGATCCGGAGTCCGTGGGGATAGCCGCGGCGACGACGTGGAAACGTGTACCAACCCGCGGCGACCAGAACCGCGGCGAAGATTCGATCCGGATGCGCCATGACATAGCGATGGACGAACTGAGCACCGCCCGAGAATCCGAACAGGAACCGGCGGTCGAACTCGGTCGAGAAGAACCGCTCCGCATGATCGACGACGCCATCGAGCGCCAGGTCCGCGCGCTCCCCACGTCCGCGTCGTCCGAGCCGCTGGTAGTCGTCGTACCGCGGCGGCTCGAAGCAGGGGGCGAGCAGCGCGATCCCGCGAGCGCGCGCGTCGTCCAGAAAATGCTCGACGATGGCTCGCGGCTCGCGCGAGATTCCGTGCACGCAGACGACCACCGGAATAGGCGAATCGCCGGTCACCGGCGGAACGTAGGCAAAATACCCGGGGCGATGCCCGTGTCCTGCTGCCACAGCGACCGGTTCGTCTCGCGAGAGGGGCTCGCCGGGTTCAGCGATCACGGCCATGCGACGGATCCTCCATCCGATCGATCCCGAGCGCGATTGCCGCCCTTATCAGAGTCGATCTTTTGGGTATTTTATCCCAATATTGTGGAGATCGCCTGGCGAGGAGCGTTCGTGGCGGCCGCGGGAAGCAAGTCCCGCGCGGGCTGCCACTCGACCCGCGAGGAGCCGAGTCTTCGGCTATCTCCGACCGCTCGAACACGATCGTCCGAGCGATGAGCCGGCCCCCCCGCGATGTCGTCGCAAGGGGGCCGGCCTGTCGGGAGGGCGCAGCGATCTCGCCCAATCGCTACGCGCCCCCTGGCCGCAACCCGAGGCCGACCAGCCCTGGACTGAGCATCGTTGCGACGCCGAGCTCCGAAACCGGCTGCACGTCCAGGACGTCCAGGACGTCCGCGATCGAGGCGGGATCGCCGGAGCTGAGATCGAACCGAACAGTCAGACCGATCCGGAAGAGCGACATGGCACTCCCAGGCGCCAGCGGCAACACGAAGTGCAACAGCCCACCGGGGGCTCGCAGTTCCCTCGACAGCATGGAAGTCCGAGGCAGCATGACATTCGGCTCCTGGGAAGGCGTCCCCCGAAAGCGCGACCCGGTGCGCAGAAGTCGCGCCATCGACGCATGCCGAGGTTCTGGGCAGCGTACCTGAAATCGAACCGCGCCGTCTGTGACGCCGTCACAGAAATCACGACTGCAGCACGGAAGGCGGAGCGGAATCGAGCGCCGTTCTCGCCGCGAGCCTAACGACGGCGGGCTGCGCTCGATCGGTCGTTAGGCGGTCGATCGCTCCTCGACCCCTCGAGGCAGGAGCAGGTCCTCGAGGAAGAACGCAGCGAACTCCGCCCTGCCCGAAAGGCCGGATTTCGCGAAGGACGCGAGTGCGTGCTGCCGCACGGTGCGCTCGCTCTTGCCCTGTAGGGTCGCGATCTCCTTGTAGCCGAGACCCTTCAGGACCAGCAACGCCGTGTCGCGTTCCGAGGGTGTCAGCCGCCAGACCTCGAACTGCCGGTCGATCTCGACACCGAGACCTGCCAGGAGCTGCTCGGTCCGAGCACGCCACGCCTTGTGTTGGCGCGCCTGCTCCTCGAGCTCCACCTGGGTGGCGGTCAGACGCGCGCCTGCCCGGCGCCAACCGAACGAGAGGTAGGCCGCGGCGCTGAGCGCGAAGGCGAGCAGGAAGAGCTCGAACAGGATGTGAAAGCTCAGGATCGTGTCGGGCTGGTCGAGGATGATGTCGACGACCCCGCCGGTCCCGATCGCGACGAGAATGATGCTCGCGACGCGACGAACGTGGCGCTCTCCCAGATCGACCTCTTCGCTCATTCAGTATCCGTCCGTCTCCGAGGGGCCGATGATTCGTGGCGACACGCCACGAAATGCTCGAATTCCGGCGAACAGCGTCGGTTGACCGATGCCGAACGCGCGCTTTTCACGTTGGGTTGGCGATTCGCGTTCGATTCAGAGAGGCCGATCGACGCCCGAGGCGCTTCATCCCGCGTTGGTTCATTTCCCCATCTCGTTAGCGTTTCTGATTCCGATTGTCTCGCTGGCCGTGACGCGCTCGCTCTGGAGCGCGCGTCGAAAGTCGCGCGCATGGCTGGCGGTCGTGCTGCTTCAGGGCCTCCTGGTCGTGAGTGGCTACGTGGCCGCAGAGTCCGGCGAGGGCGACGAACAGCGTGTCGAGGCGGTCGTCGCCGAGCACCTGATCGAACGCCACGAGGAGTCTGCGGAGCTCTTCCTCGTGCTGAGCGCGGTGACGTTGCTCGCGATGTTCGGGGGAATCGGCGCCGCTTCGCCCGCAAGGTCCGTCGATCGACGCTGTCCCGCGCCCTGCGGACGTGAGGGCCGACTCGGCCACGATCCGTCAACTGACGGATGGACGTGAGGCGGGTGGGCGTGCTCTCCTCCAGGATCATGACCACCGAACCCGGTTGGGAATCCACGACGCTCGCGCAATGGATCGCGTCAGAGTCGACATCACCCGTCGACCATGGCCTCCTGACGTCGCCCCGGTCCGTGGCGTTCGAGGTCGGGGAGCCGCTCGTTCCGTATTGCGGCACCCCCAGGGAATGGGTTTTCGTCGCCGAAGGCGTCATGATGGCCACACAGGCGACCCGCTCGGGCCGGGAGTGCGTAGTCGAACGCGTCTCGCCCATGCAGGGCTCCGGGTTGCTATCGACCTCTCTGATCTCGCGAACCTGCGCGAGCGTCGACTTCATCGCGGCCACGACGGGCCGGGCCGTCGTCATCGGCGCCGACGCCTTCCAGCGATGCTTCGACTCGATCGATTGGTTCCGCGCCGCATGCATGCTCGACATCGCCCGCGCATTCTCTGGGTTGACCGGCGAGCTGGTCGGGGGATCCCGACCGCTGGCCTCGCGGATCGCGGGCTTGATTCTCGAGCGCGCGCGACCCCACGGCGAGAGCGGAAATCCGGAGATCCGCATTACGCACGAGCAACTCGCACGCGAGCTCGGAGCGGCGCGTGAAACCGTCTCCCGAAATCTCCGCACCCTCGATCGGGCCGGCGCGATCACGTCCGCCCGCGGGATGATCGCCGTGGCCAATGCAACGCGCCTGCGATCCTACGCCGACGGGACGACCTGAGGCTCGGCCTGCCGCGCGATCGGACCCAGAAGCTCATGGGTGCAACCGTTCCCCGGGAGGACCGCGCGACCCTTCACGCGTGCGCAGCAAGCGTCCCCCGCATGCGTAGCGAAGACGCATAGCGGCGGGTCGAACTTGAATTCGCCGCGAACGAGTGCTGCGGCGCGGTAGACTGGTGACGACGCCCATCCTCGCTCGACACGGAGGTCAGACAAGTGACGACCACATCTAGCTCTGGCTCTGGCTCTGGACGTCTGTATTGGGAGCAAGGCGAGGCGACGGCGACCGAGTCGTCTGTGGCCGCGACGCACAAGCCGTCGTTCTGGCAGCGGATCGGAATCGATCGCGGCCGGTCGTCTTCCGCCGATGAAGCGACGCCCGTAGAAGCGCGGGGTGACGGTACATTTCCGAACCCGATCCGCGCGCTCGAGCAGCGACTTGTCGCTCCGATGCTCGAATCGCTCGCCGGCGTCGAAGCCAAGCTCGAACGTAGCCACCGCGATGTCCTCGAACGCTGCGACGTGCTCGAGAACGACCTGGCGGGTCTCATCGACGAGACCGCACGAGAGGCACGAAGCGCGACCCCTCCCGACCCGATCGAGGAGATCCGCCGAGTGGAGCGCCGGCTCGAAGACTCGATTCAAACCCAGACACGCACCCTCCGCTTGCTGATCGGCATCGTCTTCTTCGCTTTCGGTGCCGGCGCGAGCGCCGTACTCCTCTTTCTCTCTGCGAACGCCTCCTGAGGCCCTCGTGGCCCATGCACGCCGCGAGCAGCTCGGTGACCGGGATCGACGCCGGCGCCCGAAGGGGCGCGCGCCGGTGGACCTGCGCTTGCTCGCAACGGCGGTCGCTGCGTCGCTCCTCGGCTTCGTGACGGCCGCGACCGTGTTCGTCACGCTTCGCCCCAACACGGAGGCACTCCTCGTCTTCGACGAGCCGATGAGCACCGCACGACCGAGCCCGGATGGGCGGGTCGACATCGCCGGTGGGACGCGTGACCGAGGAGCGGAGAACACCCCTTTCGACTTCGGCGCCACGGCAAAGGTCATCGCTGAGCAGCGGAGGGCCAACTGCCCGAATCATGCGCGCAATCCAGAGCGACTCTTCCGAGAGGCATCCTTCACGCCCTACTATGAAGACGGCAAGGTGCTCGGCGTCCTGGCAGCGCGCGTCGAGGGCGACAGCTTCTGGAGTCAGATCGGGCTACGGCGTGGCGATCTCGTGATTCGCCTCGGCGATCTCCCGCTGCGACGTCTCGGCGCACGTCTTCACATGATCAAGTACGCGTCGACGTCGACCGATGTCCGTCTCCGTATCGTTCGTGAGACGGGACTTGAGCAGGATCTCGTGTGGATTGAAGAGGGTCACGCGGAAGGTGACTGCTCGCGCTCCTGACGCAGCCCTCGAGCCTCAGCGCGCGTCGGTCAACCGGTTGATCCGGTCGCGAACGGCGGAGACCCATTTCGCGGTCGGCGAACCTTTGGCGGGCCTTGTCGCGCCTTCCTCCATCCGCGCCGCGATCTCGAGTGCCGCGCGACTCGCACCGACGGCTTGCTCGATCTGCCCGGAGTGTTCGTAGGCCTCCGCCAGATGCTCATGCACGGTGCCGCGAAGCATGTAGGCGTCGGCCGGCAACCGCGCGATCGCCTCCTCGAAATACGCGATTGCCGCCTCCGGCACCCCGCGTGCCAGCATCACCATCCCGAGCGTATCCGCTGCAAAGGGATCGTCGGGCAGCTGGGCCTTCGCCTCTTGCGCGAGTTCGAGCGCCCGATCCAGATCGCCATCCGATGCGACCAGGAGGTAGGCAAGGTTGTTCTTGGCGACGGCCAGGTTCCCGTTCAGCGCGATGGCTCGCCCGTACGCTTCGATCGCCAGATCGTCGCGGTCCTGCAGATCGTAGATCTGAGCGAGTCGGTAGTGAAGGTCCGACGATCGCGGAACGGCTCCGACCGCCGCTTCGACCACTTCCGTCATGTCGCCCAGGTCGCCACTCGCGATCACGAGATCGGCCAGGGCGACCTGAGCGGCTTCGTTCGCGGGGTCCAGTGCCACCGCGCGTTCCAATTCGGCAAGCGCCGCTCGATGGTCCCCAGCGTAGAGCAGAGCCTCGGCGCGGAGTCCGACGAGTCGCGCGTCGTCCGGGCGCTTCGCCAGCGCAAGGTCGATTCGCGCGACCGACTCCTGGACTCGATCGCGCCCCCGATCGACCGCGAGAAGCCCGCGAAGAACGAGCGGGTCATCCGGAGACAGTGCCTCGGCGCGTTCGAGGTGCTGCGCGGCCTCGTCGATTCGCCCATCGAGGAGCGCGATTCGCGCGAGACCGAGATGCATGCCGCTCGTTCGGTGCGCCTCAGGAATCGTTCGGAGCGCGTCTCTCGCTTCATCGACGCGTCCGATCCGCTCGAGGCCCTGCGCCACGAGGAGCACGACGTCCCAGTCTTCGGCATGCAGCTCGAGATGCCGCCGCCCCTGCTCGATCGACAGTCGATGCTCACCGAGCCTCGCGTAGGTCGCAGCAAGCAGCCGCCTCGCTCCGGTCACACCGGCTACGCCGCCGTCGCCTGCGGCCGCGGCCTCGAGTTCAACACGCGCTCGCGTCAGATCTCCGGCTGCGGCCAGCGTCGACCCGAGCAAAAACCGTGCCTCCGCCCACCCCGGACGAAGCTGGAGCGCCGCGTTCAGGGCCTCTCTCGCGCGCGAGAGGTCGTCTTCGGCGAGCGAGATCTTCGCCCGGGACAGATGGACGTCCGCGTTTCCGGGTGCTTCGCGAACCAGACTGTCGACGATCTCGTTCGCCCGCTGAATCGCGGCCACGTCGGCGTCCCGATAGCCGACGTCGACCATCACGTGCGCCACCTGCAACCTGGCCCCCGGATCATCCGGCGCCAACGCCAGTGCCGACTCCGCCGCGATGACCGCGTCAGCGAGCTCACCGTTCGCTTGCAGGTAGGTCGAATGCAGGACGTGCGCATTCGCGTCATCCGGCGCGACCTCGGTCGCCCGTCCGATCGCTCTCGCCTCGTCTTCGCGGCGACCGGCTTCACGGTAGAACGAGGCCATCCGGTAGATGAGGTCGACCTTTCGCTTCGTGTGCTCGATACCGGCTTCGAGGACGCCGATCGCCCCGTCGAGGTCGCCCGTGTCGCGAAGGCGCATTGCCTTCAGCAGATGCGCATCATGGATCGCGTCGTCTCGCGCGACACGACCAACGAGCGATGTCGTTCCCCCGCCGCGTCCCGGGGATTCGAACTCGAGCAGGCGTTCCGGGGCGTCCCGAGCCAGCTCGAGCAGGCGAGCAACGAGTCGATCCGCTTCGTCGTGCCTCGCCGGATCACGGGCCACGATTCCGAAGAGCGCCGAAACGGCGACGAAAGAGGGCTCGACCTCGAGAAGGCGCCGGTAGGCACCCTCGGCTTCGCCGTAGAGACCGCGGCGTTCGAGATGCGCCCCGAGCAGGAGGTGGAAGGCTGGCGCCGCGGGTGTGATCGAGATCGCCTCGCGCAGATCCGTGTGCGCGCGCTCGAGATCGCCGTTCAGCTCCATCGCGCGCGCGCGAATCACGTAGGCGCGTGCTTCCGCCGGATCGATCGACAGGGCCGCGTTGGCCTGCTCGACCGCCGTCTCGTCATCGCCGGCAGTGGCCGCGACCGTGCCGTACAAGAGCCTGGCCTCGAGATTGTCCGGCGCGACACGAACGGTCTCCGACATCTCCCAGTAGGCGTCGCGGGCGCGACCGAGTCGCAGATACGCGAGCGACAGCTCCTCGTGCGCGACCGGGTCATCCGGAGCCACCTGCAGGACGTTGCGGAACTCGATGATCGCTTCCTGGTCCCGCCCCTCCTCGACGTACGCCCGTCCCTGAGCAACGAAGTTCTGCACGCGTTCCGAGTCGCTCGTACAGGACGCGAGCGTGGATGCCGCGAGGGCGATCGTCACGCAGAGGAAGACGCGACGCTGAGCTCGGGAGACACTGCCGCGGGTTTTCGCGGCTCGCCGCTGCGCGCTTCGCAGCGAGACGGGCGGCCTTCCCGGGAGCGGCGTGAACCATCGTGCACGCGTCATCGGACGAAGGTTCTCCCCGGTGCGAGGGCGCCTCTGACCGCGCAATTTGCGCGTCGTGCGGGCCCGGACCGCACCCGTCCGATTCGTGCTGAAATGCACTCGTACGCCGAGTGTATTTCACCACGGACACGTGAAATTTCCGATAAGTGCCTGAAATCCAAGAAAATCGACGATTCGCTCGATCTTCGATTTTGAGATTGCGCACCGGCGTTCTATGGGAATATATTCCCAACTCATTCATGGCGTTGGCGGAAACCACCGATTCAATCGAATGTGACCCGGCCTCGGCCTTCGACAGCAGGAGCATGAAGAGCTTCTTCCTGATCGACCAGAACCTGCCCGTAGATCCACTCCTGGCGGAAATTCGCCGGTGGCCGGAAGCATGGAACGTGCAGACCGGTCGGCAGAGTATTGCGGTACAGCGAGACGCATGGGCGATTCCGATTCGCGGCGTTCGAAAATCTAAAATTCAGGGACGGCAACGCCGCGACGTGCACGCAACACGGTACACCACGATCTCGAGGCAGTTTCCGAATACCACGAGCTTCATCAGCGAATGGGCAGAGGCCTCGATTCGAAGCTCGGGCGCGCGAAGCTGGTCTCCCTCCCGACCGGAAACGCCGTCTACCCGCATGTCGACCGGGGCAAGTAGTACGCCCGCCGCAACCGCTTCCACTTCGTCCTTCAGTCGGACGATGGCTGGATGCGAGCGGGCGACGAAGAAGTTCGCATGCGGCCGGGCGAGTTCCGGTGGTTCGACAACAAGGCCGAGCACGAGGCGGGCAACCACGGATCGATGGAGAGGATCCATCTGATCTTCGATCTGGAGCCGCGTGATCGAATTCTCGGCCCCTCGCCGATGTGGCCGATCGACCGCGACGACGCCGACGAGATCGGTGATGGAATCGAACGAGATCTGGACCCCGTCATGAAACAAGTGGCAGACACGAAGGGATAGGACATGCACATGCACGACGAGGGCACCGGAAGCGAACTCATCTCGCAAGCCGCGGTCGCCTACACCGCGCGCAGGGTGAACCCGGAGGCGATGCGCTGCATCGTGGCGGAGGGCACACCTCGCGCGGGTGACCTCGTTCTCGCGATGGTGACCGAGCGCGGGCATCACAAGCGGTTGCACCTCACGAACGGTGCGAAGAAGAATCTGTTCCCGGGCGACCTCGTGATCGTCGCCTACGCCGCCCGCTATGCACCGAACCAGTTCGAGGCCCTCGTTCCGAAGGATCTCCGTGACTGCGACCTCGTGGCCGCCGGCGGGGTCGCGGGAACCGTCGTCGAGAAGCACGCTCGTATCCGTAGAGGCCCCACGCGCCTCCGACCGATCGGATTGATCGCGAGCGATTCGGAAGCCCCGCCGCTCAACGTCGGTGGCTTCGGGCTGTCCCCGAACCCCCGCGGAGACGCACGGATCATCCCGACGATCGCCGTCGTCGGAACGACGATGGATTCGGGCAAGACGACCACCGCCGCACATCTCGTACGCGGGCTGCGGCGATACGGCATGTCCGTCGGCTACGCGAAGGTCACCGGGACGGGCGCTGCGGGCGACCCGAGCCTCCTTCGCGACGCCGGCGCGCACCCGGTGCTCGACTTCACGGATGCTGGCTATGCATCGACCTACCGTCTACCTCATGCCGTCATCGCCTCGATCTTCTCCGAACTCATCGGGCACGTCGCGTCCGAGGACGTGGACGCGATCGTCCTCGAGGTCGCCGACGGGCTGCTCCAGAGCGAGACGGCCGAGCTCCTCGAGTCGCCGGTCTTCCGAGAGCGCGTCCACGGGTTGATCTTCGCCGCCGGCGAGTCGATGGGAGCGCTTGCAGGCTGCCAATGGTTGCGCGATCGCGACGTCCCATTGCGTGCTCTGGCCGGGTGCATCACGCGCGCTCCGCTGCACGTTCGTGAGGCGTCGAGCTGTGGCGTCCCGATCCTGACGCTCGGCGATCTCGAAGATCCGGCAACCGCCGCGAAGCTGCTCAAGGGGACGCGGATGTGAGTCCGGCAGGCCGTCGAGCCGGAGGGCTCGCAGTGCGCGGCAACTTCGATCGCGACGGCCACCCCCAACGACCACGCCCAGCCCCGCGAGACGATTGATCTATCCATGAATCCCGAATTCGAGCCCAAACACGGCAGTACGTCGCGGTTGCGCGACGACTGGATCTCGATTCCGAGCGATGCTGCGTCGCCCGCTGGCCTGGCATTCCTGCCCGAGCGCTTTCCCTCGCGGAACGGACCGCGACTCGCGGTGTGTGTCCACGGAATCCCTCGAAACCACACCGAGCAGCTCGAGTTGATGTCCGATTCGGCGGCGGCCCACGGATACGCTCTCCTCGCGCCTCATTTCGACGCCGTTCGTTGGCCCGACTACCAGCGCCTGGGGCGGCGGGGGCGCGGCCCTCGTGCCGACCTGGGACTCCATCGGGCGATCGCGAACCTCGAGCGGCTCGCGGACCGGCGATTCTCCATGCGCTTCCTGTTCGGCTTCTCCGGCGGCGCTCAGTTCGTTCACCGCTTCGCGATGGCTCATCCGGAATCCGTGCGGGCCGTCGTGTCCGCCGCCACCGGTTGGTACACGATGCCGGATGCCGCGACGCGATACCCCTACGGACTCCGCGTCGACGGAACCCTCACCGGTGTCCGCTTCGACCCCGCAGCATTCCTGTCGGTCCCGATGCGCACCATCGTCGGTTCGATGGACACCGGATTCGAGGCGATGCGATCGACCGCGAAATTGAACGCCGTTCAGGGAGCGAATCGCCGCGAGCGGGCGAAGAGATTTACGGAGATGATGAGGGACGCAGGAGCGCGATGCGGACTGCCGTCCTCCTGCACGTACGCGGAGATCGCGGATGCGCGCCACGCCTTATCGGACTGCATCGACCGCGGACTCGATCGGATCGCGTTCGACTTCTTCGACCGGGTTGGAAAGGAGGACCGACGAGCCGACTCGGGACCGTGCGTTCGCGAAGTACTTCGAAGCTCCGCATTCACGCCAGCGGTGTCATCGCGCTCGCCGTTGCGTTGCTCGCCACGACCGGCGCCGCCAGGGTCTACGACTTCGTCGAGAACGACGATGTCGATTTCGACTTCTCGACCCGAAAGGGATTGCGGCTTCGATTCAGCGAGCCCGACGTCCGGCTGCGGCTCGGCGGCCGACTCCACGCCGACGTCGGCTTCGCGAAGCAAGATCGCACGAGCCTGAGAGAAATCGATGGTGAGCTGCGACGCGCACGACTCTATCTCGATGCACGATTTCCCTACGGACTCCGATTCAAGATCGATCGCGAGTTTGCACCCGATCGCCGCGGCTGGCGGAACGTGATCGGCGTCTGGCGAGTGAACCGGATCGCCTCGATTCGCGTCGGGAATTTCGTCGCTCCCTTCGGACTCGAGGACATCACCGCCTCGAACCACTCGACGTTCATGGAGCGCGCCGTCTCGAGCGCGTTGGCCCCCGCCTTTCAGACGGGGGTGATGGTCAATGCGCGTGACCACGTCGGCGAGCGGAAATCGAGGCACCGGCGGACCGCCGCCGCGGCCTTCACGATGGAGCCGCTCGGACACTCGAGCAACGACCGCCACGGGACCGAGCACTTCGGCTTCGTCACTCGGCTCACCTACGCACCGATCGCGAAGAAGCGGGAGGTGGTGCACGTCGGGTCGGCGCTCGAGATCCGGGACGTCCGCGGCGGGAGTCGCTTCCGGGTGGCGACCCGGCCGGAGTCGAGCTTCGTTCCGAGCCTACTGCGCACGGGTGGCCTCCAAGACGTGGATTCGACCGTCGCCATCAGCGCGGAGCTGCTCGTCCTCCGAGGCCCCTTCGTTTTCCAGTCCGAGTACGTCCACATGTTCCTTCGCCGAGGCGCCGGGCGCCCCGATCCCAGTTTCGGTGGCGGGTACGCGCAGGTGAGCTTCGTGCTCATGGGCGAGCGGCGACGTTATTCCCGGTCGCTGGGCATCCTCGGTGGAGTCCGACCGAAGAGCAAGTGGGGCGCCGTCGAGCTCGGCGTTCGCGTGAGCGTCCTCGACTTGAACGACGAGAGGGTCAATGGGGGCAGCACGCGGAACGTGAGCGTCGCCTTGAACTGGTACATCCGAGAGAACGTGTCGTTCTCGGCCAATTATGTGTCGATCGATGCGCGGCTCCGTGGCACGCGTCAGGAAGATTCTCCTCATATCGGCCAGCTTCGGTTCCTTCTCTTCTTCTGGTCGAAACGCGTGTGTACACGTCGTACGCGCGCGCCATCGGAGAGCCCGATGAGCCTTCCGAACATCTACGCAGGTCGTCGAAAGCGGTGGCTATGGCTGCTCGGCGCAAACTGCATCGCTCGCGCGATCGCAGCGATCGCGCTCGCGTACTTCCTGAAAGAAGGGCTCGCGCAGGCGCGCCAGGGCGCAACGCCGTACCGCGAATGCCTCGCCATGGTTTCGATCGGCGCCTCCATTCTCGCGTTGCGGATCCGGGAGGCGAGAGACGCGGAACGACTCGGGCAGAACTTCGTGATGCGGACGCGGCTGCGCATCTTCGATCGGTTGACCACGCGGCCTTCTCGCGATCCTGACGGCGCCCGGTGGGGCGTGACCATGACGCGCCTCATCAGCGACCTCAATTCGCTTCGGAATTGAGTGGCGACCGGGCTCTTGCGCGCGATCGTGGCGGGAATCTCGGCGACCGGCATGATCGCCGGATTCGCCTGGATGAGTCCGCGGTCGAGCTCCGGCGTCATCTTCGCGACGATCCTCGCTCTCGTTGCCGCCGGCCTGATCACACCGCGACTTCGCGGGTTCGTGCGCGAATCTCGACGACGACGTGGTCGCCTCGCGAACAATCTCGGCGAACGAATCATGGCGATCACCACCATCCGCGAGCTCGGGCGAGGCCGGGCCGAGAGAAGGAAAATACGACGTCAAAGCGCGCAGATGGCGGACGCCCTCGTGCGCCGGATGGGCCTCGCCGCAGCCCTACGCTCGCTCCCGGAGCTGGCGATGCCGCTCGCGGTCGCCTTCGTCGCACTCGCCGCGGTGCGCCACCCACAGGCGTCCGGCGAGGCCGTCGTCGCCGTGCTGCTGATCGGAATGATCTCGACCTCGTTGCGTGATCTGGCGCGCTCGTGGGACCACCGCCTGGCCTTCGACGAGGGCCGACGTCGGATCGAGCAGGTCCCCGACGGCCCGCGTCTCCGCAACGCGCGAAACGCGCGTTCGCTCCCGGAAGGCGGGCCCGTGTCGCTCGATCTCGATGGCGTGGGTGTCGAAGGCATCTTCGAAGGCCTGTCGCTTCACGTCGACCCCGGAGAGCGGATTCGGATCGTCGGCGCGAGCGGCGCCGGCAAATCGACGCTGTGTGTGCTCGCGGCTCGCTGCTTCGACCCCGCTGCCGGCGAGATTCGCGTCGACGGGATCCCCCTTCGGCGCCTGAGGCTCCGGAGCGTGAGATCGACGATCCAACGCGTCACGCCCGACCTCCCGCTACTGCGTGGCACCGTGCGAGAAAACCTCGGGTACGGCGCCCCCGACGCGACCGCGGACTGGATCGAGCAGGTCGCGACCGCCTGCGCATTGACGACCGCTTCCGACCTCTTTCTCGATGGCCTCGACACGCCGCTCGCGGAGGGTGGCGGCGATCTCCCGGCCGGTGCCCGCGCGCGCGTCGCCCTCGCCCGTGCCTGCGCGACGCGGCTGCGTTTGCTGCTCGTGGACGATCCGATCTTCTCGACGGATCGCGCCGCCGCGGGCGAGCTCGCCGCCGTCTCGGAGATCTCGTCCTTTACCCGGCTGATGGTCGATACCGAACACGGCGCGCAAAGGTCCGGCGAGCGCGTCGTTCGGCTGCACGATGGCGTCGCTACGGAACTCGTGGCATGGCGCGAAGCCGAGCCTTCTGCGGCGGCCTCGAGTGATCGCGAGGTCGGGGGCGCTGACTTTCCACCCACGGACCCGGCCCGATGAGTTCGTCCAATCGTGACCCCCTGGAGCGGGCCCTCGAGACGCTGCTGATTCCGGTGGTCCGACTCGCGCTGAAGCGCGGTCTCGCCTTCAGTCGTTTCTCCGAGCTCGTAAAGCGGGCATACGTGACCGCCGCGCGCCGAGACTTCACGGTCCCGAATCGAAAACTCTCGGTCTCGCGAGTCGCCGTGCTGACCGGCATGACGCGAAAGGAAGCGAGCCGCCTCATGCAGGACGATCCCGACGAGCGCCTCGGCGGCCGCCTCGCTCGTCAAGTCAATCGCGCGGCCCGTGTCGTGACGGCGTGGGGAGACGATCCAGAGTTCCACGACGCGACGGGTGCGCCCGCGCCGCTCCCGTTCGCGGCGGACGGCGGCGCGAGCTTCGGCCGTCTGGTCGCGAAACACGGCGCGGACGTCGGCGCGAGCGCGGTCCTCGATGAGCTCCTGCGGGTAGGCGCGGTCGGCGAACACGACGACGGGCGGCTCTACCTCGCGAACCGCGCGTACATCCCCGCTGCGGACGAGGGAGCCAAGCTCGACATCCTGGGCACCGACGTCGCGGATCTCGTGTCCGCGATCGATCACAACCTCGACCCCGACAGTGACGAGCCCTTCTTCCAGCGCAAGGTCGCCTACGACAACCTCCCTGGCTCGTTCCTGCCCCGTCTGCGCGACCGTCTCGCGAAGGATGGCCAGATGCTGCTCGAGGATCTCAACACCGACATGGCGGCCCATGATGCCGACACCCGACCCGACCACGTGAAGGACGACTCCCACCGGACGCGCGCGATGATTGGCATCTACTACTTCGAGGATTCGAGCGATGACGATGTCTAGCGAGTCGAGACTGCGACGCTCGCGCGGACGTGGGCAGCCGATTCCGATGTTGCGCTTCGACCTGCTTGCGTCGCTGATCGCGGCCGCCGCATAGTGTGGTCTCTCGTGCGCTCCAGGGGACGGCGGTCTCGCGGACAGCGGCGGCATGGGCGGGACGGGCGTGAGCCAGGGTTCGGTCGACTCCTTCGGGAGTATCTTCGTGAACGGCGTGCGGTGGGATCTCTCGGACGCGACGATCGAAATCGACGGCGGCGCCGCCTCCGAATCGGATCTGCGCGTCGGGATGTTCGTTCTCGTCGAAGGCGATTTCGACGCAGGCAACGCAACGCGCAGCGCGGCCACGGTCCGATTCGACAACGTGCTCGAAGGGCCGATCGAGAACGCGCCCGTCGAGACCGTCCTCGGTCAGGTGAAGACATTCACGATCCTGGGCCAGACCGTGACGATCGACTTCTTCGAAGCGGCGTTCGGGCCCGGAGCGTCCTTCGCGAGCCTCGCCGAAGACGACGCGGTCGAGGTTTCGGGGTTCGCGGACGGATCCGGGGGCGTCACGGCAACCCGTGTGTCACTCCGCGGAACGTACCCGGCGGACACCGACGTACGGCGGAAGGGAACGGTCGCGAACCTCGTCGTGAACCCAGACGACTCGGGAATGTTGGATATCGGCCGGATCACGATCCGCTTCACGCCCACGACGCCCTTCGCGGGTGTGACGCGGGCCACGCTCGCCAATGGTGACGATGTCACGGTCGAAGGGACGCTGCGACTCTCGGGAACGGAGGTCGACTCGTCAGCGATCGACCTCGCGAGCCCGCGGATCAGCGCTGCAGGTCTCGAGCGGGTAGAGATCGAAGGGGTCGCCGAGGCCTGCGCCGAGTCGTTGGACTTTTGCGTCGGCGGCGTGCCGGTCGATGTCTCGGTGGCGACATTCGACCCGGCAACCTTCACGCCCATGATCGGCGAGCGGGTGGAGGTCGAGGGCCCGCTCGTAGGCGGCACGCTCGAGGCGATCGAGGTCGAGTCGGAAGACGAGATTTCGAGCCAGAGAAACGTCAAGATCGAAGCGGAGGTAATGAGCATCGACGCCGTGGCGCGGGCGCTGGTCGTCCTTGGCGTGTCCGTCGCTGCAGATGGGGAGACCGTTCTCGAGGACGAGAGCTCGCTTGGCGACGAGAGCTTCACGTTCGGTGAGATCGGCGTGGGCGACTTCGTCGAAGTGCGAGGCATTGACGACGGTGGCGCGACCATCCGTGCGATCTCCATCGATCGCGAAGATGCGATGACTGGGATCGACGACGTTCGCCTCGAAGGTCCCGTCACGATGCTGGACGTAGCCGCGCCCGCGCTCGAGATTCCGGGCCGACCCGTTCCCCTGGATGCCGGCACGCTCTACTACGACGAGTTCGACGCCTTGCGAACCGAGGAGGAGTTCTTCCGAACGCCCGGCGACGTCATGATCGGTGACGTCGTCGGCGCGATAGATCTCTCCGCATCAGACCTGTACATGCTCGGAGAGGCGAACGAAGTCCAGATCGAGGACCCGGACTGAGGACGGGGACAGCGCAGCTCACCACTCAGTGAATCGTCCGCCCGCCCGTCACGAGGATGTGCTCTCCCGTGACGTAGCTCGCGCCGGGACTCGCCAGGAACGAGACCGCGTGGGCGATGTCCTCGGGCTCCCCGATCCGACCGGCGGGCACGGACGCGATCGACTGCTCGATCCGGTCCTTGGGCATCGCGTCGGTGAGCGGGGTTCGGATGATGCCCGGGCAGACGGCGTTCACGGTGATGCCGTGCTTTGCGACGTCGAGGGCGAGGGCTTTCGTGAAGCCGAGGAGGCCGGCTTTGGCAGCGGAGTACTCGGTCATGCCCGGGGCGGAGAGGAACGCGCGTTCGGAGCTCGTGTTGATGATCCGGCCCGCCTGGCGCTCGATCATCTCGGTCAGCACGATTCGGCTGCAGTCCGCGGCCGCGCGCAGGTTGAGATCGAGATAGGCGTCCCACTGCTCTGCGTCGGCGTTCGGGAATCGGCGGGGCATGCCTCCCGCTGCTCCGCCCGCATTGTTATGCAGGATCTCCAGGAAGCCGAGGGAATCGCGAAGCGTCGCGAACGCTTCCGCCGTCGCCTCGCGATCCGTCAGATCGACCGCCAGATGCTCGCAGCGTCGCCCCTCCTTCTCGACCAGCGCGCGCGTTTCTGCGAGCTCCTCGGCCTTCAAGTCGAGGAGGCCCACGTCCGCGCCGTCCTGCGCAAGACGGATCGCACAGGCGCGCCCGATGCCCCCAGCCGAGCCGGTCACGACCGCGACCTTGCCTTCCAGACTCATCTCGATCCCCTCGCTCGCTCGCCGATCAAGTCGGAAGCAGCAGCTCGCCGTTGGTGACGAAGAAACGCTCGAGCATCGCGTCGCCCAGCCGCTCGACGTTTCCGCCCATGCGACCGATCGGATCGCGCCCGCCTTCTTCGTGCGGGAAGTCCGTCGAGAAGGCGTAGACCTCCTCGAGGCCGTAGCGGTCGATCATCGTGGCGATGTCTTCCACCACGTAGGGCGTGGCGCGAACCTGCCGACGCAGATACTCCGACGGCTTCATCGAGAGTGCTTCGCGCGCGGTCTTAGAGAACGACTGCTCGATCAGCAGATCCAGGTTGTCCGCCATCGGCCCGACCCAATGGGCGCCGAGCTCGATCGCGCCGACCCGGAGCGTCGGATGCCGCTCGAGCACGCCGCCCAGGATGATCGTCTGCAGGAAGTTCTGCGGCGCCATGTGGACCGTCGCCATCAGATGCGCGTCGACCGGTTCTCCGGCGCCGAAGCCGCCCACCTTGAAGATTTCGGCGTTGCCCCACTCGTGCGAGCGGAAGAAGCCCTGCTGACCGCCGATGTGCAGGAGCAGCGGCACCCCGGCTTCCGCGAGCCGCGCCCAGAAGGGATCGAGAAGCGGGGCCGCGGGCGAGACGCCGGCGGGCGGGCGTCCCTCGTTGATCAGGACCGCTTTCGCGCCCTGGGCGAGGACGCGGTCGGTCTCCGCGAGTATCTCCTCGAGAGTCTGCGTTCGCAGCACCGCCGCGGCGCGCACGCGGCCCCGAGACCGTTCGGTCCAGTCGCAGACGTGATCGTTGTAGCGCCGCATCACGTCGGTCGCGTCGTCGCCCTTCCCCCAGATCAGGAAGCACACGATCACCTGCGGAAACACGAGCTGCCGATCGATCCCCTGGAGGTCGAGGGTCTCGAGACGGTTCTCCAGGGTGTAGGCGCCGGGCGCACTGACGCCCTTCACCTTCCAGACGCTGTCCGGGGTCGCCGGGACCTCGCCGTCACCCGAGTTGAAGTAGGGCATGTCGCCGAAGCCCTCGGCGAGCTTCTCGCCGGGCGGGCCGAGGATGCCGGGATAGAGGTCCGCCGGGATCTGAAGGTGCGCGTCGAGATCGGTGATGCGACCGCGGAAGGTGTCGAAAGGCATCAAGCGACCGACTGTCCACCATCGACGCAGATCGTCTGGCCGGTGATGAACTTCGCGAGGGGGCTCGCCAGGAACAGGTAGAGCGGCGCCACGTCTTCCGGCGTGCCCCAGCGCTTCATCGGCGTGCGCTCGATCTCCGGATCCTCGAAGGGCGTGTCCTTCATCCCCTCGGTCATGTTGCTGAGGATGAGCCCCGGCGCGGCCGCGTTCACGCGCACGTTCTCCTGCGCCCAGGCCGCCGCCATGTTCTTGGTCATCTGCACGACCGCCGCCTTCGCCGCACCATAGCCCGGCACGACGGTGACCGCGCGGAACGCCGACATGCTCGCCATGTTGAGGACACTGCCGCCGCCTTCGATCGCGCTCTTCGAGATGCGGTCCTTGAGCTTCGCGGCGAGTCGGAACGATCCGAAGAGATGGAGGGAGACCGCGCGCTCGAAGACGTCAGGCTCCCACTCGTTCTCGGCCATCAGCGACGCGCCCGCGTTGTTCACCAGCACGTCGAGCGCATCGAACGACCCTGCGAGCGCGTCGAGCCCTTCCTTGTCGGTCATCTCCGCCTGTCGGTAGCCGAAACCCGCGAGGTCGGAGTCGTACTCCGCGGCGCTGCCGCGGCGGCCGGTGACCGTGACCTCCGCGTTGGCGCTCGCGAACGCACGCGCGATCCCGAGCCCGATTCCGTTCGAGCCGCCGGTGACGAGCACGTTCGCGCCGCCGAAGTCGAAGTCCGCCTTGACCGTCATGTTGGTTCTCCCGCTCCGCGCCGCGCGCTAGAGCTCCTTGAGTCGCTTGCCCAGCAGCTCCGACTGATTACGCAGCCAGGCGGTGAGCCAGAAGTTTTCGCTCTCGGGCTCGAGGGCGCGATGGATCTCGATGCCCAGCTCGAGGGCCGCGGCGCTCGGACGCTCCTGCGAGAACAGAATGTCGAGCAGGTGGAGCGCCTCTTCCCGGTCGCCGGCCGCGAAGCGTTCGCGCGCCCGATCGACGATCGCGTCCTGGCCCCCGGCGAGCTCGATCAGGTCGCCGTGGATCGCACGCTGCGGGACCGAGTAGAGCTCCGTCGTCGACTCGTGATGGAACCACCCCGCGTAGTGTTCCCAGATCGCCTGCACGTCCCAGCGCACGGTGCCGTAGCCCTCGCCGACGGCGAGCTCCGGCGGAAGCTGGATCTCCTGCTTGAGCGTGAACAGGTCCTTGCCCTCGTTCATGCCCTTCACGGTCTCGTCGTGCACGTAGAGCGTCGCGTCGCGAATGCGCGCGAGCTCCCGCTGGATGAGGTCCTTGCCCTCGATCGGGCCGTGGTGGCCCGGGAGCAGGAGCTTCGGCCGGAGCTTCGCGACGACGTCGCAGGCCGCGGCGCAGACGAGGGCGTCGCGGTATCGATCACCACGGATGGTCACGAGATTCGGGATGTGTCCGATCAGGCAACCGAAGAGGTTGCCGACGAAGCAGATCTCGTGGTCGGGCAGCCAGACGATCAACGAGTCGTTCGTCTCCGCCCCCTTCACGCCGATCAGCTTCACGCGCAGGCCGCCGAGGGTGAACTCGTGCTCGTCGTCGAAGGTGATGTCCGGCGTCGGCCTCGCCTGCGCCGGCAGCTCCCCGTAATCCGCCATCGCCTGTCGAACGGTCGCGCCGTTCTTCTTCAGGAACGCGAAGCCCGAGCGCGAGCCGCGGAACCTGAAGAGTCGCTTGTCGTAGGCGTGGTGCTCGGCGTTGGAGGAGTGTGCGATCACCTGCGTGGTGTCGTCACGCAGGAAGTCCGTGCCGCCGACGTGGTCGACGTGGCCCTGAGTGAAGATGATGTAGCGGGTCGGGGCGTCGCTGATCGCGCGGTAGCTGTCCCGGTGGTAGGGCGCTTCGAAGAACATCCCCGTGTTGACGATGATGTTCCCCTCGTCGGTCGTGATCAGGAAGCTGTTCGACAGCCCCTCCGAGAGGTGGATGAAGTCGTTGATCGGCTCGGTACCGACGACGGCGGCGAACATCTCGCCGGGACGCGACTTCCAGATCGGCTCGTCGCTCGACGCAGCGGACATGGGGGGACCTCCGGGGCACGGGAAACGGAGGTCTATTGATACACCGGCCAGGGCATCACGCGCGACTCCCCACCGGAGCCCTCAGCGCAAGACGCGCCTTGAAAGGCGCGTCGAGAGGCGTGCAACGCCGACGAATCAAAAGGCGCGTCGAGAGGCGCGCAACGCCGACGAATCAAAAGGCGCGTCGAGAGGCGCGCAACGCCGACGACTCAGTCGCCCGCGTAGCCGAAGAGCTTGCCTTTGCGAATCGCTTCCGCGACGCCGGGTTCGACGAAGTCTTCCCAGCTCGGATCCCCGCTCTGGATCCAGCCGTGGATGTCGTCGGTCTTCACGCGCAGGAACGCGTCGGAGGGACCGTCGAGAGCCTGCACGTATCCCCGCTCGACGAGGTACTCGAAGAGCAACCGGATCGACTCCGGCACGACCAGGTCGCGGAGCCCGAGGCGTTCGCCGCTCGTCTCGTCGAGACCGGGATAGACGTAGATCGTAACGCCCTGCCCGATCAGTCGACCGCTCGCCTCGAGCATGCCCCCGGCCAGGTCGGCATAGCGATCTTCGGCCACCAATTCCTTCAGGTGATCCATCCCGACCGGCAACGCGATCGCCGTAGCCTGATAGCGCGCGACGTACTCGGCCACGAGGTAGTACTCGGGGTAGTCGGAGACGAGCACGGAGTGGTTGCCGGCCGTCAGCGCATCGAGGCGCTCGAGAAAATCCTGTTCGCCGTGATCGGAGGTCGTACGCAGCTCGTCGACGGAGATCTCGAGCAGCGACACGATCTGGCTCTCGTCGACCGACGGATTCGCAGAGAAGCGTTCGATGGCCTGGCGCTGGATGTCGGCGTGGATCCGGGTCGGCGGACGAAAGCGCCCGCGCTGCAGGATCACCGGCTTCTTGTAGAGGATCTCCGACGGACGCAACGCCTCGCCCTTCGCGGAGAAGATCGCCGCGTTCGACAGGCCGTACTCGACGAGGCGGAGGCTCAGCAAGCGGTGGTCGACGCCCTCGAAGGCGCGGCCGCTGAACTCGATCATGTCGATCTCGATCCGGTCGCGGCCCAGGCTGTCGAGGAGCGAGCCCAGCAGGCGCTCCGGCCGGTCGGCGTGCCGGAACGCGCCGTAGACCAGGTTCACGCCGAGCACGCCGAGCGCTTCCTGCTGCATGAGTCCGTCGCGGTCGAGCATCCGCGTGTGCAGGACGATCTGGTTCGCCTCGGACTGCGGGTGGTCCTGGAAGCGGATTCCCATCCAACCGTGACAGTCGGCGTCGCCCCGATAGTTCTGGGCCGTCACCGTGTCCGCGAACGCGAAGAACGCGCTCTCGCTCCCGCGTTCGAGATCCAACCGCTCGATCAGCAGGTCGTACTCGTGGTCGAGCATCGCCACGAGCCGGCCGCTCGAGACGTAGCGCCCGGCCGCGCCGTAGATCGCGTCGCTGACCTTCTTGTCGTAGGCCGACATGGTCTTCGCGATCGTCCCGGCGGCGCCGCCGACGCGGAAGAACCAGCGCCCGACCTCCTGACCCGCGCCGATCTCGGCGAAGCTGCCGTAGACCCCCGGATCGAGGTTGAGCTCGAGTGCCTTCGCTCGCGTTGTCATCGGCTCCGACACGGAAGATCCCCCTTCGACCGTATCGGCCAGAGCGTGCCACGGCCCAAGGGTGATTCCCAGACGCGGGGTGTGAGACCCAGGTGGGCGGCGCTCGTGGCTACGAAAGACCGGCGAGCCCCGCGCCTCTGAGCGCTCCGTCGAGATCGGCCAACAGGTCGTCGACGTGCTCGATCCCCACCGAGAGCCGAACGAGTCCGTCGTAGATCCCCACCTTCTCTCGCTCCGGTCGCGGGATGCTCGCGTGGGTCATCGACGCCGGGTGATCGATCAGCGACTCGATGCCGCCGAGACTCTCCGCGAGCGCGAAGATCGACAAGCCCGAGACGAAGGCGGTCGTCGCCTCGAGGTCGGCGTCGAGCTCGAAGGTGACGATCCCCGCGCCACCCGTCATCTGCTTCTTCGCCACGTCGACGTGCGGATGCGAAGCGAGGAAGGGATGCCGCGCCCACCTCACGGACGTGGCGCCCTCGAGGCGTTCGGCGATCGCGAGGGCGTTCGCGTGGTGCTGACGCATGCGCAGGGCGAGGGTCTTCACGCCGCGCTGCACGAGCCAGGTGTCGAAGGGAGACGGATTCAGGCCGACCGCCTTTTGCGCGAAGATCATCTTGTCCTGCCACTCGGCGTCGTTCGTGACGACGACACCCCCGAGGCAATCGGAGTGACCGTTCACGTATTTGGTGGTGCTCGAGAGCGAGAGGGTCGCACCCAGCTCGAGGGGACGCTGGAAGAAGGGGGACGCGAAGGTGTTGTCGACGAGCACCGGCTTGCCGACCTTCGCCGCTTCTCGCGAGATCGCGGCGATGTCGAGGATCTTGAGCATCGGATTCGTCGGCGACTCCAGCCAGACGAGGGCCGGGCGCTCCTCGGCGATCACGCCGTATTGCCCGGCGTCCGCGAAGTCCACGTAGCGCACGCGCAATCCGAACTTCTCGAAGACCTGCGCGAAGATCCGGAATGTGCAGCCGTAGACGTTCTCCTCCGCGAGCACGACGTCGCCGCTCGAGAGCGTCGAGAGCACCGCGGTGATCGCGGCCATGCCGTTCCCGAAGACCGTGGCGTAGACGCCGCCTTCGAGGCTCGCGAGGGTCTGGCCGAGTCGCGTGAAGTTGGGATTTCCCGAGCGGGTGTAGTCGTAGCCGCGGGTCTCGCCGGGACGGATCTGCGCGAAGGTCGAGGTCGCATAGATCGGCGGCATCACGGCGCCCGTCTGCTCGTCCGGCTCCTGCCCCACATGGATCGCGCGCGTCTCGAACTCCATGGCGTGTCTCCTTCGCGTGGCCACCCCGGTGGCTGCGGTCCGCCGATCGAAGCGCGGGACGATAGCGAAGGGACTCTCCCGCTTCGGCCGGAGTCGGCCTAAGGAGATCTCCCGAGCGGACCGGGCCGAGAAGCCTCGTGTGCGCTCGACCGGCACGCGGACACTTTCGTTTACGCACGAACGCGCCGAAACCCGCTCTATGGTTTCGCGCGCGGCGATGCGTAGACGCACCTGGGAGGTGCTCGACGTCGGAGACGACGACGATCAGCTGCCGAAGACGATCGACCTGATGATCATGGGTCTCGTCCTCGGCAACGTCGTCGCGGTCGTCCTCGAATCCGTCGCGTCGATCCACGCCGTCTACCAGGATCTCTTCATCGCCTTCGAGCGGGTGTCGGTCGCTGCGTTCACCGCCGAGTTCCTGATGCGCCTGTGGTCCGTCGCTGAAGCGGAAGAGCGCGGGCGCAGCTCCCTCCGCCGCCGCCTCAACTACCTGGCGTCTCCGATGGCGATCGTCGACGTGCTCGCGATCGCGCCCTTCTATCTCTCCGCGTTCTTCGCCCTCGACCTGCGCTTCCTCCGCGTGCTCCGCCTGCTGCGGATCGTGAAGCTCACGCGCTACTCCGCCGCGCTCGGCCGCCTCGTCGAGGTCTACCGACTCCAGAAGTCCGCGCTCACCGCGTCCTTCTTCGTGATGAACGTCGCGATCGTCCTCTCCGCGAGCATCGTCTACGTCGTCGAACACGCCGCACAGCCGGAGGCCTTCGGCTCGATCCCGGCGGCGATGTGGTGGGCGGTCTGCACGCTCACGACCGTCGGCTACGGCGACGTCGCCCCCATCACGCCCCTCGGCAAGCTCCTCGCGTCCGGGATCCAGATGGTCGGCATCGGCATGGTCGCGCTGCCCACCTCTCTGTTCGCCTCGGGCTTCGCGCACATCATGAGCCGGAACGAGGAGGCGCTCCGTCAGGAGGCCCGTGAGGCCCTGGCCGACGGCGTCGTGACCAGTGACGAGGCAGACGCCTTCGCTCACCTGGCGGACCAGCTCTACGTCGAGCCGCGGATCGCAGAGGAGATCATCGACGCCGCACAGAACCAACAGCGGCTCGCGGACATGGGTGCATGCCCGCATTGCGGCAAGGCGATCGGCTGACGCGACTCGGGACCGAGCGCGTCGTCCTCCCTAACCCTCCGACGGTCGCGGGCCGAGCACGTCGGTCGGCGTCGTGCCCGGTCGACGCTGGTGCTGACTTCGGCGCAAGATCTGAACGGAGGGTTGTCCCACATCGACGCGGACCAGCCAGACCCAGCGGTCTGCGTAGTAGTCGAGGAGTCTATGCCGGGATTCCCAGGTACCGAGATCCCGTGCCCAGACGATCGACGCCTCATCGAGATCGGCGTGGTTCTTGACCCATTCCTGGAAGACCGAATGGTTGTCGCCGTAAGAGACGACGACGAGATCCCTACCCGGGATGCTCTCCAGATCCCGCGAGATGTCGTTGCGCGTCCGCGCCCAGTCGGTGACGTTCGGATGCGTCATGCCGCTCGGGATGTCGAACGCGCGCGGCAGGATCCACGCTACCAACATCGCCAGAACAGCGAGTCGGCACAGCCAGCCCCACTCCCAGTGCCGCTGCCATAGGTGGGCCAATCCCGCTACGAGGAGCGCCATCACCAGGGGCGCCGCCGCCGCCGCATAGTGGGGGTGGAACTCGAAGGTCGCGAAGATCAGCGCGACGGTGACGGCGCAGAATGCGGCAGCCATGCGCCACCACGGTCTCGAGACGACCGAACGGAGGCCGAGCAGCGCCGGCGCGAGCCAGCCGAGGTAGAACCAGGCGAACTTCTCGAGACCCTCCGACTTGACCTTCCAGTACTCGGCAAAGTTGGACTGTTGCGCGAGGAACGCCGGTCTCACCCAACCGAGATAGAACTGAGCCATCTCGCGATTGCGGTAGCCGTCGGGCGGGGTGCGTGCCTCCTGGGTCAGAAACTCCGCGGCGACCCCGTACTGGTCTGCGTAGTGCTGGTGCGCGAGACGCAGGGCGTCGCCGGTCGTCGCCTCGTTGTAGTGGGCCAGGAAGACGATCGCCGGGAGACCGACCACGACCAGCGGCGCGGCGATTCGTGTCGTGACGAGGGCGAGTCGCGGACGCCGTTTGGTCGCCCAGAAGATGAAGGCGAGCGACGCTGCAATCGTTGCAAGCAACCCTTCGAACGGCCGCGAATACACGAGGAGTACGATTCCGACGGCAGCGAGAATAGCCTGGTAGGCGGGCTGGTGCCGAGTGAATGCCCGGACACCGCCGAAGAGGAGCGCTGCCCCCATCATCGTGACGGAACCACCCCAATAGCTATGAGACCAGCTGTAGTTCGACCAGTTGTAGTCGTATCGGGCGAAGTGCTGCATCACGGGATGCAATGCGACGAGCACGCCGCCGATCGTTCCCCAGCGAGGGCCGACCCAGACGCGCAGCATCCACGCGACCGCCGTCGCGGCCAGTGCAAAGGCGAGGAGTTGCCCCCACCAGGGCTCGCCGAAGAGAGTCTGCGTGAGCGCCATGAACGCAGCGGAGGCAGGCGGGTACTTCGAGACGTAGACCGGGTCGTGGGACACGGCGAACGACTCGAAGTGCGGAAAGAGCGGGTGCTGCGGGTTCGCGAGACGTCCCGACGCGAAGGTGTCGGCGGCCAGCAGGTACGCGAACTCGTCATTCACGGCGGCCCACGGGGTCATCACCACGCCATTCGCGGCTCCGTTCAGGAACGCGAGCGCGAACACGACCAGCAGCGAGACACTCGGGCGAACCGCGATCGCGCGTGCAAACGCTCGAGCGCGGCGCACGAGCCCGCTCGAGTCGTCGGCGATCCAGCTGTGTGGAATCAGCAGGGCCAGGACGAACGCGAGTCCGAGCGCGACGGTGACCAACACCAGGATCTGGCCTTGGAGGTTGTCGAAGTCAGACGTCACGAGCCAGCCACCTCCGTCCCGCGCGGGACCCGGCGAAACGTCCACGCTTCCGCGCGGAGATCGAGATGCCACACTTTGCGGTCGGGGTAGTAGGAGACGATCGGATTCTCCTCGAGCGGAATCCCGAGATCGCGGGCGAAGACGATTTCTCCCGATTCGAGATCGGCGCCGTTGTGGAGCCAATTCTGGAACATGAGATGACCCGGGTGGGTGCTCACCACGACGAGGTCTCGCGCGGGATCCTCGCGCAGTCGGGCGAGGACGAAGGCGCGAAGCCTTGGCCAGTCGTGGATCGCTGCGTGCTCGAACGACTGCCCCACCGGGAGTTCGGCGAGGCGGACGCCGAGACTCAGCATCAGCACTACGACCACTACGAGCCGCCCGATCATCGATGTTCCGTGCTGCACGCGCATGAGCGCGGCGAGCCCACCCGCTACGAGCGCGAAGAGGATTGGCGCCGTCGGCGACGCATAGTGGGGATGAAAATCGAAGACGACCAACATGAGCGCGAGAGAGAGCGCGACGATCGCCAGCGCGAATCGCCACCAGGCTTCGCGCCACAGGAGCGGGATCGCCAGCAGTGCTGGCCAGCAGGTCGAGAAGAACAACCATGCGAATTTCTCGAGTCCTGTCAGGCGGCTGTCGACGTAGGCCTCGAGATCGTTCGCGCGAGAGAGAAAGGTCGGTCGGACCCACTCGAGATAGAAGCGCTCCATTTGCGCGTTTCCGTACTCAGCCGGCGGCGTCTTCGGTTCCTGGAAGAGGAGCTCGGCCGCAACGCCGTATTGGGACGCATAGTGCTGATGGACGAAGCTGAGCGGATCGCCGGTCGTCGCTGCGTTGTATTGGGCGATGAAGATCGCGGTCGGGACGAGGACCAGAAGCGCGGGCGCGACCAGCCGTTTCGCGAAGACGTCGATCGCGAGTCGTCCGGTCGCCACGCGGTGCAGGAGCACGCCAGCGACGGGCAGACTCACGAGGAAACCCTCCATCGGACGCGCGTTCGCCAGTAACGCGAGCCCGAGGGCCAGCAGCGCGCCGTTGGACGCTCGCGGCCGCCGGAGAAAGTGTCGAAGCCCGCCGAAGAGCAGCGCGCCGCCTAGCATGGCGACTGCGCCCCCCCAATAGCTGTGTGACCAGCTGTAGTTGGCCCACCCGTAGTCGTAGACCTGGAAGTGCTGCAGGTTCGGGTGCAAGGCCGCGAGCATGCCGCCCACGAGGCCCCAGCGTGGACCGACCCAGGCCCTGAGCATCCAGGCGACCGCCGCCGCGGCGAGGGCGTAGGCGATCAATTGTCCCCACCAGGGATGTCCCAGCACGCGCTGGCCCAGGGCCAGGAAGATCGCCGTGCCTGGTGGGTACTTCCCGATGTAGACCGGAGCATGACTCACTCCGACCGTCTCGAAATGCCGCCACAGCGGATGCTGCGGATTTGCCATGCGACCCTCGGCGAGGGTCTCGGCGGTGAGAATCGCGCCGAACTCATCGTTCACGGAGGGCACCGGATAGCGGAGCACTCCGTTCGCCATGCCAGACACGAAAGCCACGAGGAACACCGCGATCACGGTGCGCCGGCTGCTCGCCGCTACCCAGCGAGGGACCGGCGTCACCTTCTGGAGCCACTCGGGTTCCGTTGCCCGTCGGCCCCACAGCAGCTTCGCCACCACACCGAATGCGAGAAAGAGCCCGACTCCGGTCGCGAGAGCCAGCAGCCAGCGCGGATCGATTGGCACCCCCTCCAAGGCCGAGGGCAGGACGTGGATGTCGGACCGATCCCATTTCATCCGGCGTTCTCTGGAGTCCGGGGTCACAGTGGAACGCGACCGTGAGCCATAGGGACGGCCGACGACGGTTGTTTCGCGTATCCGCTGCGCGGGGCCTGCTGGGTCCCGGGAAGGCGTAGAAGTCCCCTAATGAACGGCAACTTGGCCCTCTAGCCTGAGTGATTTCGCAGCGCTTTTCACTTCAGATCGAACTCTCCCCGGCCGATGGATCAACGAGGTGCGCTCCGATCAGGAGAATCCCCAGGCGGGCGGCACTTTGGCGCGGCAAATGCCGCTCGGACATCCCTCGACTGCGCGTCCGGTGCGCACGCCGAGAAGCCTGGTGATGGCGGCCTCGGCGCGCCCACCGACGACCCAGAAGGACACGAAGGACTCCATGTCGCGACATCGCATCCTGGTCACCGGCGGCGCCGGCTACATCGGCTCGGTGCTCTGCCCGCACCTCCTCGAACAGGGCCACGCTCTCACGGTCTACGACAGCTTCTTCTTCGGACGCGACACGCTCGCCTCCATCTCGGACCACCCCGAACTCGGCCTGATCGAGGGCGACATCCGGGACCGGACTGCCGTCGAGGCGGCCTTTGCGGCCGATGAGTTCGACCGCGTGATTCATCTGGCCGCGGTCAGCAACGACCCGAGCTCGGAACTGGACGCAGACATCACGCGTACGGTGAATCTCGACGGGACACGCAACGTGATGGAGCTCGCGCACGCGGCGGGTGTCGGACGATTCCTCTACGCCTCGTCCGCGAGCGTCTACGGTCTGCGCGACGAAGAGGTCGTCTCCGAAGACCTCGAGCTCGAGCCGTTGACGCTCTACGCCCGCTACAAGGGCGAGGGCGAGGAGATCCTCGCGGACCTCTCGCACGACGCCTTCGAAACCGTCGCTGTCCGATCGGCCACGGTCTGCGGCCTCTCCCCGCGGCTGCGGCTCGACCTGACGGTCAACATCCTGACCTATCAAGCGATCTGCAATCGCCAGATCACGGTCTTCGGCGGCACCCAGACCCGACCGAACGTCCACGTCGCCGACCTGGTCGACTTCTACACGCTCCTGCTAGACGCGCCGAACGTGAGCGGCGAGGCATTCAACGTCTGCTGCGGCAACGCGACCGTCTCGGAGATCGCGCAGATCGTGCGTGACGAAATCGATCCGACGATCTCGATCGAGACGACGCCGACGGACGACGATCGCTCGTACAGACTCGACGGTCGCAAGGCCGAACAGCTCCTCGACTGGAAGCCGAGCCGCGGGCTCGTGGACGCCGTCCGCGACCTCGCTGCGGCATTCGACGCAGGCGAAGTGCCTGAACCGGATTCCGATCGCTATCGGAACGTCGCGCTGATGTCAGGTGCCCTCGACTTCTGGAGAAGCGCCCCGTGACGGGCGAGGCCCCCTCGATTCCCTTCGTCGACCTCGGTGCCCAGAACGCCAGGGTGCTCGACGACGCTCTCGCGCGAGTGCGCCGTGTCCTCGAACACGGACAGTGCATCCTGGGCCCGGAGGTCAGGGAGTTCGAGTCCGCGGTCGCAGCGTTCCTCGGCGTCGATCACGTGATCGGCGTGGGCAACGGAACCGACGCGCTCGTGCTCACGATGCGCGCGCTTGGAATCCGAGAGGGCGACGAAGTCATCCTGCCCTCGCACACGTTCCTCGCCACCGCCGCGGCCATTCGCATCGTCGGCGCGATCCCGGTGTTCGCAGACGTGTGCGCGGACACGATGCTTCTGGATCCCGAGAGCGTCGAGCGCTGCATGACCCGGTTCACGCGAGCGATCGTGACCGTGCACCTGAACGGGCATCCCTGCGACATGTCGGCCTTCGAAACGCTCGCCGCGCAGCACGACGTCGTCGTCATCGAAGACGCCGCGCAGTCCTTTGGCGCGCGGCGGGATGGGCAGGCGACCGGATCGTTCGGTACCGGCTGCTTCTCACTCCATCCGCTCAAGGCCCTGTCTGCTGCGGGAGACGGTGGCCTCGTTACGACCGGCGACGTGAATCTCGCGGAGACGCTCCGCCAGCAGCGCAACCTCGGACTCGTGAACCGCGACGAAGCCGGCTGCGTGAGCGGAAACAGCCGACTCGACACCCTTCAGGCGGCGATCCTACTCGCGAAGCTTCCGCATCTCTCCGACTGGCTCGATGTTCGGCGCGCCCACGCCCGCGCCTACCGGGAGGGACTCCGCGGACTCGTGACGCTCCCGCCGGACGAGCCGAATGCGGAGCCGATCTACAGCCCCTTCGTCATTCGGGTCGAATCGGGTCGCGACGAGCTCCAGAAGCGCCTCTTCGAGCGCGGCATCGACACGAAGGTCCACTACCCGATTCCCGTCCATCGGCAGCGGCCCTACGCCGAGTTCGCGCGCGGTCCGCTCCCGGAGACCGAGCGACTCGTCGACTCGATCCTCTCGCTGCCCTGCTCCGCGGAGCTCGAGTCTCCCGACCGAGATCGGATCATCGACTCGATTCAACAGGAGCTGTCCTGATCGTGCACCAGAAGATTCTCGACAAGGACGCACTGCTCGCGAAACGCGCCGAGCTGCGCGATGCCGGCGAGACCCTCGTCCAGTGCCACGGATGCTTCGACATCGTGCATCCTGGGCATATTCGGTACCTCGCATTCGCGAAGGAACAGGGCACGAAGCTGCTCGTCTCCGTCAGCAGCGATCGATTCGTGAACAAGGGATACGACCGGCCCTACATCAACGAAAACCTCCGTGCCGAAAACCTGGCCGTGCTCGAGTTCGTCGACTACGTCCACGTGGACGATCATGACTGGGCGGGCCCGATTCTCTCCGAAGTTCGACCCGACGTCTACATCAAGGGCAAGGAGTACGAGACCAACGAGGACTCCCGATTCCTGCGCGAGCGACACATCGTCGAAGAGAACGGCGGCAGCGTCGTGTTCAGTTCCGGAGACGTCGTCTACTCCTCCAGCTACATCATCAGCCAATTCCGGGATCGCTTCTCCGAGAACGCTCAGCGCCTCGAGTTCTTCTGTCAGAGCAACGGCATCACGATGTCCTCGATCAACGAGGGCATGGGACGCTTCTGGGACAAGCGATTCCTCGTGATCGGCGACCCGATCATGGACGTCTACACCCATTGCGGCACACCTGACGTCGCCGAGGAGGCGCCCGTCATCTCGGTTACGCCGCTCAGCGAGGAGCGATACATCGGCGGGGCCGGACTCGTGGCGCTGCAGCTCGCTCAGCTCGGTGCGGAGCCGGTACTGCTTTCCACCCGCGCCGACGACGACCCGCTGTCTTCGACCTTCGACGAGATCCTGGATCGCGGGGGGGTGAGCTCCGAATTCGTCGCCAGTCCGCGGCGATCGATCTACGAGAAGCAGCGAATGCTCGTCGGCGGCCAAAAGGTCGTGAAGATCAACCGCGGGCAGCACGCGCCGCTCTCGGACCGGGAGCAGCGTGAGTTCCTCGAACGCGTCCAAGCACGATCGAGCGACGTCGACGGAGTGATCCTTCTCGACTTCGGGTACGGCCTCTTCGGCGAGGACCTCATTCGCGAGCTCAACGAGCACATCGCGAAGCGTGAGCTGCGCTTCTATGTCGATGTGAGTGCTCGGGGGTCGAGCAACCTGCTCAAGTACAAGGGTGCGCGCGCATGCACACCGACCGAGCGCGAGCTCCGCTACGCGCTCGGCGACAGCGACGCCGGCCTTTCGAACCTCGCCGCGCGCTACCTGAGCGCGACGGGCACCCAGCAGCTCCTGTTGACGATGGGCGATCGCGGTGCATTGCATTTTCGGCACAACGTCGACGGCGCGGAGCGGCTCAAGACCGACTATCTGCCAGCCCTTGCGAACCAGGCGGTCGACACGATCGGCGCCGGCGACGTGTTCCTGGCGGGGATGACCCTCTCCGACGTGTCGGGACTCGACAGCCACCTCGGCCTCTACTTCTCGAGCTGCCTCGCCGCACTCCAGATCGGGCGCCTCGGCAATGCACCATCCTCCACGACCGACCTCCAGAGCTTCATGCTCACCCGTCCGGAGCTGCAGGAATCGCGATGAGTCGACTCCCTCGGAATGTCGTCGTCGCGATTCAGCTGCTGGTCTCCGCGGCCTTTGTCGTGGAGCTCGTGCGACGCACGGACCTGGCTCGCGTCGGCGATCACATCGCGAGCGCCGACGCCACGATCCTGGTCCTGTCTCTCCTCACGAAACTCGCCGGGTTCACGCTGATCGCGGCGCGGCTGAGAACGCTCTCGACCGGTTCGATCGGCCTCGACTTCCGGGAGTCCTTCCGTGCTCAGAGCATCGCCTTCGTCGGCAACAACGTACTCCCGCTCCGACTCGGCGAAGCGCTGAAGATCGGGTTCATGTCACGCCTGTCGACGGGACCGTTGGTGTCGTGTGTTGGAATCGCCGCCCTCGAGCGAATCCTCGACTCGCTCTTCCTCGTGCTCTTCATCCTCGCGGCGCTCGTGCTCTTCGCCGACGTGATCGAGACGACCCTTGCGCTCTATCTCTTCGTCGCGGTCGCCCTCGCCGCCTTCGCCGGAGTCTTCGTTCTCGCGCGTTGGCCGGACGCGATCCTCCGGCTCGCCGCCCGGGTCACGGGCTTTCTCGGCGAATCGATCCGCAGCCTCCTCCAGACTCACCTCGCTCAGCTCGCGCAAGGCGTCGGCGCCCTCGCCTCGCCTCGCCTGCTGGGAACTTCGCTCGGGATCACCGGCGGCTACTGGGTCTTCTCCGCACTCTCGATCCAGCTATGGCTCGTCGCGTGTGGGATCGAGGTCCCGTGGTACGCCGCGCTGGTCGTCCTCGTATTCGTCTCGCTCGCAACGGTTCTGCCCGCCGCTCCGGGATTCGTAGGGACCTACCACTATTTCGCCGTGCTCGCCCTCGGGCTCTTCGACGTCGACCGGGACCTCGCGACTTCGTTCGCGATCATCGGCCACGCGACCGCGATCGTCCCGTTCACGCTGCTGCTCACGCCCCTCGTCGGGCGCGACATCGTCTCGCTTCATCGTTCCGGTCCGCCGCGCATCGAGAAGGCCGCCCGCCGCTTCCTCCCCGCGGAGACCCGGGACGCGCAGTCCGCGGCAGATGGCTCCGGGCAGAGCGCACCGCTCGGGTGACAGCGAGGGACTGGACCATGCGCATTCATCGGTTCTTCGACGCGATCTATGCCGACAACGGGGCGCGCCGGTCCTCCGATCGACGATTCGCCATGGGCGATCTCGCCCGCTATGCGCGAAACGCCCTGCTGCGACCGATCGACGACGCGCTGGTCGCTCGCCACGCGGACCGCGAGGCACCCGTCGTGTTCATCGTCGGTGCACCTCGTTCCGGAACGACGCTCCTGTTCCAACTCATCGTTCGTCACCTCGCTGTCGCGTACCCCTCGAACGAACTCGCCCGCTTCTGGTCGGCGCCGCTCGTAGGGTCGCATCTGCTCTCGGCACGGCACAGACCCGCGCGACCGCACGGTGCCCTCGAGTCGCGATTCGGGCGCGACCTCCGCCGGTTCGGCCCCCACGAGTTCTCCTGGTTCTGGCACTACTGGGGTGATTTTCGCGACTATGACGATCTCCCACCCGAGCTGATGGACCACGTCGACTGGGTGGGGCTCACGCGCAGGCTGAGCGCCCTCGCGCGTTGGCACTCCGCGCCCTACGTCCTCAAGAGCATCAACTTCACGATCTACCAGATCGAAACTCTCGTCGAGCACCTGCCGGGCGCTCGATTCCTGTGGATCCGGCGAGACCCGCTCTACTGCGCGCAGTCCATCTTCCGAGTTCGAGAGGATCGATACGGCGACCCCACTCGCTGGTGGTCCGTGCGGCCGCGGGACCACGAGGCATGGCGAGAGCGCCCCCCTGCCGAGCAGATCGCCTATCAGATTGCGGACATCGACGCCGCGCTGACCCGTGCGCAACACGTCCTGGGGCAGGGCCGAATGCAGTCTCTCACGTACGAGAGACTCACCGAGAATCCGCGCGGTACGCTCGAACAGATCGCGCAGTTCCTCGACGTGCGATCCGGATCGACCGACTGCATCGATCTGGATGGGCTCGCGAAGCGGAACCAGCAGATCGTCGACGCGGAAACCTGGCAGGCGCTCGCCTCTGCGCTGGAAAGGGCCGGGCTCGAGCCGGAATCCGATGCGATGGGGATCGTGTGATGCGATCCCGACTCGAAGAAGCAGTGCTTAAGCTGGAGCCGCCGTTCTACCTGGTCGATCTCGACGCACTCCGGGCGAGAGAGGCAGCGATCCGCCAGGCATTCGCCGCGCGCTTCGACGACTTCGTGCTGGCCTATTCCTACAAGACCAACTACTGGCCCTCGATCACGAGGGGCCTCGACCGGCTCGGTGTCTGGGCCGAGGTCGTGAGCGGCCTCGAGCTACAGCTCGCCCTGGGCTTCGGCGTCGCACCCGATCGCGTGATCTTCAACGGTCCGATCAAGCAGGGCGACGTGCTCGCGGACGCACTCGACCGCGGTGTCCTGGTACACGCAGACTCACTCCAGGAAGTCGAACGGATCGCATCGTTCGCCTCGACACGCCGTGACAAGGAACTCCGCATCGGCCTCCGCGTGAACGTCGCACACCCCGAAGGCGAGGCCCATCGAGCGCGCAGCCGTTTCGGTCTGTCGTTGGACGAGATCGAGACGGCCGCCCGAATGCTCGCTGATGCCGGGTCACCGGCAACAGGCCTCCACGCGCACCTCGCGACGAAAGCGCGCAGCCTCGAGCACTTCTCGGAACTTGCACGAGAGCTGGGCGAGGCGGCGAAGATCATCGGACCCGACGCCCTCGACTGGATCGACGTCGGCGGTGGCCTCGGCTTCACTCCGGCGGATCTCGATGGCCGCGAGTACCCGACCTTCGACGCCTACGCGGAAGGCATTCGAGCAGCGCTGCGGAACGCCGACGCACGCCTCACCCGATGCCGGCTCATCGTCGAGCCTGGAATGGCCATGGTCAACGACGTCGTTCGATTCGTGACGCGAGTCGAAACGACGAAGCAAAACGCGGGACGCCGCCTCGCCTTCCTCGACGCCAGCGTGCACACCGTGAAGCCGACCCGCCACGGAACGAACCTGCCCACGCGGGTCTTCGACTCGAACGGCACGCCGAAGGAGACCGACCCGGTTCCGTGGGATCTCGTCGGCTACACGTGCATGGACGACGACTTCATCGCCGTCGACCAGTCTCTGCCTCTGCTCGAACCCGGGGATCGACTCGAAATCCGCCACGTCGGTGCCTACACCTACGTCTTCAAGCCGCCCTTCATTCGCGAGACACCAGCGGTATGGGCAGTCGAGGGGGACACGCTCCGACTCGATGTTCGCGCCCAGGACGTCGACGACTTCCGTGCGCGGTTCGTCGACGATCGAGACACGTCGCGATGAGACACGCTCGCGTTCTGCTCACGACGGCGGGTCGGAAGTCCTATCTTGCCCGCCAACTCGGCGCGTCGCGAATCGCCGGCTGCATCGTAGCCACCGATCTCGACGGGGGATCGCCGATTCGAGGACTCGTCGACGCCTTCGAGACGGTACCGCCGACCGCCGACACGAAGGCGTTCGTCGAAGCGATCCAGAGAATCTGTCTCCGCTACGAGATCGACTGCGTTCTCCCACAGAACGATCGGGATCTCCTGCCCCTCGCCGACGCGCGCGGCGCGTTCGAGAAAGGCGGAATCCGCGTGGCTGGCGTCGACGCGGCAACCGTCGAGGTGGTCGCCGACAAGCTCAGACTGTCGCAGTGGCTCACGGCGAATGGTTTCGAGGCACCGGAAACCTGGCTCGACTACCCCGCGCACGCCGACGAGTACGCGGCCTTCGTCGAGAAGGCCCGCTTCGGTCAGGGCAGCGAAGGCCTCGCCTTCCACGACTGTCCGCCGGCTTCCGGCCCGGCCCCCGGCAACGTCGTCCAGCGCCGCATTCCCGGCGACGAGTACAACCTCGACATCCTCCGCGACGCGGGAGGCGAAGTCGTCGCGATGTCGGTGAAGCGAAAGCTCACGATGGAACACGGCTCCACCGCGCGCGCTGTCTCGGTCCGCGACGATGAACTCGAAGACCTGGCGGTCCGACTCGCTCGAGCGCTCGGCGTGTTCGGCTCGATCGATGTCGACCTGATTCTGGGGCCCGACGGCCCCGTCGTTCTGGACGTCAATCCTCGCATGGGCGGCGGGTTTCCGTTCACGGCCACCTACTTCCCGGCCTATGTGGACGCGCTTCTCGCCGTCTGCACCGGCGCGACCGTCCCCGTGCGCGGCGCCGACTACGAAGCCGGCATCGAGATCCACCGCGAGTACAGCTTCCAGTGAGAAACGCCGATGAAACGGGGGGCGGACGCCGCCGCCCGACCCCGCTGCGGAGAAACCCCGACATGGACCAACTGACCGTCGTCGTGCCCTGCAAGAACGAAGCGGGCAACATCGAGCGGGCGATCGACTCGATCGACCGAGTCGCGCCGCGCCTCGACGTCGACATCCAGGTCCTGATGATCGACGATGGCAGCACCGACGGTACGTCGACCGCCATGGAGAAGATCTGCGAGCAGCGCCCGTACTGCCGCATGCTCGTCCAGACGACCAACCGCGGACTCGGTCGGACCGTCCTCAACTCGTACCACCACATCCCCGAGGATCACTGGGTCACCGTCTTCCCCGGCGACAACGAGCTCGTCTTCGATTCCATCGAGAACCTGCTCGCAATGCGCGAGAACCACGACTTGATCCTCGGCTACCTGCAGAACCCGATCATCCGCACGGTCGTGCGCCGCACGGCCTCGTCCCTCTTCTCCACGGTCGTGCGCTTCGTGTACGGCTATCCCTATCGCTACCTGAACGGGATGAAGCTCTACAGGGTCTCTGTCTTCAAGGACCTCGATGTGATCTCCACCGGTCACGCATTCAACGCCGAACTCCTCGCGAAGGCGATCCTTCGACGCCCCTCGCTTCGCGTGGGCGAGGCGCCCTTCGTCGCGCGTGGACGCGCCACGGGCGCGACGAAGGCGTTCCGTCCTGCCTCGGTCCTGACGGCCATCCGCGACGTCTTTTGGGGCTACAAGAGCGTGTGCGCCTATCGCGAACGGGCGATCCTCGAGCAGGCCGAGGCCAGCCCCTACGACTCGCCCCAGACGCCGACCCAGCGCAACTTCGAGTTCGTCTACGAAGACGACGAGTAGGTCGGCGACCCGCGCTCGCCGACCCGGCGTCAGCGCGGATCAGTCGAAGGCGTAGTAGACCGCGCGATCCGCGATCGGCACGTCGGGCATGGGCGGTGCCTGTGAGAGCACGAGCCGACCATTCGCGATCCCGCTCGGACTCGTGAGCCGATGCGTCCCGCGCTCGAGACGCCCCGACTCGAAGGGACGGCCATCGACCCAGAGTTCGCCGTCGCCATCGAAACGGTAGTCGGCACCGCGTGTGACTTCGAACGACTTCTCCGAACCGACCGTGAAGGCCGCGAGGTCGCTTCCCGAGAGGAAGATGTTCGGTTCGACGCGCACGAAGTGCCCCTGGAGAAACGCGCGATCCTCGCCACCTAACCACCGCAATCGATAGTTCACGATGAACGCGGCGAGGCCCCGCTCCTTGAGGGACGGCGCGATCCGGGGATAGTCACCATTGCGGTATCGAAGATAGTGTGCGCCGGTCATCAAATAGACCGGGTAGGCGTCTTCGCGGAAGTAGAGGCCAGCGAGGTCGAAGACCGGATCTTCTGGACGCGTGAGAGACTGGACTCTACCGAGCAGATGAAGCTGGTAGTCGTTCACGCGATCGTGCTCACCGAACAGTCTCGGCCCGCTCGTCGCGAGCACCAGAGTCAACGCAGCGATCGTCGCAGCAGCGAGTGCGACCTGAAGACCAACTCCGTCGAACGCAGCGGTGAGCCGTGACCGGACCGGGGCGGCCGCGACGCCGATCAAGATCGCCCACGCCGGAAGACCACCGACGTGCGAGTACGGATAGGGAAACGCCATGACGAAGAGACCCGCGGTCCACACGACGGCGAGCACCACAGGCGCTTCGACTCCGCTCATGGTCCGGCCCACCAGTCGCTTCAAGCTCACGAAGATCAGGCTCGCGATCGCTGCCGCGAGAAAGGCGGCGTTCCTCCACCCTTCGACGAAGATCGGGCCGAGAGTCGGAATCCCGGCGGCTGCGGCGCCGCCGCCGGCAACGCTCTCGCCCGGATGACGTAGGTTGTACTCGACGTAGGCAGGAAGCGCTTCGACACCATGGAGCGCGGCGAGCAGACCCAGGTAGGGCAGAGCCCAGACGACACACGGTACGACCACCCACTCGAGCCGACGCCTCTGGAACGCGATCACCAGCCAACAGAGACCGAAAGCGAAGCTCGCGATCGCGGCCTTCTGCGTCGCGAGGAAGGCAAGACCGAGCAGGAGGCCTTGCAGCGCGACCGTCGGGACCGAATTTTCCCGATCGCGCGCACCGACGTAGAGCGCCGCGGTGACGAGACAGACCATGAGTGTATCCGGGCGTACTTCGAGCCCGCGCTCGACGAACGTCGTGTGGAGCAACAGCAGCGCTGCCGTCCAGCGCCCGAGTCCCCCGAGTGCGCGCGTCGTCGCGGTGGCGAACGACACCGTGGCGGCGAAGAGCCCGAACGAGACGAGCCGTGCCACGCGGAACGCGAGTGTCGGGTCGTCGGTCGGCAGCAAGGGCGCGAGCAGCAGGTAGAGACCCGGGTTGTGCCCCTGCCAGAAGTCGCGGTAGATCAGTTTGCCCGCAGCGATGTTGTATGCGGCGTGGATCGACTCGACCTCGTCGACCTGAAAGGCGCGGTTCCATGCGAGGACCAACGCCGCGGTGAGCGCCGCGCCGATCAACCCAGCGAAGAGGATCCGCTCGAAGGCGGGTGGCCGGTCGAGATGTCCGACGAGAGCGTTTTTCATGGATTCGCTCCCGTGAGCGGACCCCAATCGAGCGCGGCGTGCAGCGTCGCGAAGTCCGGCACGATCGCCGTCAGCCGATCACGGAGGTGCGCCTCGTCCCAGCCGCCCAATTCGCCGAGCCCCACGACCGCGGCGCCCAACGACAATCCGGCCTCGGCGCCCGTGGGCGTGTCTTCGACAACCAGTCCACACTCGGGGGCCACTCCGATTTCGCGGAAGGCTCGTCGGAAGACGTCCGGATGGGGCTTCGCGCGTTCATCGGCGCGCTTCGCGCAGATCGCTTCAAAGTAGCGGCCGAGTCCCATGCGCTCGATCGCGGTCGGTGTAATGACGCTCGTGCTCGCGACTGCGAGCGTGAGGCCACGCGCCGCGGCGGATTCGAGGAACGCGATGCAGCCCGGAAGAGGCGTGAGCTCGCCCTCTTGCACGAGTTTCTGCGCCTCCTCGCTCTTCACTCGGGCGACATCCGACTTGGCTTCTGTCTGGAGATCGCCAGCGAATCGCTCGATGACCTCGGACCGGCCTCGCCCTTTCGCCTCACGCACGTAATCCTCGAGCGAGAAGGCGATCCCGTGACGAGCGAGCGCCCTCCGATAGGCCTCCCAATGGAGCGTGTCCGAGTCGGCGATGACACCGTCGAAGTCGAAGACGATCACTTCGACGTCAGACTCGACGGCTCGAAGGGTCTCGAAAGGCTGTGTGTCTCGAGTGCGCGCCACCGCGATACTGGCTCCAAGATTCTGCTGCGCCCGCTGAGCGGAACTGCGTCCGCTCTGCCTATCGGCTGAAATGGGGGCTGAGTTGATCGCGCTGGAGGGGGCAGATACCCCCATCGAACGCGCGGTGCTCCAGGAAGACCCCGACGCGGACCCGCAACACCCCGGCAACTCGCTCGATCTGCTGCCACGCGACGCATCCAGCTCCATTGAACACCCTGTTCGATCGAAGAAGCACCGAGAATGTTCGGGAAGCACCTCGTCGATCGTGGCCTCCTCCGTGAAGAAGACCTGCTCCAGGCGCTCGAGAAGCAGTCGGAGATGACTGTCTTCTTCGGTCGACTCGCGCACCAGCTGGGGCTGATGACCCTCGACCAGGTCGTCGACGTCCTTCGCGTGCAGGAGAAGAGCCCCCTCCGCTTCGGCGCAGTTGCCGTCGAGAAGGGCTTCCTCACCCACGACCAGGTCGAAGCGATCCTCGAGACCCAACGCGAGACCCACCTGCCCCTCGGCCAGGTCCTCGCCCAGCTCGGCCTCCTCGACCCCGAGACCCTCGACCGCGAGCTCGGCCTCTATCTCGACCAGCTCCGCGGCGAACACGGCGCCTAGCAACCGGCGGGATCCGCCGCTTCGCGGACCCTGCCCCCCGCGCGAAATTCGGAGTTCGCTAGCCTGCCGCCCCACCCGGACGGAGGCCCGCGCATGTCCGCTCGTTCCGAGCACCCCGAGATCGACGTCGTCCTCTTCGACCTGGGCGGAGTCTTGATCCGACTCGGCGGAATGGGCGACATGGCGATGCTCGCCAACGAGCGCGACGACGACGAGATCTGGCGCCGCTGGCTCGAGTGTCCCTGGGTCCGCCGTTACGAGCGCGGCGAGTGCGACGAGGACGCCTTCGCCCGTGGCATGGTCGAGACGTGGTCGATGCCCGCGTCCCCGGACGAGTTCCTCGAGGCGTTCATCTCCTGGCCAAAGGGCCTGCTGCCCGGGGCGCGCGAGCTCGTGGCGGATCTGCACGGTCGGACACGGCTGGCCTGCCTCTCGAACACGAACCGCGTCCACTGCGAACGCTACGAAGAGCAGTTCGGGCTGATGACGCTCTTCGACGAGCGCTACCTGTCCTACGAGATGGGGCTCGTGAAGCCCGACGTCGATGCGTTCGAACACACCCTCGCCGGTCTCGGCTGCGATGCAACGCGGGTGCTCTTCCTCGACGACAACCAGATCAACGTCGACGGCGCGCGCCGGGCAGGGCTCCTTGCCGAGAAGACCGTCGGGCCCGACGCGGCCCGCGCGGCGCTCGCGCGCTACGCGATCCTCTAGCGCACGCCGGCCCCGAAGCCGGGGTGGGTCTCCTCCCACCGCGCCAGCCACGCGGGCTCGGCAAGGAGATCGAGGCGGTCGTTCACGCGATAGCGAACCGGGTATACGTCGGTGCCCTCGATTTTGCCCTCGGAGAGCGCGCGCAGCGTCGACGCGAGGTCGCGCACGTCGTCCATCGCCATCCGGGGCGCGCCGGGCGGATCAACGCGGTGGGCCCCGAAGAGACGAGCGTCGTCGGGCACCGTGGCGAGTACGCGATCCGCGGCGCGCTGGTAGTCGCCAAGGCTGCTATTCGGGAGGAACGCGTACAGCTCGAAGGGATAGAGGAAGTCGCCGGTCAGGAGCAGCCGCGCCGCCCGGTCGAGGAGCGAGATCGAATCAGGCGTGTGACCTGGCGTGTAGAGCACCTCGAGCGCGCGACCGCCGAGGTCGATCTCCTCGCCGGGCTGCAGCCAGCGATCGACCTCGAGCGGAACGACCTCTACCCCTTCGGCGGCGCCGAGGTGCTCGGCCCAGGCGAACTCGAGCCGACCGTCCGGCGCACGCGCGCGGAGTCCGGGCAGATCGATCACCGCCACGTCCTCGAACGTGACCTGGTTGCCCACGTGGTCGTAATGGAAGTGCGAGGGGACGAAGACGATCGGGAGCGCAGTGAGCGATCGGACGACGGGGCGCAGGTCGCGCGCGCCCGGCCCGGCATCGAAGAGGACGGCGCGCTCGCTGCCGACGATCAGGTAGCTGAAGTTCTGCTGGTAGTAGCGGGGCTCGCCGATCGCGAAGGTGTCGCGCGCGATCTCCTCGACGGTGAACCAATCGTCGGCCCAACGAACGGCGGGGCCCTCGTCCTGCTGCGCGCGAGGCGGAGGCGTGCCTTCGAGCGCGATCGCACGGACCATCAGAAAATGCCGATGGTGAGTGACCATCGCGAACACGAGACCGAGGGCGGCGAGCCCCACGACGATCGCGCGCATGCGTCCTCCGTCGCCCATTCCTGTGCTCCTCTTTCCCCTGAGCGACGCGTCGCGCGGTGCGTCGGCCCGCGGACCTGACCGCAGGTCGACGGCAAGATGCGCCGCCCGCGGGATCCGCGCATGAGTTGCACACCGCCCGGTGTCGGCTGCATGGTAGGCTGGGACACCCGCAGATCCCCGAAAGATTCGCGACGCCCGGGCGGGCCCACGGATCGCGCCCCGAAGTTCCCATGCTGCGTTCCCGCCGAGTCCTCCGATACGCTCCGCCGCCTCGGCGACGCGCTCTTCGATGCCCTCGGCACGCGCCCCCTCGGCCTGGTCGTCTTCGCGGCGAGCGTGCTGCTCCTCTTCTCCCTCGAGCTCGACTCGATGGGGACCCATCGCGTCCGCGCCGTCACGCGCGCGGCGCAGACCGTCGAACCGGCCCTCGTGGATCTCTTCGTCACCCGCGTCTTCGTGCGGCCGGGGGATCGCGTGGAGACGGGCGCCCCCCTGGTCGAGCTCTCGCCCCACTTCATCGATCAGGAGATCGCGCGCATCGACGTGCGCAGCAAGAAGCTCGTGCGTCAGTCCCAGCTCACTCAGGCGGAGCTGCTGATCGACGAGCAGCGATGGTTGCAACCGGAGGTCCGGATCGGCGCCGATCGTCCCTCCCTCGAAGATCCCACCCGCGAGCTCTTCGCGACGCGGATCGCCGGAGCGGAGACGCGCCGCGCGCAGCTCGTGGCCGACCGCGCCCTGCTCGTCGTGAAGAGCAGCCGGACCGGTCGCATCGTCCACGTCGTACCGAGCGGGTCGCCGGTCGCCGCGGGCACGAGTGTCGCCGCGCTCACGTCGGAGCACGCCGACGAGATCGTCGCCTACCCGCCACCGACGGCGCGACCAAAAGAGATCGCGATCGGCGCTCGCCGATCTCGAGGGTGTCTCCCTCGAGCGGCGGGTCGACCTCTGCTTCCCTTCGGTCGAAGCGGCCGCCTACGACGTGCGGCGCGCGCTCTATGCACGTTATGCGCAGAACCGGAACGCGCTGCTCGACTGGAATACGCAGTGGCTCGCGGCGGGCACCGTCGACGAGCTCCGGGGCACGCGCTTCGAGCTCGAGAGTCGCACGCGGCTCGCGGCCTGGCGCCCGACCCCCGTTCGCCCGCCGGAGATTCGTGTCGCGGCGCTCCCGCGGATCCCGGACAGCGAGAAAGACGACCCGGCGCGCCTCGATCGCGATCTCGAACGCGTTCGAGCGATGGTCGCGCGACACAGTCCCATCGTCGCGAGCCACCGCGCCGAAGCGGATCGCTACCGCGCCCTTGCGAGCCGCGCGCGTTCTCGCTCGCTCCCCTGGATCAAGTTCGTCGACCTCGCCTACGAGCATCGGAGCGATGGCACCGAGAACGGCGTGAGTGGTCAGGTCGCGATCGAGGTCCCGCTCGGGGCAGACCGCGCGAACGAGCGCCGCTACCGACGACTCGTGCGCCGGGAGACCAGCGAAGCGCGCGGCCGCGCCGCGGAACAGGCCACCGAGATCGACCGCGCGCTCGCCGACCTCGAGGCGTTCGAGGGCCAACGGGACGAGTGGCGGCGGCTGCTCAGGCTGGCGGAGCGGGCCGAGGAGATCGCGGAGCGATGGTGGCGGGCGCGGCACGCGCGCCCGCGCGACGTCGGAGCGCTCCTCGACGAGGCCTTCGTCGCCCGCAGCACCGTGATCGAAGCCCGGGAACGCGCCGGGGAACGCGCCGGGGAGGCGGCGTGCAGCCTGCTCGCCCTGTCCGGGGTCGAGGCGGCGGCCTGGCCCCGCGTCGAGGCTCGCCGACGGCCGTGATTCGGCCCCGCGGGACCCTATACAGAACGGTGCGTCTCGTATATAGTCGTCCGGCGCGATTCGATCCGAATCGCCCCCTCCCGCCATGCCGACCCCGCCGGCGGCCCCCATGAGGCGCCCGTGCGTGGTCCCCAGGAGTCCATGCCATGGATTTTGATTTCAGTCCCGAAGAACAGAAGTTCGCCGAAGAGGTCGATGCCTGGCTGGTCGAGAACCACGACCCGGTCGTGATGGACCACCACCGCGAGAACTTCACCCAGCTCTCCGACACCCCCGAGCGCCGCGCCTTCATGAAGAAGCTCGCCGCGCAGAACTGGCTCGGCATGTCCTGGCCGAAGGAATACGGCGGGCAGGAGATCGAAGGCGTCTACGAGTACATCCTGAACGAGGCGCTCTCGAAGCACGCCGCGCCGCAGATCGGCAAGGGCGTCGGCATCATCGGCAAGACGCTGATCCGCCACGGCAACGAGTTCCTGAAGAAGAAGTTCCTGCCAATGATCCTCGACGCGGACGTCGAGTTCGCGGTCGGCTATTCGGAACCCGAGGCGGGTTCGGACGCGGCGAACATGCAGCTGCGCGCGGACAAGGTCGAAGGGGGTTGGTTGCTCAACGGCCAGAAGATGTGGACGACCTCGGCGCACTTCGCGGACTGGTACTGGGTCGGCGCCCGCACCGATCAGGACAAGCCCAAGCACGACGGCCTGTCGCTCTTCCTGATCGACATGGACAACCCGAACCTCGAGGTCCAGAGCCTGCCCACGATCGGCAAGGACACGACCAACCAGGTCTTCTTCGACGACGTGTTCGTGCCGGACGAGTATCTCGTCGGCAAGCAGGGCAAGGGCTTCCAGATGATCTCGGAGGCGCTGGATCTCGAGCGCTTCACGATGTTCACGCTTTCGCCCATCGCGAACCGCTCCGACCTCCTCGTCGACTGGGTGAAGCAGGCCAAGCGCGACGACGAGCCGCTCAAGGACGACACCAACGTGCGTCGCACGATCGCCCAGATCGTGACGGACACCGCGGTCGCGAAGGCGCTCTCGACGCGCTTCGTGTGCGCTGCGAAGTCCGGCGGCAAGCCGCCGACGATCCAATCGTCCCAGTACAAGCTCTTCACGACCTCCCTCTCCCAGCGAGTCTGCAAGGACGCGCTCGACATCCAGGGACACGAGGGAGCGATCATGGAAGGCCAGGACGACGCACCGCTCCGCGGCCGCTTCGAGGGTGCCTACCGCGCGACGATGAATGAGACGGTCGGTGGTGGTTCTTCGGAGATTCAGAAGAACATCATCGCGCGACGGCACCTGGGACTGCCGAAGAACTTTTGATCTACAGCCTGTCAGCAATCGCGACCGCTATGGAAGCGCATCCACCAGCTGGCGGCCTCAACGGGTTACAGCAACCGACGCTTCGCTGAAATCCGACGCCGTCAGGCACGGAACCAGGAGAATCCAAGATGGATCTCGATCTCGCCGAAGAACAGCAGATGGTGATCGACATGGCGAAGGCGATGCTCGAAGAGCATTGTCCGACCCAGCTCGTTCGCGACATGGAAGACGACCCGCACGGCGTGCCCGCTGACCTGTGGAAGCAGATGGGCGAGCTCGGCCTGAACGGCCTGCTCATCCCTGAAGCGTACGGAGGCGGCGGCCTCGGCCTGCTCGAGGCGGCGTTCGTGTACGAGGAGCTCGGCCGCGCGATGGCGCCGGTCCCGCACTTCGTGTCCTGCGTGATGAGCGCGAAGGTGCTCCTCGCCGCGGGCAGCGATGCCCAGAAGGACGCCTGGCTCAGCAAGATCGCGGACGGCTCCGCGATCCTGACGACCGCGTGGCTCGAGCCCGAGCGCGGTCAGGGCGAGAAGGGCATCGCCCTCGAAGCCAAGTCCGACGGTGACGGATGGAAGCTCAGCGGCCGCAAGCGCTCTGTCCCCTACGCGGCCGCCGCGGACCAGCTGATCGTGCTCGCGCGCAGCGAGGCCGGCGTCGACCTCTTCCTGGTCGACCCGAACGCGGACGGCATCACCAGCAAGCAGCTGCTCTCCCAGGGCCGCGAGCCGCAGTACCAGATCGACTTCGACGGCGTCTCCGTCTCTGCGGAGAACCGGATCGGCGACGCCGGGACGGGCTGGCAGACGTGGAACGCGTGCATGCTCGAGGGGATCATCCTGCTGGCGGCGCAAGCGGTCGGCGGTGCGGATCGCTGTCTCATGGAGACGGTCGAGTACGCGAACCAGCGCGTCCAGTTCGACAAGCCCCTCGGCGCCTTCCAGGCGCTCGCGCACTACATGGCGGACGCCTCGACCAAGATCGACGGCGGCCGGGTGCTCGTGCACGAGGCGGCGTGGAACGCGGACCAGGGTCGCTCGGTCGCGCGCTTCGGCCCGATGGCGAAGCTCTTCTGCTGCGAGTCGTACCGCGAGACCACCCGGGTCTGCGCCCAGATCTGGGGCGGCGTCGCCTTCACGATCGAGTACGACCAGCAGATGTTCTTCCGCCGCGCCAAGGCGCTCCAGCTCTCCTGGTGGGACACACCTCACCTCGAAGAGCTGATCGCGAGCGACGTGCTGGACTGATTCATCGGCGCTGCGCGCCTCTCGGCGGTCTCTTTCAGGAGACCGCCTTGCGCTGAGGGCTCGACGAGCTCGTCACGAGAACAGCAAAGCCCCGGCATCATCAGGCGTCGGGGCTTCGTCGTTTCGGAATGCACGTCGCGGAACTAGGTGTTCAACTGCCCCAGCCGCCAGTTGGTGGCCTCGAGCAGGCGGTCGTAGAACTCCTGGGTATAGGCGCTCTCGGGATCCGACCGCACCAGCTCGTCGAGGACGTGCGCGTCTTCGCCGACGAGGATCCGCCAGCGTGCGGCCTTCACGCCGTCGAGGATGATCGTCGCGGCTTCGCCCGCGGTCGTGGGCGCCTCGTCGCGGAACGAGTCGGCCTGCTGGATGAGGCCCTGACGGATCTGCTCGTTCGTCGCGCCGCCGAGCTCGATACCGCGGCGCTCGAGGCCCGCGCGCATCTCGTCCATCTCATCGTCCGAGAGTTCCTTGGGGTCGGTCCCGAGCAGCTTGCCCGAGTTGGCGACGATCGAGGTGCCGATGTGGCCGGGCATCACGACCGAGGCCTTCACGTGCGGCGCGTTCATTTCGAGGTCGTTGATCAGGGCCTCGGTGAAGCCCTTGACCGCGAACTTCGCCGACGCGTAGGCGCTATGCGCGAGGGTCGGGCCGAGGGCGGCCCAGAAGCCGTTCACGCTGCTCGTGTTGACGATGTGTCCCTCTTCGGCGGCGATCAGCATGGGCAGGAACGTGCGCGTGCCGTAGTAGACGCCGTACCAGCAGATGTTGAACGTACGCTCCCAGGTGTCGCGGTCGCCGTCGACCATGCTGACCATCGCGCCGATGCCCGCATTGTTGAAGACGAGGTGCACACAGTCGGTCTCGTGCTCGCGCATGATCTCGTCGCGGAACCGCATGAGGTCCGCCTCGACGGAGACGTCCGCGATGCAGGTCGTCACGCGTACGCCGTCCGGGCTCTCCGCATCACAGAGCGCCTTCGTCTGCGCCATGTTGTCGTCGGACACGTCGCAGATCGCCACGTGGCAGCCCGCCGCCGCGAGCTGTCGCGCGAGTTCCCGGCCCATGCCGGTCCCGCCGCCGGTGATCACGGCGATCTTGTCGTCGAAGGAATCCATCTCTGCCTTTCGTCCCGGTCGCTCACCGGGTTGGTCGGGGGCACGAAGGTCGCCCCCGGTGATCATCCCCCGGATTTCTCGATCCCGCCGCTCTGCACGAGACGTTCGATCTCGTCATGGTCGAGCCCGAGGATCTCGGTGAAGACGTAGCCGTTGTCGTGGCCGATCGAGGAGCCCGCGTGGGTCGTGTGGCCGGGGGTCCCGGTCAGGCCGAGGGGGATGCCGGAAGCGGTGACCCGGCCGCGTTTGAAGTGGGGGATCTCTTCGAAGAAGGACCGCGCGGCGAGCTGCGGGTCGCGGCGGAGCATGTCCTCGGTGTTCTGCACGACGCCGGCGGCGAGGCCCAACGCCCGGGCCGCGTCCGCGACCTCGAAGTCGTTCCGGCTCGATGTCCACTCGGCGATGCGCGCTTCGATCGACGCCTGGTCGGCCAGGCGCCCGTCGACGTCCGCGTACCTCGGATCGCGCGCCCAGCCCGGGTCGCCCATCAGCTCGACAAGACGGCGCCAGTCCGCGTCGTCCTCCGCGCAGAGCACCACCCAGCGATCGTCCCCCTCGCACGGAAAACAGCCGTAGGGCGCGCAGCCGGGCTCGCCGTTGCCGCGGCGCGGCGGCTCCTCGCCGGTCACTGCATGCTCGATCATCACGCGACCGATGGACGCGACGGTCGTCTCGAGCTGGGACAGGTGGATCACCTGCCCGCGACCGCTGCGATCGCGCTCGGCGAGGGCCGCCATCAGGACGACGAGGCCGTGCAAGGCCGAGAGCGGGTCGGGATAGGCGAAGTGCGAGATCGTACACTCGCGATCGGGGAAGCCCGAGAAGCTGCACAGGCCGGACAACGCCTCGATGTTGGGCCCCCAGGTCACGTACTTCGAGAGCGGCCCCGACTCTCCGTAGCCGCTCGACTCGAGCATCACGAGCGCGGGGTTGCGCGCGGCCAGGGTCTCGTACCCGAGGCCGAGCTTCTCGAGCACGCCGGTGCTGTAGTTGGCGATGACGGCGTCGCTCTCGTCGATGATGCGGCGTGCGGTCTCGGCCCCGTCCTCGTTGCGCAGGTCGAGGGCCACGAAGCGCTTGCCCGCGCTCCAGTCGGTGAACCACGGCGAGCACTCGGGCTGGGTCCCTCGTTCCGGCGCGCGCGGCGGAACGAAGAGGCGCGGTACGTCGGGATGCGCGCGGGATTCGACCTTGATCACCTCGGCCCCGGCCCACGCGAGCATGCGTCCGATCCACGGGGCGGCGAGGCCGGTCCCGAACTCGACGACGCGCAGCCCCTCGAGCGCCCCCCCGGTGCGAGGCGCGCGCTGGCCCGAGGGCGTGTCGACGATCGGCGGACGCGGCGCCCGCGGATGGTCGACGACGTCTTCCGTGTGTTCGCCGAGCGCAGGCGCGGGACGGGTCTGACGCCAGGCCGTGCGCACGGGGTGATAGGGCGCGCCGGGGACCTCGACGCGACCGGCCGCGCCCGCATCGATCTCGGAGAAGAACGCGCGGGCGCGGAGCTGCGGGTCGGCGACGATTCGCGCGGCGGTGTGGACCGGCGTGAAGGCGATGTGTCGGCGCTGGCCCTCGTGATAGGCCTCGTCGACGGTGAGCGTCGCGGTCAGGTCGCCAATGAAGACATCGAGCAGCTCGCGATACGGAAGCCGCGCGGAGGACGGGCCGTGGAACTCCTCCATCCGGACTTCCTCGTTTCCGGTCACTTCGTGAATCCACTCGGCGAGGGCGAGCCAATGGGCCGGGCGGTTGACCATGAGGTAGACCAGCCCGTCCTTGCAGCGATAGGCGCCGGAGGGCACGGACGCGACGAGCCCGGTCCCGACGCGCTTCGGGATCACGTCGTCCTCGAGCCACTTCCCGACGCCCGCGATGTGCGTGATCGCCGCGATCGTCTCGAGGCTCGACACGTCGACGTGCTGCCCTGCGCCTCCACGCGCCGCGCGGTGGAGCGCGACGAGCGCAGCGGCCGCGGCGGTGGTCGCCGTGATCACGTCGGCCTGGTGACCGGCGAGCCGGACGGGCGGATCCGCCGGATCCCCGATCGAGGTCATCGCGCCGCCGAGGGCGCTCGCGACGAGATCGTTCGAGCGCGCGGCCGAGAGCGGCCCTGTTCGGCCGAACCCGGAGACGCTCGCCAGCACGAGGGCGGGATTGGCGGCGGAGAGCGCCGGCCAGCCGAGGCCGAGGCCCTCGAGCTCGCCGGGCGCGCGGCCGTCGAGGACCAGGTCGGCTTCGCGCGCGAGGTCGAGGAAGGTGTCGCGGCCGTCCGGGGCCGCGAGGTCGAGGACGAGGCTGCGCTTGTTCGCGTTCTCGTACACGAAAGGGAGGCTCGTGCCGTCGGGGGCGTGGGGCGCTTCGCGGCGCGCGGGATCACCCGTCCGCGGCTCCACCTTCACGACGTCGGCGCCGAGATCCGCGAGGAGCTTGCCAGCGTAGGCCGCGCTCGCCGAAGTCAGGTCGAGCACCCGGAGGTGGGCGAGCGCACCGGATTCGTCCGGGGCCGGCCGCGAAGTCGGGTCGGCGACCGCCGTTTCGGATCCCCCGGTCACCCCTCGTCGCTCCTCTCCCCCCAGGCCCTGGTCGCCGGGATTCGCGAGGGTAGATCGCAGCCTCGCGGACCTGCCACAACGCGATTCTCATCAGTCTAGGGGGAACGCCCCAGAAGAAACTCGGGGAAAAACCATTCGAGAACGCAGAAAACCCCACTGTCTCGGGTGTCTCCCCCATGGCTGGATCGGTGAATCCCATAGCCTCGTGGCCAGCGCCTGAATTCCGTGCATGGGAGGAATCGACATGACTTCCGACGCCCTGGTCTTCCGAGCCCCCCGATTCGCGGCCTTCGCCCTGTTGGCGTCGGCCCTTCTCGCCCTCACGAGCTGCGCGATCTCCGCGCCAACGGAGTCGACGCCGGCCGCCGGTCCACCGGCCGTGGACGCCGGCCCCCCCGGCCACGGCGAGTACGTCGAGATCGACACCGGCGGCCGCGGGCTGCTCCTCGTCCGACGCGACCATCAGCTGGGGCGCTACGACCAGCTGCTGATCGAGCATGTCGGCTTCAGCTACAGCCCGACCCAGCGCTGGCTCTCCTTCCGCCAGGAGGATCGCATCCGGTCGATGCTGACGGCCGCGGTCGAGGGCAGCCACGACGGCGAGATCGGGCTCGCCGACGACTCGGGCCCGTGCGTTCTGGGCGTCCGCTTCTACGTGACGGACCTGGAGCTCCACACCCCCGCGCTCCAGACCGGGTCGACGACGAGCTTCGTGAACTCCTTCGGCGAGGCGACGATGATCCTCGAGCTGCGGGACACCGAGTCGAACGTCCCGATCGCGCACTTCCTGCAGCGGCGCGAGCTCGGCGGCGGTCCGGCCAACGGCGCGACGGGCACGAGCATCCGCCGCCTCGGTACCGTCGTAGGGGTCGCGATGCGAGACATGGGCCGCCAGCTCCAGCGCCTCACCCCACCGACCGCGAGCGGCTGGGACGCGGAGTGCAAAGGCGGCATGACCCGGGTGGCCATCGGCAGTCACTGATCCCCGATGACACGCGAGGCGGGATCGCGCGAAGGCGTCCGCCGCGACCCAGCGCGGAAGGGCCCGGCGCGGATGCGCGCGCCCGGCTGCGGAACGCCGCGATCCCGGCCCGTGTCAGCGCCCCGGCGCCGACCTGCTCCCCCAGAGCCGGCGGCGACCGGGGCGTTCGTGTCTGGCGCGGCCGCTCCGTGTGTCAGGAGGCGGAGGCCTTCGTCTTCTGCATGTCCTGGATCGCCTTCATGCCGCGCCAGTCGCTGAGGCCCACGATCGGTCGCTCGCCACCGTCGCCGGGATCTTCGCCGTAGAACGCGATCGCGCCGTGGACGTTCGCGAGATAGATCGTCTCTTCGGGATGGCTGGTCGCTTCGTGGACCGCGCCGTTCGGCTCGTAGATCCAGTCACCGGCCTTCGAGCTGCCCCCGCGATAGTCCATCGCGCCCGAGATCACGTAGAAGTCCGCGGGTCCCAGGTGGATGTGAGGCGGATTGACGGTGCCCTTCTCCGCCTTGAAGAGCGCGGTGTAGGAGCCGGTCTCCTCGGAGACACGGAGCACCTTGAGCGAGTTGCCGCCCGGGGTCTCGAACCACTCGATGTCGTCGGGGTTGATGAGCGTTCCGAAACCTTCGATTTCCATGGCGGCGTCTCCTCGGGGTTGGGCCACTCAATCTAGACCCGTCGAATTCGACCAGCAATCACGGATTCCGAGCGCGACCACGCCGCCCGGCGGGCCTCGAACGCTGTGATACCGTCGATCGCATGGGAATGCCGACCGACGCACCGATCATCGACCTCATGCTCTCCTTCCCGATCCTCGACCTCGAGGCGACCTACGGGAACCTGCGCTCCGCCGCGAAGGACAAGGACTCGAAGGGCTTCAAGTTCCCCGCCGAGTACATGTTCAAGGGCGTGCCCCACGGCTGGGGCGAGGGGCGCGACCCCGTCGAGGTGACCCTCGAAGAAATGGACAAGTGGGGCATCAAGCAGGCGCTCGTCGGCGTGGGCGGTGGGACGTCCGCCGATGCCCTGAAGAAGCACCCGGACCGCTTCCTCGGGAACGTGCATGTCGACCCGAACGACGTGATGGGCGCCGTGCGTCAGATCGAGCAGGCCCACGACGACTTCGACGTGCGGATGGCGAGCACGTTCCCGGCCGGCAACCTGCCCCAGATCATGGTCGACGATCCGCAGATGTATCCGATGTACGCGAAGGCCTGCGAGCTCGACATCGCGGTCGGGCTCAACATGGGCGTGCCCGGTCCGCGGCTCCCGATGGACCCGCAGAAGGTCGAGCGCCTGGACCGCATCTGTTACGACTTCCCGGAGCTCCGCCTCGTGACCTATCACGGCTGCGAACCCTGGGAAGACCTCGCGGTCAAGCTCATGCTCAAGTGGCCCGGCCTCCACTACTGCACGAGCGCCTTCGCCCCGAAGCACTACCCAGAAGCGATCATCAAGTACGCGAACACCCGCGGCGCGGACAAGGTCCTCTACGCGGGGTATTTCCCGATGGGCCTGTCCCTCGAGCGGATCATGACCGAGATGAAGGACGTCCCCTTTCGCGACCACGTGTGGCCGAAGTTCCTCTACGAGAACGCGCGACGGGTGCTGAAGATCGAGGACTGACCGCGTGAAGGAAGAGGCGAAGACCTTTCTGCCGTGGCTCGTCGCCGCCGGCATGATCTACTGGGTCTTCACTCGCGTCCCCTTCGTCGAAGCGTGGGAAGCCGCGCGGTCGGCGGACCTCGCGTTCTTCGTCGGGGTGATGGGCTGTGCCATCCTGGTCTGGTTCGCGATCGAGTCGACCCTCTACGCCTGGCTCTTCACGCGCTTCAACGCGCCGGTCGATCGCCGCGAGGCGCGCTCCCTGCGCGGCATGTCCTACCTGCTCACGCCGATCAACTGGAACGTGGGCAAAGCCGCGGTCATCCTGCGGCTCAAGCAGACGAAGGACGTGCCGCTCCTCGAGTCGACGAGCACGGTCATGTTCTATCAGGCCGTCGACGGGATCATCCTCGCCGGGCTCGCCACCGCGGGCATGACGCTCCTGCCGGGCCTCGTCTCGGGCGCCGAGGACCTCTCCGAGCCCCGCGGCTGGGCCCTCGCGATCATCGGCTTCACGATCCTGAACCTCACGATTCTGCGGACGAGCTGGCCGGAATTCCGCTGGCTGCGATGGTGGCGCGACATCTCGATCCATCGGGCGCACCGCCGCTTCGAAGCCCACGACCTCGCGATCCTCCTGGTCGGGAAGACCGCCTATCACTTCCTCTACATCGTCGTCTTCTACTTCGGGACGATGGCCTTCGGGATCGACCTCCCCTTCGCCCTCGCCCTCGCGGCGACGCCGGTCATCCAGGTCGTCGGCGGCCTGCCGATCTCGCCTGCTGGGCTCGGGACCCAGCAGGCGGCGATGCTCTACTTCTTCGGCACCCGATTCGGAGGAAGCGACTCGGAGGCCGCGATCGTCGCTTTCGGCTTCAGCTTCCCGGTCGCGCTGACCCTGGGGCGCTGCCTCCTGGGCCTCTTCTACTGGCGGGACTTCAGCGCCGCCCGCGAAGCGACCGACGACGTCGGGGAATCGCCCGAACCTGCGACCGCCGACACGTGAGAATCCTGCGCGATCCGCCGCACACGCTCGAAAGTCCCGCGCTCCGCGCGGTAGCATCGGGTCGATGCCCACTCCCGTGACGACGCCCGGCGAGTCTTCGCACGCGGAAAGCGGATTCGTCCACTCCCTCGACGAGTCCTTCCAGGACACCCTCGTCCCGGGCGCGCTGATCGTGGGCTTCGCGTACGTCGTGATCGGTTCGATCCACGCGTTCGTGGCGCCCGGGCTGTCGCCGATCCTCGGGCCCATCGAGCTCGCGACGGGTCTCGCCACGCTCTCCCTCTTCTTCGTCGTCCGAAACCGGCGAGTCGAACCGGGGACCGCACGGATCATCGGCGCGCTCATCGTGGCGCCGGTCCTCCTCAACAACGCCCTCTACCTGAATCTCCATCCGGCGGCCGGGCACGCCTTCGGCCTCTACATCCTGATCGTCGGGATCGGCATGATTCCGTTCACCGCGCGATGGTTCGCTTCGATCACCGGCCTCGCCCTCGCGTCCTTCACGCTCGCTGCCCTGCGATCCGCGGACCCGCTCGAAGCGTGGATCGAGCCCTCGGTGACGATCCTGGCGATCGCGGCCCTCGGCACGGCGATGCACGCCTGGCGTTTCCGTTATGCGCAGCGGATGGACTCGCTCCAGGTCGAGGCCGCCCGCGCCCACGAGCGACGCCTCCGGATGGAGACCCACCATCACGAGATGACCGAGCGCGCGAACGACATGATCACGGAGCTCGATGCGCGCGGGACGATCATCTACGCGAACCCCGCCCACGAGGTGGTCCTCGGCTACAAGCCCGAGGAGCTGATCGGCCGGGCCGGATGGCGCTTCGTCATCGGGGAAGACGCGTCGCTCTCGGACGTCCTGCACGGCCCGCCGCACCGCCGGGTGATCACCGTCCTCCACGCCGACGGAACCGAACGATCCCTCGAATGCAACATCCGCCCCTTCGAGCGCCATAGCGGCGAGCGGCGCCTCGTCGTCACGACGCGCGACGTCACGGAACGGGTCGCGTCCGAGCGCGCCCTCCGGGCCGACCACGACGAGCTCGAGAGCCTCGTCGCGGAGCGGACCGATGCCCTTCAGTCCACGCTCCACGAGCTCCAGCGCTCGGCTCGCCTCGCCTCGATGGGCACCCTCGCGGCGGGGATCGCGCACCAGATCAACAACCCCATCGGCTCGATCCAGATGAGCGCGGAGCTGGGCCTGATCGCGTCGGACGACGCCGACGGCTCTAAACAGATGAAGGAAGCCCTCGAGAACAACCTCGAGCAGGCGAAGCGGTGCGGTCAGATCGTCACGAGCATGCTGCAGTTCGCGCGCAACGAGCCGACGACGCGCTCGCGCCAGGACCTCGCGGCGATCGTCCTCCGGGTCTGCAGCCAGACCGAGCGCTATGCGCGGACGCGGCTCGCCGTGATCGACACAGCCGGCGTCGACGGTCCCCTCCCGGTCGTCGTGAGCACGATCGAGATCGAGCAGGCGCTCCTCAACATCGTGCGAAACGCGACCGAGTCGGCGACCCACTCCGTTCACGTCCGCATCGAGGCACGCGCCGAGGACGGCTTCGCGTGCGTGAGCGTGCGCGACGACGGCGTGGGAATGGCGGAGGCCGAGGTCGAGCACGCCTTCGACCCCTTCTTCACGACGCGCCTGAACCGCGGCGGCACGGGACTCGGGCTCTCTGTCGCGCACGGCGTCGTGACCGATCATAGCGGCACGCTCTCGATCGAGAGCCAGGCGGGCGTGGGCACGGCGGTCCACATCCGCCTACCGTTGAATCTCGCGGACGTGCCGATCGACTGAGCGATCCGGCGAGGCCCCGCGATCCGGAGACCCAGCGATGAGCACCCCCGCACTCGGGTACATCCCGCCCATGACGAAGGGCATCACGGACGATCCCGGCTACGTGATCCCGCTGGTCGAGATGCTCGAAGACGCCGGCATCGAGATCGTCTGGACGGTCGAGCACGTGATCATGGCCGAGCACTACGAGCCGCTCTACCCGTACTCGGACGACGGCAAGGCACCGACCGCGCCGGACACGCTCATGCCGGATCCGCTCGAGTGGCTCGCCTTCGCCGCCGCGCGCACCGATCGGCTGCGCCTCGGGACCGCCGTCGTGATCGCGTCACAGCACAGCGCCGCGATCCTCGCGAAGCGGGTCGCGACGCTCGATTCCCTCTCCGGGGGGCGAGTCCGCCTCGGAGTCGGGATCGGTTGGCAGCGCGAAGAGTACGAAGCGATCGGCGTCCCCTATCGCGATCGTGGGCGGCGCCTCGACGAGACGATCGAGGCGATGCGAACGCTCTGGTGCGAGGACGTCGCGACCTATCAAGGGCGGCACGTGACCTTCGAGAACGTGCACATGGACGCGAAGCCCGCGAACGGCGAGAGCGTGCCGATCCTGATCGGCGGCAGCTCGGAGTTCGCCGCGCGTCGCGCCGGCCGCCTCGGCGACGGGTGGTACCCCTTCGTGATCTCGCCGGAGGCCTTCGCCGAGGGCGTGGAGACGATCTCGAAGACCGCCGTTGGCGCAGGTCGCGACCCCGCCGAGATCGAGCTCACGATCTGGCCCGCGAGCTACGACTTCATGCGGACGATGGACGTGCAGTTCGTCCGTTCGTACACCGACGCGGGCGCCTCACGCGTGGTGATCAGTCAGGGTGAAGCCCAGACGATCGAAATCGACGGCCAGCGCGACTTCATCCGCCGCTACCAGGACGAGGTCCTGGCGAAGCTCTAGTCGTTCGCAAGGCCCGGGACGAGGTGGTCCGGGATCGGACACACGTTGCCGCCAGAGCGACCGCTGGCCGGCAGATCGAACGCGCGGCTGAAGCGCGCCAGGTGGTTGCCGTAGGTGATCTGCGCCGTGAGTTCGACGAGCTCCCGCTCACTCAGCTCCTTGCGCAGGCGCTCGACGAGCGCGTCGTCGAGCAGAACCGGCGTCTCGGAGAGCGCGACCGCGTATTCGATCACCGCGCGCTCGATCGGGGTGAACACCTCCGCCTCCCGATCGGTGCCGAGCGTCAGAATCTCGTCGTCCGTCATGCCCGCTTCCCTGCCCCTGGCAGAGTGGTTGTCGAGTCAGAACGGACAACCCACGCGCATCGCGACGCGGATCCGCGAGATCTTCCGCAACCGCGCGGGCAGCACCTTCGAGCCCTCGAGCGCCGTCTGGTAGAAGAGCTCCGCGTGGATCAGGCACGAAGAGTGCGCGATCGCGTTCAGATACGTGTTCTCGAACTTGCCCGCACGGCGCAAGAGCCAGTTCGCGAGGCGCACCAGGAGCGCGGGGCGTTCCGCGGATCGAACACGACTCATGCGTGTCTCCCCTTCGCGGCCGCGCGATCAGAGCTGCGCGACCGCCTCTTCGACGACCGTGCCCGCGAAGAACGAGGCGTCCGCTTCCTTCCACATGCTCGCGGCGTTCACGAACGTGAAGTCGCGGAAATCCGCTTCGCTGATCAAGCCATCGTCCACGAGCTCCCAGGCCTCCTCGACGGTCTCGGCCATGTCGGTCACGTCCCAGTGGCCGATGTCCGAGCTGAAGATCGCACGGATCTGGGCGCCCATCGGGTTGATCGATCGATTGAAGCCGATCGAATTCATCGGGTCGTCCGCTTCGCACCCGAAGCGGAAGTTGCGCTCGAAGATCGTCTTGATGTCGAGGGACTCGGTGATCCCGCTCGCCTCGAAGTCGTCGCGGAAGAGTCCCGGACCCGAGAGATGTCCGAGCCCCTCTTCGAGCTCGTCGAGGTGCTTCTTGAAGCGCTCCGATCCGTGGCTCTCGAAGAGCGCGCGAATCATCGTGCGGTCGATCTTGTCCGGGTCGTAGGCGTGCACGCCAGGGACGCCCCGCTTCTCGAAATGTCCGACCAGGTCCGAGTACAGGTTCGCGGCCCAGGCGACGCCGCCTTCGAGGAAGGCGCAGCGCAGGTCCGGGAAGCGCGTCGGCACGCCGTGCATCACCATTCCCCGACACGTCGCCTCCCCCGCCTGCGCAAAGTTGCCGAGGTGGTTGTACACGTAGTTGGTCTGGGACATCCGCGAGCCCCAGCCCATCGCGCTCGAGTGGAAGGTCGGCGCGACGCCGAGCTCGACGCATTTCGCCCAGACCGGATCGTAGTCGTAGGGACTCTCGGGCCCGAAGGTGTCGATCCAGCGCGCGCCCCGCGGCGCGTTCGGGTCGTCGACGAGGGGTCGATAGACGAGGCCGTTCAGCAGCACCGCCTTCAGCCCGAGCTCACCCACGCAGTACGCGAGCTCGTCGATCGCCTCGCCCGGGTCGTACATCGGGATCATCGCGATCGGCGTCAGCCGATCCGAATAGGGCGCGTACATCTCCGCCGCGCAGCGGTTGAACGCGCGGATCGAAGCACGCCGCAGGTCGGGCTGCTCGAGGCTCATCCCGGTGAGTCCCATCGTCGGGTAGAGCACGGCGAAGTCGATGCCGAACTCGTCGAGGCGCTCGTAGAGGAGGCCGGGCAGCATGCCGGTCGCGCGATCGCGGGTGTTCTCCGCGGGATAGGGCCACCAGGTCAGCTTGAACGCGCCGAGCGCGCGGCGTTCGTCGATGGGCAGCCCCTCGAGGTCGCGACTGGCCCTCACGACCTCGTCGAATTCCGCGGCGAGCTCGCGGCCACCCTCCTCGACGAGGAAGTCCCGCACGGCAGGCAGGAACTCGATGATGTGACCGTCGGCATCGATGACCGGGTGGTCGAGCTGTGCGCGAATCTCGCGCGAGGATGCGTAGCTGGGGAATTCGGACATGGGACCTCCGGACGGGTTCCACGACGCTACCGCGTGCGACCGCGACGCGTCACGGGGTCGCGCCGCGGCTCAGTCCGCGGCGGTCCGCGCCCCGCCACCCGCGACGCTGCCGGGCCCGACCACCGGCGGCGCCGGCTCGCCCTCCTCCGGAAGGTTGTGCGCCCAGACCCGCTGGTTCCCGCGTTCGGCAATCGCCCAGGATCCGTCGCGCAACGCGAAGCGATCCTCGTAACGGGTGCCGCTCACGTTCTGCATCGAGCGCCCGTCGTCGCCCGGGGGATAGGTCGCGGAGTTGATCGAGTAGGTCTCGACTCGTGCCGTCCCGGCGGCGAGATCGAGCTCGATCCAGGGCGTGCCGAAGACGTGGAGCGTCGACACGAGGTTGGGAAGGGACGATGACAGGAACGCAATCGTCTCGTCGAGGCCGCCCGTGTAGTAGTCGCCGTAGTGGATCCGGGCGTCGGGGTGGAAGCATGCGCGAACCGCCTCGAAATCCCGGGCATCGACCGCCCGCGCGTAGCGCTGGATCACCCGCGTGATCGCGCGCTCGGCGCGCCACGTGAGTAGCTCGGTCTCGAGTGCCGCGTCGATCGCCATGCTCGCCTCTCCTCTTTCGCCGACCGCCGACCGCCGACCGCCGACCGCCGACGACGGCGCGAATTCCACGTCATAATACCCGGGTACCCACTCGCAGGAGAGCTGCCATGAAAGCCGTCGTCTACCACGGCCACGAAGATTTCCGCGTCGACCACGTCGAGGACCCGAAGCTGCTGGCTCCGACGGACGCGATCGTCCGGACCGTCCGAACCGCGATCTGCGGCTCCGACCTGCATCTCTGGCACGCGCCGACCATGGAGGTCCAGGGCTTCACGATGGGGCACGAGGTGCTCGGGATCGTGGAGGATGTCGGCCAGGACGTGAGGGGCGTCAAAAAGGGGGACCGCGTGCTGGTCTCCTGCACGACCGGCTGCGGACACTGCCAGATGTGCGAGCACTCCGCCTGGGGCGCCTGCGAGAAGACGACCGAGATGGGGATGTGGACGAACATCTTCGGCAACCCGCTCCTGCCCGGCGGTCAGGCGGAAGGCCTGCGCGTGCCCTTCGCCGACACGAACCTCTACCGCGTTCCCGACTCGGTCGAAGACGAGCGCGCCCTCTTCCTCTCGGACATCCTGCCGACGGGCTTCATGGGCGCCGCGCTCGCCGAGATCCAGGTCGGCGATGTCGTCGTGATCTTCGGCTCCGGTCCGGTCGGCGTCTTCGCCCAGCCCTCGGCCGCCCTCTTCGGGCCGTCGGCGATCGTCGCGGTCGACCTCGACGACGCGCGCCTCGCAAAGGCGGCGGCGCGGGGCTGCGTGACGGTGAACCCGACGAAGCAGGACGTGAAGGAGGCCGTCGCGAACCTCACGAACGGCCGCGGCGCCGACTGCGCGATCGAAGCGGTCGGCAGCGTGCAGCTCGTGAACGACTGCATCGACCTCGTGCGCGCGGGCGGCCGCGTGTCCGTGATCGGCGTGATCACCGACGACCCGATCCAGATCCCCATGATGGGCGGGATGATGGGCAAGAACCTGACCCTGCGCGGCGGCATGGTCGAGCCCCAGAAATACATTCCGCGGCTGCTGCCGATGATCGAGCAAGGCCGCCTGGACCCGACCGAGATCATCACGCACAGGATGCCCCTCGATCGCGCTACCTCCGGCTACCGCATCTTCGCGAACCACGAAGAGGACGTGCTGAAGGTGGTGCTCGAACCCTAGGGCGCCGACCGCCGGCTCAGCCTAGCGTCGACGCCTTCACGACCTTCGTCTTGACGCGGCGTGGCCTCTCCGTCGGGAAGACGTAGCGCCAGTAGATCGTGCCTTCGCCGCGACCCTCGGTGTCGAGCCAGTTCGGCACGCCCGGGTCCTCGTGGGCGACCACCATCCGGAAGCTGCCGTCGTCCTCGTAGGTGACCTGGTTGCGGTTCAACGAGATCCGGCGATTCACGAAGTCGAAGCTCTGCATGAAGGAGTTCCAGAGCACCACGTTCGCGAAGCGGCAAGCCGGAAAGCGGCCCGTCATCACGATCGCTTCGTCGGGCGCGAGCTCGAAGCTCGTCTGCGCGTACCAGGCGTGGGTGTTGCCGTAGGCCTGGTCTCCAGAGGCGCTCGCCCACTGGCCCGGTGCGGTGAACACGTTCTTCTCGAGCGAGACCCAGCCCAGCTTCTTCGCCATCTCCGGGCTCGTCTTCTGGAAGGTCATCGCCGAGTGGTCGCGCACGAAGTTCGCGACCCACTCCAGGTGCTCCGCGATCTCCTGATCACCGCCGTAGGGCGGGAGCGGATCCGGGTCGATCACTTCGAGGTTGATCGGGATCACGCGCCCGGGGATCGCCGCGACGGCTTGACGCGCCTCGTGATAATGGCGGGTCGTGATCTGACTCGCGCCGTCGGCGATCTTCAGCCAGTTGCCCTTCGCGGGCTTCTCGCGCGAGACGATGATCTCGTAGCTGCCGTCCCCGGCGATCTCCATCTCGAGATCGCTGATCGCGGAGACGGAGCCGCGGGCGGCGTGGCCTTCCTGGCTGCCCCGCTCGAGGGTGAAGGAGGTGAACGTCGCCGCGCCAACGTTGCCGGTGATCCGATACGACTTGTCGTCGCGGATCGGCGCGAAGTAGTAGACCGAGTCCGGGTTGCAGCCGAGCAGCTTTCGCGTCTGGTGCACGTAGCGCTGGAAGACCGGGCGCCCGGGCTTGGCCTCGAGCCAGAAATCGAGCGCGGTGTGCAGGATGTGCGCGAGGGCGCGCTCCGCCTCGGCGAGCTCGGTCCGGGTGAAGCCGCGCTCGGCGCGGAGCAGGTTGTCCTCCACGCCCCGGATCGTGTCGAGGAGCCCGCGCATGGCGGTCCGAGCAGCAGAGCCCGTGCCGCCCCCGTGTGCGTCGGCCGCCGCCACGTCCGGAAGTCCGCCGGTCATCATCGACAATCCGGTCGCGACCCCACCCGCGACCCCCACGTTCTTCATGAAATCTCGTCGATCCACGGCGGTTCCCTCCTGGACTGCGTCACTCGTGATGAAGGGCCTACAATGGACAGCCGCGCACCGGATTGCAAGTTACAAAGAACCCCGGAGAAACGCATGAAGATCCTTCGCATCCTGCTCGCCCTCGTCGTCCTCGTCGCCGCTGGCATCTCCATCGCCCTGGTCGCGACGCGTCCCGAGCCGCCCGCGGCAGGCAGCGTGAGCGCCGACCGCCTGACGCCCGGCCCCTACGCGTTCACGACCAGCGACGTCACCTGGGTCGACGACGCGCGACCGACCGACGCGAACGGCGACTACGCGGGCGCCCCCGATCGTACCTTCGCGGTCACGCTCTGGGCGCCGGCCGACGCGCCGGGCCCGCACCCGCTGCTCGTCTACAGCCACGGCTTCATGTCGAATCGCCACGGCGGGTCGCACCTCGCCGAACACATGGCGAGCCACGGCTACGTGGTCGTCGCGACCGACTATCCCCTCTCGCACTTCGGCGCGCCCGGCGGACCGAACGCCCTCGACGTCGTGAACCAACCCGGAGACGTGTCGTTCCTGATCGACCGTGCGCTCGCGCTCGGCCCCGAGGAACGACCCTTCGAAGGCGGGATCGATCGCGCACGCATCGGCGTCATGGGTCTCTCCCTCGGCGGCCTCACCACGACCCTCGTGGCATTCCATCCGGAGCTCGGCGACCCGCGCATCCGGGCCGCGATCTCGATCGCGGGACCGAGCGTGATGTTCTCACCCGCGTACTTCGACCAGGCCGACGTGCCCTTCCTGATGATCGCCGGGACCCACGACGCGATGATCCGCTACGACCAGAACGGCGAGCCCGTCCCCGACCGGATCCGCGAGGGCGGGCTGGTGACCCTCGCCGGGGCATCGCACGCGGGCTTCTCGTCGATGGCGGCGGGGCCGATGCGCCTGCTCGGCAACCCCGACGATCTCGGCTGCGGCAGCCTGCTGGACAACCTCGACCTCGAACCCGGCGACGATCCGTTTCCGGGGCTCGGCGGTCCGGACCAGGGGATCCTGGATGCCGCGGACTCGGCGATGCCCTGCGAGGTCACCTTCGACGAGGCGATGAACCCTGGCCGACAGCACATGCTGACGACCCTCGCAGTCCGCGCGTTCTTCGGGCAGTACTTCGCTCGCGAAGAAGGCGATCGCGTCGACCACGCGGACTATCTCTCGAGGACGTTCACGCGGGAGATCGACGAGGTGCGTTACACACCGGCGCGGCGTCCCGCACGAGGCTAGTCGCGCGATCGGGTGTTAGTCGGCCGACGCGTGCACCGTGATCACCGGACACGGCGCGTGCTCGATCACGCGCTCCGCCGTGCTGCCGAGCAGGATCTGCCGCAGCTTCGAGTGGCCACGCGTGCCCATCACGATCACGTCGACGCTGCGCTCCTCGGCGAGCTCGGTCACGATCGTCGCCGGATCGCCTCGCTCGATCAGGACTTCGACGTCGAAACCCAGCTTGGCGAGGCGTCGCGCGATCGGAGACACGCGCCGACCGGCGAGCTCGTGCGCGTCCTCGACGAAATGCGGGGCGAACCCGTTCCCGAAGCCGCCGAGCGGCACGACCGTCGGGGCGATGTGATAGGTGTGCACGAGCAGGACCTGCGCCTCGTCGCTCCCCGCCAGGATCCGACTCGCTGCGCTGAGGGCGCGTTCCGCCGCGGGCGAGAAATCCGTCGGCAGGAGCAATCGATGCACCGGCTCGATCGGTCGCGTGTCACCCGGGTGCACGGTCAGCACCGGCTGCTCCGCGAGCCGGACCACTTCTTCGGCGACGCTGCCGAGCAGCAGATGTTTGAAGCCCGTGAGCCCGCGCGTCCCGATCATGATCAGGTCGGCGTCGACGGCCTCCGCTGTCGCGATGATCCGGCGCGCGGGTCGTCCGCTCTCGAGGATCTCGCGCACGAACACCCCGGCCGTGCGCACGCGCTCCGCTGCGTGGGAAAGGCCTTCGCTGGACGCGTCGCGCAGGAGTGTCTCGTAGTCCGGAGGGACGACGAGCATCTCGGGAGAAGCCACTACCGGGAGATCCGGCTGCATCACATGGACGAGGACGATCTCGCTGCCGTGTCGAACCGCCAGATCGAGGGCGCGTTCGAGGGCGAGCCCCGCCGTCTCCGAGAAGTCCGTCGCGACGACGATCGTCTCGAGGGGGTCGCTTGCCAGCCAGGTCGCCGTCGCCATGACCGCACCTCCCTTGCGGCCAACGCTGCGGGGCGCGTCGACCGCGACAGGACGCCGTCAGGATAGCCGCGATCGGTGAATGGACACAGAATCGCGTCGCGGGGAGGCACGAGAGTGCGCCTCATGCGCCGAGACGTGCGTCACATGCCGGCGCGATCCCCGGGCGGCGTGGCGCGTGCGCCGAAGACCCGGCGCAGGAGCGCGGTCGATCGCGCCGCGGGATCTTCCCGGATCCGCGCTTCCTCCTTCGCGATCTCGACGAACAGCGCGGACAGCGTCTGATCCGCGACGTAGCCCTCGAGGTCCACCGCGGGCGGCTTCGTGAACGGGATCTGGTCGTAGCGCGTGACGAGGTCCCTATAAAGGTTGTAGAGCCCGACCTCCTGCATCGCCCCCATCGCCACGGGCCGGAACCGCGTTCGCAGCTCGTCACTCGTGCGCGCCTGGAAATAGCGGGTGGCCGCGTCGTCCTCGCCGTTCAGGATCTCGAAGGCGTCGGCGATGGTCATCGACGTGATCGCGCGGGTGAAGACCGGCACTGCCTGCCCGGCCGCTTCTTCGGCGGCCAGGTTCATCGAGTCCTCGAGCGCGTCGACCTGCGCCCCGAAGCCGACGCCGCGCAGCACCTCCGCGAGCCGACCCAGCTCCCCGGGCAACCGCAGCCGCAGGATCGGATCTTCCCCGAACGCGCCCGGCCGCGACAGCGTCGTCGTCGTGCGCTGGGTCCCGACCTCGAGGGCCTGCTTGAGCCCGGTCGCGACGGTCGCGCCATCGAGCGGCGCGCCGGCGACCAGGATTTCGTTCAGGTCGATCCCCGCCGCCTGCATCTGCGCCTGCATCTCGGCGCACCCCCCCGAGGCGAGCGAAGCCAGAGCGAGCGCCGCGACCAGCATGCGCGCTCGAGACCAGAGGGACGAAACGGAGTGTCTCATGAGAACCTCGATCGACCGCGTCGCGCGGATCGGATTGTGCGCGAGCCTAGCCCCTGGACCCCCGTCGTCGAACTCCGGACCGGTCCGGGTCGGGCGGAACCCGCCCGGGATCATTGATCGGGCCCCGCGACGGGCGATCCTCCCGCGCCATGAGCGACACCCGACCGACGCCCGTCCGCAAGACGGCCCTGATCACCGGCGCGAGCTCCGGCATCGGCGAAGCCACCGCCCGCGCCCTAGCCGCCGAAAGCTACGACGTGGCCCTCGTCGCCCGGCGCGCCGATCTGCTCGAGCTGTGCGCGAAGCAGGTCGACGAGCTGGGCGCGCGAGCGTTTCCGATCGTCGCGGACCTCGCGGACGATACGCAGACCCTGCGGATCGTGGACGAGGCTCACGCACGACTCGGCCGGATCGACCTGCTGGTCAACAACGCGGGCTATTCGCCGGGCGCCGCGATCGAGCAGTTCTCGCGGCAGGAGTTGCGGCACATCTTCGACGTGAACCTGCTCGGCGCGCTGCAGCTGATCGGTGGCGTGACCCCGATCATGCGCGAGCAGGGAGGCGGACGGATCGTGAACGTCGGCTCGGTCGCCGGCATGATCCCCGCGCCCCTCGCGATCCCCTACGCGGCGACCAAGGTCGCGATGCATGCCTCGACCGACGCGCTGCGACTCGAGCTCGCGCCCTTCGGGATCAAGCTGTCGCTCGTGATCCCGGGCTTCGTCGACACCGCGGTCTTCGACAACGCCCGCGAGGGCGCGCAACACCTGCGCGAGGATCCGACGAACCCGTATCGACAGACGATGTTCGACCTCGACGAGCTCGCCAAGGACAACCTGAAGAACCCGCTCTCTCCCGACGACGTCGCGAAGGTGATCGTGCGCGCGGCCGAGGCCCGTCGGCCGAAGGAGCGCTACTACGCGCCCTTCTCCGCGCATCTTCAGGCGCTGATGATGCACCTCATGCCGTCGCGCATGAAGGACGCGGTCCTCAAGCGGGTGTACTCGATCTCCGCCTGATTCGCGCGGCGGCCGCCGTCGTCAGGCGAAGGGCTCGGGCGCGACATCGAATCGCTCGCGATAGCCCTTGAAGGCGGCGCTCACGGCCTCCTCTTCGAGGCCGAACGCTTCGAGGCTGTAGCGGTGGACCCCGAATTCGTCCTTCGGGTGCGCGGCGAGGTAGCGCTGCATCCGCTCCTGCGCTTCGGCCGAGAGCTCGAGGTCGAAGTGCCGATAGATCCGTTCGACGCACGCGATCGGGTCGCCCACGATCTCACGCATCGAGAGGTCGAGGATGCGCTCCTCGCGTTCGGGGCTCCGTTCCCGCGCGGCCATGCCCTGCGCGAGGAGCTTCGACCAGACCGCGAGCATCTGCCGCCCGACCCGCGCCGGATCCACGTCGTCCGAGGCGACGAGCCGCATCGTGTACTCGAGATGCGCGACGGAGGGAATCACCCGGATCGGATCGCGATGGGTCTGGACGACCATCGCGTCCGGGTAGACGTCGAAGAGCGCGTCGATCGGTCCGAGATGGCCCGGCGACTTCAGGATCCAACGCTCGCCCGCGTGGCGCGACTGCATGTGCTGCAGGAAGCGCTTGTGGTGCTGATAGGTCGGTCGCATGTCCTGCTCGAGTAGCCACTCGTCGTAGGACTCGACGTCGAAGCACATCTGGAAGCGGATGCTCATGAACTCGGACGCGGTCGGGACGATGCACTCCTGGGGCATCAGCGCACCGACCGGGTGGATCGTCTGGAAGCCCGGTGCGAGCTGGTTCACCTGATCGAAGCGCTGCTGGGTGGATTCGATTCTGGGATCGGTCTCGTACGTCGCCGTCTCGGCCGGCGGACTCGGCTGATCGATCTCCCAGGAGAGTGGCGCGCGGTTGGCAGGATCCTCCGCGAGGAGGCCGTAGAGCAGCGTCGTCCCCGTGCGCGGCAGCCCGAGAATGAAGAGCGGGCGGCGGATCTCGACCGCGGCGATCTCGGGGCGTCGCTTGCGCCAATCGGCGAGCTCGAGGCGGTGGCCGAGCAGCTCGAGGAGCTGGCGACGCGCGAAGTAGCGTCCAAAGAGGGAGAGACGGCCGTTGGTCTCGATCGACTCGAGGAGCTTCTGCAGACCCGGTCGGAACGTCTCGGGTCCGAAGTCGTCGAGGCGCGACGCCCTGCGCGCCGCCGAGAGCAGCGCGTCCTCGGAGAGAGAGATCGGCTTCACGCCTACGCGCGCGAGCCCACGCCCGAGCGCGTTCATCGCGCGGATCGGCAGGGGCCGGAACGGCTTCGAGAGCAGGTCTTCGTCCACGGGAGCGGGGTCCTCGCACGCCAGCCGGGCAGGGGCCGACGACGCGGGAACACTAGGGACGTCGCAGGGGTTTCGCCGCGGGGATCGCGCGCGATATCCGACGCCAGCACGGGGAGCGTCTGACGGTCGCGAAGACCGCTAGCGCAAGCCTCGGAGCGCCTCCGCCAGCTTCTCGCGATAGGCGGCGGCACGTTCGAGCTTGAGCTCCTCGTAGCCGCGCACCATGTCCGGCAGCGCGGCCAGCTCGACGGCGCGGTCGAGCTTCTCTGCATCGAGGCCTTCCAGCACTTCGGTGATCGCCCGCCGATACTCGCCAACCAGCTCACGCTCGACGCGTCGCACCTCTGCGTATCCGAACACGTCGAAGGGCGTGCCACGCAGGAAGCGCAGGCCTGCGAGCAGGCGGATCAGGGGCCAGGCGCGGAAGCCGATGCGGATCTTCTTCTTCAGGCCGAGGGCGCGGAATATCGGCGGGTGGAGACGCCAGGTTATCCGGCCGGACGCGCCAGCGACTTCGCGGGCCGCGGCGAGGCCATCGGCGTTCGTCATGAGCCGCGCGACTTCGTATTCGTCCTTGTAGGCCGTGAGCTTGTAGAGCTGTTCGGCGACGGTGCGCGTGAGCGCCCGGCTGCCAGAGCGGACGGCGTCCTCGGCTACGAGGGCGGACTCGACGACGTCGAGCCATCCAGCGGCCTCGCGGTCCCCACCCCAGGCGACCAGCTCGCTCGCATAACGTTCGAGGTCCTGCCCGAGCGCCTCGTCGACGTCGAGCCGCTCGATCCGCGACGCGAGCGCTGGCGGCGCGCTGTACGAGACCTCGAGGGCCGGAGTGCTCGGGAGCGCTTCACGCTCCCGGCGCGCGGTCACGACCGCATCCGGCCGCGCGATCTGCGCGCGGCCCCATCGGAACGCGGCGAGGTTCGCATCGACGGCGACCCCGTTCAAGCGGATCGCCTCCTCCATCTTGATGGCCTCGACGGGCAGGCAACCGGCCTGGATCGCCATGCCGACGACGAAGAGGTTCGCCGTGGTCGCGTTCCCGAAGAGCTCCTCCGTGACCGCCGCCGCGTCGGCCCAGAAGCCCCCGTCCGCTCGGGTCTGCGACGCGATCCGGTCGATCAGGTCCGTCGACGAAGGCAGCGCGATCTCCGGGTGCGTGATCATCTCACCGGTCGGCGTCCCGGTCGTCGAACCGACGACGGTCGTGCGCGCCGGGTCGGTCGTGAGGAGACCCTTGTCCGAGGCCGCGACGAGCTGGTCGAAGGCGAGCAGGAGATCCGCCTGCCCCTCCCCGAGTCGGTTCGTCGATGTCGGCGAAGTCCGGGACAGCCGCAGATCGCTCACGACCGGCCCGGCCTTCTGGGACAACCCGATCTGATCGAGCCCGCGCACCTGGAAGCCGTCGAGCATGGCGGCCGTCCCGACGACCTGCGCGACGGTGACGACGCCGGTGCCGCCGATGCCGGTGATGCGAACGGCGAACTCGTCGTCGGGGACGCGGAGCGAAGGCGACGGGAGATCCGACGGCGGCTCGGGAATCGCGCGCGCGGTCGCGTTTCTGGGGCCGGCTTCCGCGCCGGTCACGGTCATGAACGAGGGGCAGTCGCCTTCGAGGCACGAGTAGTCGAGGTTGCAGGTCGTCTGGTCGATCTCGGTCTTGCGGCCGAAGGGCGTCTCGATCGGTTGGACCGACAAGCAGTTGCTCACCTGGCCGCAATCGCCGCAGCCCTCGCAGAGGCGGTGGTTGATGACGACGCGGTGCGGCGGCGTCGGAATCTTGCCGCGCTTGCGCGCACGACGCGCCTCCGCGGCGCAACCCTGGTCGTGGATCAGCACCGTCGTTCCGGTGACCTGCGTGAGGACCTCCTGCGCTTCGATCAGCCGGTCGCGGGTCCAGACGGCGACGCCGTTCGGAAGCGACACCGCGTCGTAGCGCGTGACGTCGTCCGTCGTGATGATCACCCGCGCGACACCGTCGTTCAGCAGACCGCGCACCACCTGCGGCACCGACAGCTGCCCCTGCGGATCCTGCCCACCGGTCATCGCGACGGTGCCGTTGTAGAGGAGCTTGTACGTGACGTTCACGCCCGCGGCGACGCTCGCACGAACGGCGAGCCGACCGGAGTGGAAGTAGGTGCCGTCGCCGAGGTTCTGGATGAAGTGCTCGCGCTCGAGGAAGTCGGACATCCCGATCCACTGGACGCCCTCGTTGCCCATGCAGCCGAGGCCACCGATGTCCCCGACCCGCTCCTCGTCCATCAGCAGCGCCATCGTGTGGCAGCCGATGCCCGCGCCGACGAGGGCGCCGTCGGGGGTCTGGGTGCTGCGATTGTGCGGGCAGCCCGAACAGAAGAAGGGGGACCGCGCGACCGGCAGGACCGCGAGGGGCTCGGCCTCCGCCGAGGGCTCGGGAACGAGCCGGTCCCCGATCCGCGAAGCGAGCCGCCGTCGCAGGATCGGGATCAGGTCGTCGGCGTCGAGGGCGCCGTGGCCCGGCACGAGGGGCGCGCCGTCGGCGTCCTGTTTGCCGACGATCACCGGGCGATCGACCTCGGCGTAGAGCGCGTCCTTGATCAGCGACTCGAGACCGGGGCGCTTCTCCTCGATCACGAGCACCTCGTGCAGCCCCTTCGCGAATCGCCGCACCGTCTCGGGATCGAAGGGCATGGGCATGCTCATCTTGAGCAGGCGGATGCCACAGGCCGCGAGGTCGTCGTCGCGACGCAGACCGATCCGCGTGAGCGCTTCGCGCACCTCGCGGTAGGTGATGCCGGAGGAGACGATGCCGATCCAGGCGTCGGAGGGATCGACGGTCACGTGGTTCAGCTTGTTCGCGGACGCATAACGTCGCGCGAGCTCGTAGCGGACCTCGACGATCTCGCGCTCGACCTCGACCGTGCGTGGGGTGAGCAGGGCCCCGTCCGCGTGGTGCACGTACAGCTTGCCGTCGATCCGGGGCACGACCGGCACGATCCGTTCGGGATGCAGCTCCACGCTCGCGGTCGCGTCCGCGACGTCCGCGACGATCTTGAGCGCGGTCCAGAGACCGGTCGCCCGGGAGAGCGCGATCGCGTGGCGACCGAGATCGAGGGCCTCGGCCGGATCTCCCGGATAGAGGAGCGGGACGTGCATGTCGGTCAGCACCCCGGCAGAGGACGACGGCACGGTCGAGCTCTTGGCGGCCGGATCGTCCCCGACGATCGCGACGGCACCCCCGTGCATCGACGTTCCCGCGAAGACGCCGTGCCGGAGCGCGTCCGCTGCCCGGTCGACGCCGGGCGCCTTGCCGTACCAGAGCCCGAGGATCCCGTCGTAGCGACAGTCCGGCTGCTCGGCCGCGAGCTGCGACCCCATGACCGCGCTCGCCCCGTACTCCTCGTTCATCGCCGGCCGGCACGAGATCGGGAGGTCGGGGGCAAGGGCCGCCGCCTGCGCCGCGGCGCGGTCGTAGCCACCGAGGGGAGACCCCGGATAGCCGGAGATCAGCGCGGCGGTGTTCAGTCCATCGCGCCGATCGACCCGCAGCTGTTCGAGGGGGAGACGCGCGAGAGCCTGGATCCCCGTCAGGAACACGACGCCCTCGTCCGCGAGGTAGCGATCGTCGAGGGCATAATCCGCCGCCGCGATCGGTCGCGATCGCTCACCCGAAGCTGCCGACCCGCTGTCGTCCGACTTTCGATCGCCCATACGCCCCCCGAGCGCGGTACACACGTCCCGCGCGCACGCCCGAGAGGCGCGCGCCGCGGAGTCCACGCTCGACAGGATAGATCGGCACGGGCCCGTGACCAGTCAAGCGCAACGACGATGTGCGACGCGTGCGTAGGCAGAGTGCAACGCGGAGGCGTCAGGCCGCGAGGCCGTTCTCCCGGAGCGTCCGGTCGACGCCCTGCCAGACCTCGGGTTCGAGCGCGAAGCTCACGTGCGACCCGTCGTACCAGACGATCTCGGGCTCGTCCCAATGTTGCCACAGATCGCGAACGTGGTCCGGCGTGACCAGACGATCGGCGGTGCCCGCGAAGAGGAACCGTCCCTCGTGTGGCACCTGCGGCGTGAGCCGAGTCGGATCGATCACGCGCAGCACGTCGCCGACCCGGTCGAGATCGAGTCCGAGGCTCTCCGCATAACGCAGCTGATGCGAGGCGCCGTGCCGGTCGAGGGTCCGGCGGACGTCGACCAACGGAATCCCGGGCACCGCGCTCACGAGCCCTTCGGCCAGGCTCGCGAAATTCGCCGTCGTGAGACCACCGAGGGAGAGCCCGAAGGCGCCGACCGCGGGCGCGTCCTGGCTGCGAATCCAGGAGAGCAGCCGTCGCATGTCCCAGAGCCCCTGGGTCTCCGCGTGGATCGTGTCCATCAACTCGATGCCGAGCATGCCGTCGCCTGAATGCCAGCCACGGCGCCGCGGACCGTGGAGCGGGAGCACCGGAATCAAGACGTTCAGCCCGAGCCCGGCCGCGCGCTGGGCGCCCGCGCGACCGGCATCGTGGAAGAAGCGCGCGAAGATCGAGACGTCGATCGGGGCGTGTCCCATCCGGTAGCCGTTGGTCGCAATCAGCCACGGACGCGGCGGCCCGTCGTGCCGCAGCACATAGGCCCAGCCGTCGCGGCAGGCGTCGTAGCCTAGCCAGCGTTCGCGCCCGGGTTCGTCTTCGGGCGGCGCGTAGCCACTCTCGAAGCGCAGCACCTCGACGCGCTGGCCCGCGACCTCCTTCACGCGGATCTCGGGATCGACGAGGTCCGGCGGAGCGACATGATAGGTCTCGGGCTTCTCGAGGAAGCCATCACGGGCGAACTGCAGATGAGCGTGATCGATCTCGTCGATCACCCGCTCGATCGTCCCGTCGAGCGGAAACGAAACCGTCCCGGCGAGCATCTCGAAGCCGAGGATCAGATCGTCGGCCGCGACCTTCGCCGCGGTCGCGGCGCTCGCCGACGGCGCGGGCACGCCGGGCGTGTGCGGCTCGAGCTGGAGCGCGACCCGTCCGGCACCCCAGGTGCCGGCGAGGCCGGCGACGAAGAGGCCGAGCGCCCTCGCCGGGCCCACGACGAAGGCGTAGGGGAGCGCGAGCAGCGCGGCGACGAGACCCGCGAGGGCCCCGAGCTGGGTCATGCGCCGGTCGCCGGGCGCGACGAGCTGGGTCACGCCGGAAGCGAGAAGCGCACCCCCGACCCCCCACGGCGGGAGCGAGGCGACGAAGGAGAGGCCCGCGGCGGTGGAGACCCAGACGAGACCCGCGAGCAGCGACGGAGCTGCCCAGATCGTATGCCGGGGTTGTTCGAACAAGGGGCGTGACTCCGGGGCGCAGGGTGACGCCCGGAGTATAGGACCCGGTGGGGTCGGCTGTGGTTCAGCCGAGCCCTTTCCTCGCCCGGCGCTGCATCAGGCGCATCACGATCGGCTGGACGATCCGACCGAAGAAGCGCTGCACCCCCGTGACCTTCGCGGTCCGCTCGCCCGTCACGTACTCGTCGATCCCGAGGTCCTGGCGGATCGTCTCCGTGCCGACGTTGACGACCGTGTCGAGCGGAATCCCGATCCCGTCGGCGATTCGCACCATCCGCTCGAAGTTCCCGATCACGGCCGCCGCGTCGACGAGGGATTCGGTCCCGAGCTCGGCGCGAACGCGGTCCCGGGCCTTCGTGATCTCGGCCTCGTCGGCGCCGAGGGTCGCGTTCGCGAACGCGACGAGGGCGTCGGCGCCCGGAATCGCGGATTCCACGGCGGCTTCGCTGTCGGTGATGGCGCGCAGGTCGACGTCACCGCCTTCGATCTCGATGCTCGCACGGAGCATCATGGCGTGTGAGCTCGTTCAATAGAAACACTCGTTGACCGCGGAGACCCTGCCGGCGATCAGCTCGGTCTGCGCGCGAGACAAGGGCCCGCGGCCGCGCGAGAAGTCCATCATCGCGTTCCCCGCCATCGGCAGGTAGTGTGCGTCGGAGAGGTCCTTCAGCCAGCGCACCGCGTCCGGCACGAGGGACATCGCGCGGATCACGTAGGGCACGACGGCCGCCGGGAAGAGATCCTGGTTCTCCGCCTCGAGCTTCGTCGGCACGATCAGCGGCACGAACGCGCCCGCGTCTTCGGTCACCGCCGGTCGCTTCCGAGACGGCGGACCCGTCTCACTCTCCGGGCACGCCGTCGGCAGCGGCTCCGGCGCGAGCCCCATCGCGCGATGGAAGCCGTCGATGCTGCGCATCGCCACGACGATGCTCACGAGCTCGACGTAGTGCGTGTCCGGCACGCCCTCGGACGCCAGGCCTTCGACCCAGCTACCGGTCAACCGGGTCGCGTCGGTGACCAGCCGATGAACCGCATCGACCGCCGCGGGGGGCAGCACGTCCCCCGACACATGATCGTGTTCCCCTTCGAGGGCGAAGGGCGAGAGCGCTTCCTTTCGCTCGCGGCAGAAAGTGCAGTAGACGGCGGCGCGGGACTCGGCGGCGATCGCGATCCGCTCTTCGGCGGTCCACCACGTGCCCGGGTGCGCGAGGCGCGCCCACGCGCGGCGATGGGCCGCAGGCAGGTCGTCCCGGATCGGATCGGCGACCTCGGTCTCGTAGTCGAAGTGGTGCGCGAAGGGCGCGACGACGTCGTCGTCGGAAGAGGAGGCGGAAGCAGCCATGCGCGAGGTCCTCGCTGGACAAGGGGCGTCGGGGCGCGACCCCGAGAGGCTCCCTCCTGGGGGCACCCGCGTCAACGGACGCGCGGGTGACCAGCAAGCCCTTCGTCCGGTGACAGACGTCGACAAGTCCCCGTTTTCGAGAGACTTTTCTCGACTTTGTCGGGGTTTTGTCGGCCCTCCGACAAAGCCACACGAGGCAATTCGGGGGGCTGCTAGGCTGCGCGCCATGGCGAGGGGCAGCGACGATCGAAGAGAGCCGACGGGCCTCGCGCGCGGACGCGACCGATTGGGCGGACGGATCCTCCTTCTTCTCTTCACCGTCTGCCTGCTGACCGCGCCTTCGGCCCGCGCCCAGAACCCGCTCCTGCAGGCGCTCGAAGCGGAGCCGACCGAAGCCCCGTCGCCCGCGGAGCCGGCGGCCGAAACCGGCGATCCGCTCGCCGCGATCGAGTCCTCGCTGACCGAAGCGCGCAGCCGTGTCGCTGCCCTCGAAGGGGCGCAGGCCTCCGAACGTTCCCCGGACGACGGGCCCGCCCTGCCCTCCGCGTCCCTCGACCTCGCGACGCGCCTCGTGCGCGTCCTCGAACAGCGGCGCGAGGCGCAGCTGCAGATCGATGCCCTCGAGGTCGGGCGAAGCGTGATCGAGTCCGGGCTCGCGCGTGATCCCTCGGAGATCGTCGCGGACCCTCCGCCCTTCCCGGTCCCCACCCTCGACGGCGTGCTCCACGCCTGGCGCGCCGCCGCGCGGCAGGAGGAGCAATTCCGGAACGTCCTCGAAGATCGTCGGGCGAACCTGGACCTCGCGCGGAAGTCCCGGGACGACCGCGAACGCGAACGCAGGCGGCTCCGCGATTCGCTCTCGAACACGGCAGACGAGGTGGAGAAGATCCGGCTCGAGACCGAGCTACGCGGACTCGAAGACCGCGTCGCTCTCGCGACGGAGCAGGTCCGCCTCGCCGAGCAGCGCGTCGCGAGCGCGACGATCGAGCACGACATCCAGGTCAGCACCACGCGCCAGGCGCGCGCTGCACTCACGTGGGTCGAGTCCCAGCTCGAGCCGCGGGAAGCGGACCTCTCCGATCAGGTCGCGCGCCTCGACCGCGAGCGCCTCGATCGCGAGCTCGACCTCGAGCGCTCCCGTCTCGTCGCCGCGGAGGCCACGCTTCGCACGAAAGAGGAGCTGCGCGGTCGGATCAGCCCTGCCGACGAGCCGAGCTTCGCGAGCGTGCTCGCCGCCCGCCGCGCCCAGCTCGCCCACCGCCAACAGATCGTCGCGCTCCTGTCGGACCGGATCGAACGCCTCGCGCGCATGCGCACGACCTGGCAACACCGCTACGCCGTCCTCGGCGCGAACTTCGACCTGGCCCAGGCCCCCGGCTGGCGCGGCGACGCGGAGCTCGCGCTCGAACGGCTGACCACCCTGCGCCGGATCCACGAGACCGAACGCGCCGAAGCGCGGCTCACCCTGGCCGACGTTCAGCGTCGCCGCGTCGAGCTCGACGATGACGAAGCCGAGATCGCGAACGCGCTCCGCCTGGAAGAAGAGGACCTGCGTCAGCTCGCGCGACGCTACGACCAGCACCTCGCGAACCTCGACGACGCGATCCAGCTCGAGGAGCGCCTCGCGGTCGAGCTCACGAGCCGCATGAAGCGGCGCGACCTCGGCGAACGTGCGCGGAGCGTGTGGGCGGCACTCAGCGCGTTCTGGACCTGGGAACTCACGACCTCCGACGACAGCCCGATCACCCCGGGCAAGCTGCTGATCGGCCTCGCGGTCTTCGTCAGCGGTCTCTGGCTCGCCCGCTTCGTCCGTACCCAGCTCCGCCGCCGCCTCTTCCCGCGCTTCGGCTTCGACATGGGCGCGTCGAGCGCGTTCGCGAGTCTGACCTTCTACGCGCTGATGGCGATCGCGTTCCTGCTCGCGCTCCGCGCGGTCAACATCCCGCTGACCGCCTTCGCCGTCGCGGGTGGCGCCCTCGCGATCGGGATCGGCTTCGGCTCCCAGACCGTCCTCTCGAACTTCATCAGCGGACTGCTGCTGCTCGCCGAGCGACCCATCCGCACGGGCGACCTCGTCGAGGTCGGCGGCATCGTCGGGACCGTCGACTCGATCGGCCTGCGCAGCACGCGCATCCAGACGCCCGACAACTTCCACATCATCGTGCCGAACGCGGCCTTCCTCGAGAGCAACGTCGTCAACTGGACGCACGAGGATCCGATGCTGCGCCTGCGCGTGAAGGTCGGCGTCGCCTACGGCACGCGAGTCCGCAAGGTCGAAGAACTATTGCTGCAGGCCGCGAGCGAACACCCGCGCTGCGTCTCGCGTCCCTCCGATCCGACCGTCATCTTCAGCGACTTCGGGGACAGCGCGCTCCTGTTCGAGGTCCGGTTCTGGATCCGATACACCGAGCAGACCGACCGCGCCGCGATCCAGAGCGACATCCGCTACCGGATCGACGAGCTCTTCACGGAGAACGGCATCGTCATCGCGTTCCCGCAGATGGACGTGCACCTCGACGTGGCGGGCAAGAGCGCCGACGCGGACTGACGTCTACTGCGGGGGCTCGCACTCGACCCGGTCGGCGAGCGCCGGCACCCGGCGGAGCATGATCTCGTAGCCGGCCTGTTGGGCCCGCGCGGCTTCGGAGTCGGGCGCGCACTGATTCGCCCGGAACGCCTCGGCGAGGAAGTCGAGTGCGCGCTCCCGTCGCGCTGCCAGCTCCTCCTGTGACGACGCCAGGGCGACGACCGAACCGAAGCGAGCACCGAGCTCGACGGCTTCGGTCCGGGTCTCCGCCCACCCCACCCGCACACGCGCGTCGCCACGGACACCGACCGACTGGATCCCGACGATCTGTCCGTCGATCTCGAATGCGAGCCAGAGCGGCGTCTGTTCGTGCAGGGACTGCAGCGTCTCGCTCGCCCCCTCGGCGCGTTCGATTGCGACGCTGAAATAGCTCGATGCCGAATCCTCGAGGCGAAGCTCCTCGCGGACGAGGACGCGCGCCACGTCGCTCGAACGGATTTCGGCGAAGGCGGCGTCGGCCACGACGAACGTGCGATCACGGGAGGGCGCGGCGCGTGTCTCGAGTCGGCAGGATCGGCACCCCACCCACCGCTTTGCGTCGTCGAGACCCACCCCGTCTTCGGCCCCCACGACCATCGCGAGCCGAATCGTCGCGATCTCGCCGCCGGGATCGGCGCCGGGATCACTGCGATGGATCGCGCATCCCAGGAACAAGACCAACAGCACGAGCGCCATCCGAACCAGCGAGACATCCTTCGACATCGAACCCTCCTCCGTGTGCCACCCAGCGACACTTGATTTCGACTCACCTCGTAAGCGAGCCGGCGCCTCCGTGCCCGAAGGGCGCGGGGCCCGGTGGCGCCGGTCGCGTAGGCGGAACGTAGATCGGTCCGAGCTCGATGCCCCCTCCGATCGTCCTCGGCACGCGACCCGAGCCGTCGTCCGGAATCACGATCAGGTTCACCGTCCGCGGCAGCAGGACGGTCCCGAACTCGCCCGCCTCCCCGGTCAACACGTCCCCGACGATCCACGCTCCCTGATTCCCGTAGCCTCCATCGAGGATGTCCTGTCCCAGCTGAAAGGCCTGCGACTGGAAGTTTCTCGCGGCCGCCCCTCCGCCCCACATCCCCGACGTGGCGAGCTTCTCCGCGACCGAACCCACTGCGTCCGCGAGGGCCTGACTCGGATTCGTCGGCGGGCCGCCCATCGTTCCGCCGAGGCCGCGGTACTGGGGCGGCAGATCCGGCGTGAAGCGCGATCCGCGCGGTCGCGGATTCGATCGGTTCATCCGCCCCATATTCCCGGCTCCCGCCAGCTGGGTGGTCCCCTCCGTTGCAGCCCCGCCTGCGACGGTCGCCGCCCCGCCGACCGAACCGACCGAGCCGACCGAGCCGACCGAGGCAGCAGGACCGGCGGCCGCGGAGAACGACGGCACGCCCTGAGTGAAAGAGACGAAGCCGGCGTCCATGCCGTCGATGCTGAGGTTCGCGCCGACTCCGGTGCCGATGTCCCCAGCGCCATCGGCGGATTGCCATTTCGACGAGAACGACTTCCCGGTCTTCGGGTTCGTCCACACGATCCGCCACTCGACGGCGGTCCCCGTCGGATCCGTCGCCGTGATCGGGTTGTTCTCCACGTAGGCGTACCCATTGAAGGTCTGGGCGGTCGTCGCGCGCCGCACGACTGGATCGACGCTCACGAAGGTGCCCGTCGCCGGATCCATCCATCGCGAGTTCATGTAGACGAGACCGACGTCGAGCTGACGATCGTGGCCGGCGTAGTAGCGGCGGCCACCGACGCCGGATGAACCTCCGCTCTCAGCGACGCGGCCGAAGGGGGTGTACGTCGCGTACGAGAGGCGATGCCCCGAGGCGTCGAACTCCGCCTGCCCGCTCCCGATCATGTCGGACAGCACCCAACGATGGACCGCCGAGCCGGTCCCGCGCGGGTTCACGAGCCAACCGCCCGCCCAGACCTGGACCGGCACGAGCGTGAAGAGGAAGGTCGCCGCCATGCCCATCGCGGCGCGCGCCGGGCGCGGGGCCCGGACCGTGACCCTCACGAGGAAGGCGAGCCCGCCGACGACGATCAGGATCGTCACCCCGGTCCCGATCGGTCGCCAGCGAGGTGGCGTGATCCAGCCCGGCAGGACCTCGACCAGTCGCAGCGCGCCCCCGTTCACGTGCTTGTAGGCGATGCGCTGGCCGAGGGCGTGGACCTCGATCCAGTACTCGTCGAGCGCGCCTCCCTGTGTGGCCATCCGGAAATTCGAACCGGCGTAGTAGTAGGTGCTCGAGCCGACCTCCCGGGCTCGCTCTCCGTCTCCGCGATGGCGGAGCGCGAGGGATTGGCACGGGGCGCCGACCGTGCCGATGCAATCGAGTCGACCTCGCGCGTCGAAGCGATAGCGGCGCTCCTGTCCGCCCGGACCATTGCGGCGCTCGAGGTTCCCCGCGGCGTCGTACCGATAGGTCCACAGGTCACCGGCCTCGTCGAGGCGTGCACGGATCGCGTGCGCGCGCTGAATCGGATCGATGGTCTCACCGAAGCCGACGATGAAGCCCTGGGGCTCGTTGCCGTGGTGGATCATGTTGCCCCGCGCGTCGTAGTCGAAGATCCGGGGCGTCGGCTCCGCATCCCAGGTCCAGGAAGCGATCCGGTTGCGGCCGTCGTAGCTGTAGTCGTGGGTGAAGCTCTCCGCTGAGGCGCCGGAGCCGAGCGAGGCTTCGACCCGGGTCAGATTCCCGCGCGCGTCGTAGGCCGGCGCCATCGCACCCCCGGGCCCGGTCGTGTCCCGATAGTGATAGGCGACGTCGTCGCCGACGACCGAGGCGAGCACGTCGGAGGTCCGCCGCCCCGAGTTCCCGTGGTAGGTGAAGCTCCGGACGCCGCCGGGCAGCGTCATCGATGTGAGCCGACCGTTCCCGTCGTAGCTGGCGGCCGCGAGGAGATCGGTCGCGCCCTGTCCGTCGCAATCGCCCCCATCGTCCCCAACATCGCAGACACGCGTCAGGAAGGCGCCGTCGTACTCGTACGCGACGCGGTCGATCGCCCCGTTCAGCACGGTCGGATAGGCGATTCGCAGGGGACGACCCAGCAGGTCGTATGCGAAATCCATCCTGAGCTGGTGTCCGTCGACCCAGCGCACGACGCGCATCGCCCTTCCGAAGTCGTCGTAGAACGAGAGCTTGTCGAACTCGCCCTTCGCGCCGTCGACCAGGCGTCGCTGCCTCAGCGTGTCCCCAGTGTACTCGAGGGTCGTCGGCACCTCGCTCGGATCGTCGGTCTCGATCCGAACCAGCCGGCCGAGATCGTCGTATACGTTCCGGACCTCGAGACCGCGCGCGTCGACCGTCGACGTGAGTCGGTCGAGCCGATCGTACGCGAGCTGCGTCACGCCGGCGTCGGGATCCCGGATCTCGGTCACGCGCCCGAGCGTGTCGCGCCGGTACGTGAGGTGCTGCGATGCATCGAGCGTGTCGACGCCCGCTAACCACGCACCGGGCGCGACGGTCGCGTCGATGCGCGATCGCAGCTCGCCCGTCGGCTCGTAGACGAGCCGTGACTCGAGCGGATCGTCGCAGCCGACGCTCGAGAGGTCGGCGAGCGTGGGGTCGAGATTCGCGTCGTCGCAATCACGGACGCGAATCGTCGAATCGCCCGCCATCACCCGCTCCGCGAGTCCGCCCCCGGCGTCCTTCTGGAACACCACGTCGTGGGGCCACGCCTGCCCTTCTCCGAACACGTCGATCGACTCGCTCGAGTAGTCGAAGAGCTCGAAGCCGAGGGGCGTGTCGACACGCGTCGGCCGACCCAGGGCGTCGGTCATCGTTCGCACGCTCGTCTTCGTGAGTGCCGGGACGGTCTCGCAGGCTTCGATGACGTCGCCGTAGACCGAAGCAGATCCGAGCGGGAACGCGCCGCACGCGAAGGGCTCGCTCTGCTCCTTGGTCCGGACGACCGGGTCGTCCCAGAGCTCGGCGCCGACCGCCGTCGCGAGTCCGGCCCCGTCGACGAGCAGCTCGATCTCGAGCATCGGTGTCCCCGCGCCACCGTCCACCGAGATCGCCGCCTCCACCGCCGGCCCACCCGGCACCGCGAAGCGACGGCGCACCATGTAGGGCTGGAAGCCCGTGCCGTTTTCGATTCCCGACGTCGCGAAGTCGACGTGGTCGAGCTCGGCGAGCAGCACCACGTCGCTCCCGTCCGAGGGTGCGTACCACTCCCGCACGGGACGACCGAACGTGTCGAGATCGGTCAGCCGGGTCGGCTCGTCCAGGTACTCGGACCCGCTCTGCACGGGCGTCGGAAAGACCGGATGGAACGACTCGTAGCGCCAGCGACCGTGGGCGTCCTCGACGCCGACCGGCAGACTGTGACTCCCTTGACCCAACGGACAGCCAGGATCCCCGTCCCAGCAGGTTCGAGTCACGACGCCCTCCGCGCCGACCGCGGGCTCGAGCTGGACGCGCTCCTCGATCAGGTTGCCCTCGGCGGAATGCTCGTAGTAGGTCCACCGCTCGTCCCAGTCGATCGGGTCGTCACGATCCTGTATCCGATCGACGCGCCAGCCGACCTTCCTCGGGTCCGCCGTCCCGAAGCGATCGACGTAGAAGTAGTCGACGCGTGAGAGCAGGCGCTGATCCGCCCCCTGGTTCGCGAACACCTCGACGCGCGCCGGACGACGCGCGAGGTGGTAGGTCGGGTCGACCCCGGCGGCGATGGCGAGCGTTCGCGTCCGTCGCCCGGGCGCGTCGACGAAGCGCTCGGACACGAAGTCGTACCCGTGCACGTCGTCGTACACGAGGGATTCGACCGTCGCATAACCAGGGTCCTCGCCGACGGTCGTGCCGTATTCGGTGCGTCGTTCGGATCGCGTGAGGCGACCGATGTAGGCCAGGTCGAAGGCACCTCCGCCGCCTACGTAGCCGCCTTCGACCGTGCCGGGATCCGGCAAGGCCCAATCGTTGCGTGCGAAGTGAATTGGCCGATCCAGCTCGTCGTAGACGATTCGCTCCGCGAGCTGCCCCATCCGCCCGTGCTTCTGGTGGAAGAAGGACTCGACCCGGGACTGGTCGGGGCGCGTGAGCTCGACGAAGCGGAATCCGAGATCCATGTGGTGTTCGACGCAGCGCCGCGGCTGCGCGTAGCGGTAGGTCGTCGTCGCGGAGGACGACATAGGCGATGTCACCGTGCGACTCGCGACGACCGGCGAAGCCGTCCAGAACGTGAGGTCGTCGACGCTCGGCCAGACGGGGTCGGGACCGAGGGGCTCTGCGAGGTGATCGTCCGACGCGTCGGAATTGCCGAGGGCCGCCAGCGACTGGTCGACGGCTCGCGTCTCGTTCAGTGCGTCGCGCTGTTGGATCGCGCTCGCATAGCCGAGATCGATCGCGAGCCCACGGCCGTTCTCGTAGCGCGTGAGCAGCGCGCTTCGGGCGCTCGCCGCCGTGCTGACCCACGAGCTGAAGTGCGTCATCAGCTGGCGATCGGAGGCCACGAAGTCGAGCACGCCGTCCCCGTTCACGTCCGAGAGCGAATAGCCCGAGGGCCCATGAGTCTCGCTGCCGTCGAGACCGGAGCCGAGGGCGCCGGGACCGATCAGGCTGATCTTGATCGCGGCGATCCCGGACGGCAGGAAGTCCGGGGCCTCCTGCCAGACCGAATCGCTCCGACCGGGGTGGTGTAGATAGACGACCGGCGTCCCTGCGATCGCGGGGCCCGCGAGCCCGTCCGGATCCGAGTGGATGAAGTCGAGCCACCCGTCGCCGTTCAGATCCGCGAACCGATAGACCGCGTTCCAGGTATCGACCGTGGTGGTCCCCATCGCGAGCGTAGGGTTGGAGTCACCGTACTGGACGTCGGCCACGGAGCGCACCGGGATCGGCAGCTCGTAGGGCGCAGCGTCGGCGCAGACCGCCACGTTTCCGACCGGACGACTCGCGCACCAGGCCGACGAGGGCAGGTCCCCTGCTCGCGCGCCGGTATTCAGGAGCGCCACCCCGGGATTCACCGAGTGGTCGTAGTTGTACCAGTCTCCCTTCACGAGATCCGCGAGCCCGTCGCGATTCAGATCGACGAAACGAACTCCCTCGTCGAGGTTGTAGGTCTGCGGATTCCCGGCGGCGTCCGCCTGACGCCAGTTGAGCATCGTGTAGGGCGACTCGCCCTCGATCTGCAGCACGCGGGAGTGGCGGAAGGGCGGATCGTATTCCGGCGCGCGCCGCCAATGATCCTCTGCGGGTCCGGCATCGGGGTCCTGCAGATACGCGACGGACTTCACCTCCGCGCTGTCTCGCCAACCCGTCGGCAACCAATCGAAGCCGCCGCCGGGAAGGTACTGCCAGAGGCCCTCGAATTCGTGGAAGAGCGCGTCGGGGTCGGCGGTCTCCGTCACGACGAGATCGACGAGGCCGTCGCCGTCGAGGTCCGTGAAGATCGGCGTCAGGTCGTAGGTCGTCGTACAGAAGTCCCAGCTCGTGTTCTCCACCCAGAGCGGATGCACGCCGCGGACCCCCGCGAGCCCGTAGTCGTCGCAAGGGCTCGAGTAGAAGCGATTGCGAAGGGAGTATTCGAGGGGCGGATCGATGTCCGGCGAGCCGTCCCCGTCCACGTCGATGTGCCCGTCGAGACGCAGGAACGCGATGTCCGAGCTCTCGAACGCGACGATCCCGAAGAGCGGCAGCGACTCGGCGACGAGTCCGTCGGTCGGATCTCGCGCGTCGTCGCGGTCCCAACCCGCGCCGTTGTTCATGAACACGACCTTCGTCGAGGCGCCCTCGATCCAGGTCTCCTGACCGCGCGCGGGGATCTGGCGCGATGCGCAGTCGTCGAAGGAGAGATGGAAGCCCGAGAGGTGGACGGACATCACGAGATCGGTGCGTTGGTCCCCGTTCAGATCGACGAACTGGAAGGTCGGCCACGGACGGATCTCGGTCTCGACGGCCTGGTCCTCGGGTGGTGCGAACTCGACGCAGGGCGCGATCCCCGCGACCGCCGCGCACATCTCCGGCGTGTGGTTGCGAAAGGTCGTCGCGTCGAAATGGGGCGGCGAGCTCCAAGGCTCCACCCCGGCGAACTGGATGTCCCCGATCGGCTTCCACTCGACCTCGGGCAGCGGTTCACCGGGATCGACGCAGGTGCCGAACGCCTTCGTGTGTCCCCACCAGTCGAGGAGGATCCCCTCCGTGTCCATCGGCGGGTAGTCCCCGGGATCGATGCTCGCCGCCTGCTTCACCGTGATCGACGGCAGCTCGAACTCGAGGGCGCGGATCCGATCGGTCCAGACCTGCGAAGCGTTCGTGCCGTTCGGCAGGTCCCATCCGTCGACGCCGTTGTTGATCATCACGACCGGATCGGAGAACTCGCCGAAGTCGTATCCCGTGAACTCGTCGAACATGAGCACGTCGACGCCGTTCTCTCGGCGAGGCCAGTCGGCGACGATGTCGACCAGACCATCGCCGTCGATGTCCGCCATCTCGGTGAAGGTGCCGCGCAGAAAGGCCTGGGCACTGCTGAAGACAGAGTCCGCCGGCGAGTACCAGTCGGGCACGGGGAGATCGGGATTGGGGATGCCTGCCGGAACCGCCGGGCCCGGCGCGCCGGTCGCCTCCCACTTGAGGGTCGCATCCGCGAGTCCCGTATCCGAATAGCCGAAGGTCATCGCGGGGAGCGCCGAACACGCGCCTCCCTCGACCGGATGCGGGACCGACGCGGGATCGCAGTCGCTCCCGAAGCGCTGTACCGAGCGAAGGCGCGACTGGTTCGTGAGGGTGGGCGTGTCGTAGGTGAGCACGAGGCGGTGGTGGAGCGCACCGTTCACGAACACCCGCACTTCGCGGAGCCGCTCCGACGCGACGCGCCGAATGCCGCCGCGGTAGCTCCGCACCGGATCCGGCCGCGCCTCGTACACGAAGTCGACGACCCGCGTCCCCCCGGCCCAGGTGATCTCGTCGAGCCTCGGCATGCCCTCGTCACCGGCCGCCCCGCTCTCCCAGGCGATGTCGACGCGATTGCCGAAGGCATCCTCGATCCGCGCGAGCAGCCACGCCGCGATCGCGACGCTGCCCGGCGCCGCACCCGGCGTCGTGACGTGCGCGCCCGCACCGCCGAACGACATCGTCGTGCCCTCGACCGACGTCACGTGCCACACGTCGGCGGTCGGGTGGGTGATGCGATCGTAGGCCTCGGTGAACGTGTGCCATCGCGCGGGCGAATGCGACGCGTCGGGACCGACGAGGATCTCGCCGCCCAGCTCGAAGCGCTCGCACGCGTCGTAGCCGTCCCGCGGCAATCCGTAGCGCGTCGAGCACGAGACCCGCGGCAGCCGCAGGTCCCATCCGACTCCGAGGAGCCCATTCCCGGCGAGGCTGTCATACGACAACGCGAGCGAGGGCTGGAGGCCGTTGGGACCGGGCGGCACCTCGATCGGAATCGAGAGGGTCGCGGCACCGGAGCTCTCGTCGAGACCGACGACTTCCATGTCTCCCCCGCCCTCCTGGGACGGGACGCCGCCGCTCTGACTCGCCTGCCCATGCGTGATCGCGACGGCGGCCCACGGCATCCCGAGCAGTCCCGCCGCGACCAGACCGGCGATCCCGATCATCGCGACCGTGCGCGCGGCCGCGGGCCGACCGCTTCGCGATCCAAGGCGCGGACTCGCTGCACGCGCGCCCCGCTCTTCCGTGAAACGACTCCGAATCGACTCCATACGTGGTCTCCCGCGCTCGGAGCAAGAGGCTCGAGCGTCTCGGGACCACGGGGAGACCAAGACTGCTCCAGGCTTCGATCAGACGGGGATCAGAATCGAGCGTGTCCGCGGGTTCGCACGCGAGCCGACGTTGGCCGGGTCGGACACGATGGCGTCGTGGAACGAAGAACGACGAAGCTCGCGGGTTCAGCGTGGCCCACGTTCGAGGGCGCGCTCTTCGGGCTGAGCCTGCTCGGCGTCGACGGCGGGGCGGTCCTGGCCCTGGTGGGGCTCGCGGCGTTCCTCCGTCGCATGCGCGTCGCATCGCGCTGGCTCACGTCATGCGGCGCATTCGCGTTCGGCGCGGGGCTCACGAGCGGGTTCTGGGTCGTCCCGGCCCTCGAAGGACTCGGCGCGACCTTCGCGGAGTCCCTCGTCGGCCTCGGCGTCGCGGTGCTCTGGTGCGTCGTCCCCCATCTCGTTCCGGTCGCGGCGCTCGTGCGAGCGACGCGATCGATGCCGGCGGCGGCGGCGCTCGCCGTGAACGCGACCGGTGTCGGACTCTGGGAGGACGTGCTCTCGCTCGTTCCGGGCGCCGTGCCCTGGACGCGATTCGGCTACGTCGTCATCGATCTGCCCGGAGTGGCCCAGCTGGCGGCCCTCGGCGGCGTCGCGTGGGTATCCGGCGCGGTCGTGTTCTTCGCCGACGCGTCGTCGCGCGCGGCGTCGCGCCGCCTCGACGCGGGCGATCGTGCCGCCGTCGCGGCGAGCTTGTGCGCGTTCGCCGCGCTGGCCTTTGGCGGCGAGTGGCTTGCGCGCGCGATCACGCCGGAGCCTTTGATGCGAAGTCCCCGAACCGAGCTCTTGGCAATCCAGCCTGATCTTCCGCGCAGCGAGCGTTTTCGCCCGTCGCTTACGGCGGCGAACGTCGAACGCATGGCGCGCTACACCGAACGCAGGATCGCAGCGAGCGCGCATCGTCCCAGGGTCGTCGTCTGGCCCGAGAACGCGATCGCCGACCTGGGGTCTGGGGTGCACCGCGACCGCGCGCCGCCCTGCCCCGCCTGCGACGCACGCGCTGTCGCGGCGCGGCTGGACACAACGCTCGTCGTCGGGATCGCGGAACGGGTGCCCGGCGACGGTGCCTCGCCGCGCGTGACGAATCGTGCCGTGTCCGTCTCTCCGTCCCGCGCGACGCTCGGTTCCGTCCACAAGGCCCGCACCGTGCCCGTCGTCGAATCACGCGGGGGCTTCCTCGGTGAGACCGTCGCCCGCTGGATCGGCCTCGCCGGGGCCGGACCACATGTGCAACCGGTCACGCACGTGCGACCGCTCGGCGACGGAACCGGCATCGTCCCGCTCCTCTGCTTCGAAGCGCTCTTCCCGCGCATCCCACGCGCGCGGCGGAGCGAAAGCGACGCGATCCTCGTCAACCTCGCAGACGACTCCTGGGTCGACACGCCCTGGGCCTCACGACAGCTCACCCGGATCGCGCGGTTTCGGGCGATCGAGCAGCGCCTGCCCCTCGTTCGGGTCGTGCACGGCGGACGATCGAGCGCCTACGACGCCTTCGGCCGCGAGCTCGTCCGCCTCGACGACGACACCTGGGGCGCGATCCTGCTCGAGCTCGTGCCGCGAGCGCGCCCCGGCCCGGAGCGATGGAGCCTGCTCGCGCTCCCCCTCACGACCGGCGCGATCGCCTACGCCTCTGCCTACGCAGGGGCGCGATCGGGCGTTCGGCGTCGCGGCCGATCGTTCACCACCCGATCGGCGGCGACGGCAGCGACTTCCGGCGATCCCTGAGCTTCTGGACCGCGTCTTCGACTTCGCGATCCTCTTTCTCCTTGGCAGGCCGCTTGCGCGTCTCGTAGCCCGCGTAGTTCGGCGGGATGCCGAAGAGGTAGCGTGGCTGGGGCGTGCGCTGGATCTCGCCGTAGTCGATCCGGACATGCAGCGCGCCGGTGCCGGCGCCGAGCGATCCCTCGAAACGAAGCGGCACGCCGTCCGGCGCCAGCCATGCGCGGCCCGCGACCCCGTCGCCTTCGACGTTGAAGCGCGTCGCCGGGATCCCGTCGATCGACTCTTCGACCTCGCGCGCGAAGCGCGTGCGCAAGCGCGGCCCGAACGGATCCGGGATCGCGGGATGGGCGGCGGCTTCGCTCCGCATCCGGTGTTCCACGAACGTCTTCGTCCCGGGCGCGAGCACCCAGGTCACCTGCAGATCCGGTCGGTCGATCACGATCCGGTCCTCGCCTTCGATCGTCGCCTGGCGACGACGCAGACCGTAGGCGTAGTACTCCGTCACGTACTCGACCGGTCGCGTCTCCCCGTCGGCCTCCGTCACCTCGACTCGCAGGTCGGCCTGGTAGGCGGGACCCGGCGGTGGCGGACCGAACGTCGTACAGCCCGTGAGCACGAGGCTCGACAGGAAGACGAGAATCGAGGCGGCGAAGATCGGGGATCGCCGCGCTGCGGGACGCTTCGAAAGCAGTGCTCGGGTCATGACCGAACCCTCCGGCGCGTCCGGAGAAAGTACCGCACCGGGAAGGGGGCTAATCAGACGTGAACCGGCGGGTTCGCGAGCGCTACAGCCGGCTCGATCCCGGCGCCATGATCGGGCGCTTGATCGCGGCGCGCGCGCCGACGAGGCCCTTCACGCCCTCTTCGAGGCCATTCACCGACAGGTGGTACATCGGGAACATGGCGGAGATCTGCCGGCAGGTGGACGACATCGCCCACTCGACCGGACGATCCGGGTTCAGCCACACGCTGCGGTCGAAGTGTCGCTCGATCCGGTCGAGCCAGGCGGCGCCGCTGGTCTCGGTCTCGTTGCGGAAGTTGATGTTGCCCCGGGCGGAGTTCAGCTCGGTCGGGTGCATCGCCGCGTCGCCGATCACCATCAGCTTCCAGCGCTCACCGTAGGTCCGGAGCAGGTCCGCGGTCATGATCGATTCGCTCCGGAGCAGACGACCGGTCTCGTAGACCCGTTCGTATACGCAGTTGTGGAAGTAGTAGGCCTTGAAGTCGCGCAGGCCGCGCTCTTCGTGGAGCGCCGTCAGCAGCCGGCTCACCGGCTCGAAGTACGGGTCCATCGTCCCGCCGACGTCCATCAGCAGGAGCAGCCGCACGTCGTTCTTGCGCTTCGGCCGGAAGATCAGCTCGATCTCGCCCGCTTCCTTGCAGGTCTTGTCGATCGTGCCGTCGATGTCGAGCTCTTCGGGACCGTCGGTCCGGGTCAGCTGGCGCAGGCGACGGAGCGCGAGCTTCACGTTCCGCGTATCGAGCGCGACGTCGGTCCGATAGTCCGAGAACTGTCGGTCCTCGTAGACCTTCATGGCGGAGCGGCCGCCGCTCGAGCCGCCGACGCGGATGCCGGTCGGGTGCTGGCCGCCGTGGCCGTAGGGGGACTTGCCGCCGGTGCCGACCCACTTGCCGCCGCCGTCGTGCCGCTCCTGCTGCTCCTCCATCGTCTCCTGGAATTTCCGCATGAGCTCCTCGATGTCGAGGTGCTCGAGGGCGGCGTATTCCTCCGGAGAGAGATCTTCGGCCGGCTTCGGGTTCGCGAGCCAGTCGAGGAGCTCCTGCGGGATGTCGACCGAGCCGGCGATCCCGTCGAAGTACTCGGCGAAGACGAGATCGAAGGTGTCGAAGTCGCTCTCGCTCTTCACGAGGCACGCGCGCGCGACGTGATAGAAGCCCTCGACCTTCGAGTCGTGGAGCCCCTTCTCGAGACATTGCAGCAGCATGCGCCACTCCTGCAGCGTGCTCTTGAGGCCCGCGGCGCGGAGTGCGTAGAAGAATTCGAGGAAGACCATCGCCGCCTCTCTATGGGCCGCAGGCGCGGGCGCCTAACGGCGACCGACGCCCTTCAGCTCTTCCATCGAGGTCGGCAGCTTGCCGTCGCGATCGAGGTACTGGGAGATCACCTTCGTGTCCTGCTCGTTCTTGAGGAGCGCCCCCATGAAGGGGATCTCCGCCTCGAGCTGGCCGGGGTTGGCGCCGGCGCGGAGCAGCGCCGTGATCCAATCGATCAGCTCCGAAGTCGAGGGGCGCTTGCGCAGCTCCTTCTGGTCGCGGAGCCAGTAGAACTTGACGAGCACCTGCTCGAGGAGCGCCTTCTCGACCTGCGGATGGTGGACGTCGACGATCTCGCGCATCTGGTCGATGCCCGGGAAGTCGATGAAGTGGAAGACGCAGCGACGCAGGAACGCGTCGGGCAGCTCCTTCTCGTTGTTCGACGTGATGATCACCATCGGGCGCTGGTTGGCCACGACCTCGTCGCCGGTCTCGAGCACCGTGAACTGCATCTCGTCGAGCTCGCGCAGGATGTCGTTCGGAAACTCGAGATCCGCCTTGTCGATCTCGTCGATCAGCAGGACCTGGCGTTCCTCGGCGGAGAACACGCGACCCAGGGGTCCGAGGCGGATGTAGCTGCGGATGTCCTTGACGTCACCGTCGCCGAAGCGCGCGTCGTTCAGGCGCTGGACCGTGTCGTAGACGTAGAGACCGTCGTCGGCCTTCGACGTCGACTTGATGTGCCAGCTGTCCATCTGCATTCCGAGGCCTTCGGCCACGTGATGCGCGAGCAGCGTCTTGCCCGTGCCGGGCTCGCCCTTCACGAGGAGCGGGCGCTGGAGGGCGAGGGAGCAGTTGACGGCGTCGATCAGGGCGCGAGAGGCGATGTACCCGCTCGTACCCTCGAAGCGATCGAATCGCTCAGCAGGGGCAGCTTCGGACATGGGGGACTTCTCTTTCTGCTTCAGAGCGAGCGGGCCCCTACCGGCCCGCCGAACGCACGCGCGTCGTCGTCGACTAGGGGCGTTCGTGGATCAGGAGCTTCTTCTCTTCGCCGAAGAGCACGGCGATCTTGCCGCGACCGGTGACGCCCTGGACGACCCCCTCACCGAGGGTCTTGTGGGCGATCCGGTCGCCGGGCTCGAAGCTCTCACGAATGTTGTACGTGCGGATCGGTCGCGTGAGGTCGGCCTCCACGATCGCGTCCGCGGGATCGGTCTTCTTCGGCTTGGGCTTCGGCTTGAGCTTGCCCGCGCCGGTCTCCCACGCCTTGTCGAGCGTGATCGCGCCGGCGAGGACCGCGCCCTCGTCGTCGTAGTTCCAGCCGACGCCTTCGCTCGTGTCCGTCGACAGACCAACGAAGAAGACCTCGGTTCCGATCGACTCGCCGATCTCGCGCGCGATCCGCTCGAGCTCGCGAATCCAGCCCGCGCCCTTCTGCGCTTCCCGCTTCCGGCAGAGCTTCCAGTACTGCGGGCTCGCCGCGAGGATCACCGCCGGCGCTTCTTCGCCCAGGGTCTTGCCCGTGGCCTCGAGGATCTCGGCGCCCAGAGCGGCGCGATTGCCGTCGACGAAGGCCGCGTGGGTGAGGCCCTGGAGGAAGAGTCGGAGCGGCGTGTCACCGGCACCGCTCCGCGTCGCCTCGGGCTCGAGGAACTTCAGCACGACGACCGCCGGGCGGTCCTCGCCGATCACCGCGAGGAGCGGGATCTCGTCGACGCCGGCGTTCGGATCGGCGTCGCCCTTGTCCTTGTCGGCCGCCGCCGTCTTGATCGGGACGGAGTGGTCGACGATCGTGAGCGACTCACCGGAGGGCAGCTCGAGCGCGGGCGGAGCCTCACCGTTCGCGGCGCGCGCGATGGCTTCGGCGAGGTGCTTCTCGTCCTTGTTGTTCTGGCGCTGCTTCGCCTTGCGACCGACGCGCACGTTCAGGTGCTTCAGGTCTTCGGCGGAGCGCTTGGGCGAGTTCGCCGACTCCGTCTGGTAGTCGGTCTCGAGGCTCACGCCCGTCAGCTTCTCGGCTGCGGCACGAAAGCCCTTCGCTTGCTTCACGTCGCGGTCGTTCGCGAGGGTGATGAGCGGGTGCAGACTCAATTCGGTTCTCCCGGGGATGGCGCGCGAGCCGGGTTCGGGGGCGCGGTATGGGAAGATCGGGGATGACAGAGGGCGCGTACGCAGGTGCAGGCAGATCGTTCGGATTGGACGAAAAACGGTCCAATCCGGCGCCCCAACGGATTCGAGGCCCCGTCGTGATCCGAGGGGCCTCGTGGGGACTCTAACACCGGTCGATGGAGATATCAGGAGAAGCCCCGCGGGGTTTGCGGGACGCGAGTGCTGGGGAGGTGCGAAGAGCCAGGAATCGGCCAGGAAAGGGCCTCAGCCCTCTTCGGTCTCACCGCGCAGCCGGAGCTTCCCGGCGTCGAGCTCGAGGACGACCTCGTAGGGGTCCCGGCCCGCGCGGAAGACGGTGGCATCGAGGGCGGCCTGGTGTTCGGTCGCGCTCTGGGGCTCGCTCGGGCCCGACCAGCAGGGCGGATCGATCTCCGTCGGTGTCGTCGGTGCTGTCGGCGCGGTCGGATCCTGCGAACTCATCCCTCTACTACTACCCATCACTCGTCGGTTCCAGATTCTCTCGACGCGGGACACGCGTCCCGGCCGGCTGCGCAACGAAGCGGCAACCGATTGGACTTATCGCGACCCATACCCCGAGTCTTGAAGGGTTTTCTCGTTTCGCCGGACCCGAAGGCCGCTTCTCTGGCACACGATCCACAAGCCCGCGAATCCCTTCGTCCTGGTTGAAAGGCGACGTTTCGAGATGCAATCCGGAATCCCGATTTCGAACCTCTTCGCGGCGGAAGCGACCCTCGCTTGTGCGATCGCGGTCTGCTTGATCGCGTGTGATGGCAACGAGCGCACGGCCGAGAACGGTCGGGCACAGGACGCTGCGCATGCGACCTCCCATCTCCCCGCGTCGCCCGATCCGCGCCGCAGCGCCGACGCCGACCTGGCGTCGATCCGCGACCGCGCCGACGCGGCGTTCGCTGCCCTCGAGCCTTCGCGCTCCCAGGGTAAGAGCCGCGTCGGGCCGCGGCCTTGGCCCGACGATCTCCCGGTCGCCTGGCCGGCGGCGGCCGCGGGCCAGGTCCTCGCCGACACCCGCCGCGACGGAGACCGGCTCCTGCTGGTCGACGTCCCCGGCGAACGCGACGCCGCGCTCGAGCGCTACGCCGAGGATCTACGTGCGGGTGGCTTCCACGTCGAGGCCGGCCGTCACGGAGGAACGCCCTCGCTCCGGGCCCAGGCCGGCGATGCCGAGGCGGAATTGACCTTCTACGCCCGCGAGTCGGGCGGGAAGCCGGTCACCCGCGTCGAAATCCTCTTCCCGGGCCGCGCGGCCGGCTAGACATCCACACGATCTCGGACGAGACTCGCCGCGTGTCGAACCGCTCCTCCCGCATGAACCGATCCCTGCTCGGGATCGCGATCGCCGCCGTGCTGCTGCAAGGCGGCTGCGGCGCGCTCCTGCTCGTCGGAGGCGCCGGGACCAGCGCGATCGCCTTCGCGACCGGAGAGCTCCGCGTGACCGAGCCGGTCTCCCTCGCGACGCTGCACGAGGCGACGAAGAACGCCGTCGAGACGCTGCGCTACGTGGACGTCGAGGCCATCCTGGACGACGACCGGATCCGCTGGCGCGCGACGACCGCCGGCGGCGATCCCGTCGACATCCGGCTGATCGCGCGGAGCGAGGACGAGACGGACCTGCGCATCCGGATCGGCGTCTTCGGGAACGAGGCCCGATCCAGGCTGGTCCTCGAGCAGATCCGGCAATCGCTATGACCCTCAGGATCGACACCCGACGGTCGATGCACACCGCTGGGGGGTAGGTCGACTTGGGGGTGTCGCACGGGCTGATCGAAGCCGTCGTCCTACTCGCGCTCGCGAGTGCTGGACTCGCGGCGACCGAACGCCTCCGGCTGCCCTCCGTCGTCGGCTTCCTGGTCGTCGGTGCCATCGCCGGCCCCGGCGCCCTCGGCCTGGTCTCGGATCCCGACGCGGTCCGGGAGCTCGCGGAGCTCGGCGTCGTCTTCCTGCTCTTCGAGATCGGCCTCGAGCTGCCCCTCGAGCGCGTCCGCACGCTCTGGCGACCCGCGCTGATCGGCGGCGGATTCCAGGTCGCGTTCACCCTCGCGCTCGTGTCCGCCGCGACGGCGGCACTCGGTCTTCCGCTGCCCGCGGCGCTCGTCGTCGGCGCCGGCGTATCGATGTCGAGTACCGCGATCGTGCTGCGACTGCTGACCGACGAAGGACAGATCGACGCACCGAGCGGCCAGCTCTCGGTCGCGGTGCTCTTGATGCAGGACCTCGCGATCGTCCCCTTCCTGCTCCTCGTCCCGCTCCTGGCCGGCGATGTCGAAGGCGGCGCGGGTATCGCCCTCGCGATCGCGAAGATGATCCTCGCCCTCGCCTTCGTCGGGTTCAGCGTGTGGTTCCTCGTGCCGCGGATGCTCGATCGCGTGGCCCAGAACCGCGGCGGCGAGCTCTTCAGCCTCTTCGCGCTGCTGATCGTGCTCGGCTCGGCGCTGACCGCCGAGGCCCTCGGCCTCACCCTCGCCGTCGGCGCCTTCCTCGCGGGCGTCGCCGCGAGCGGCTCACCCTACGCCCATCAGCTCTTCAGCGAGGTCGTGCCCCTGCGCGGCGTCCTGCTCGGCATCTTCTTCACCGCCGTCGGCATGTTCTTCTCGCCCGCGCAGGTCGCCGACGCCCCGCTCACGCTGCTCGTCGACGTGGTCGCGATCATGCTGGGCAAGACCTTGATCGTGGTCTTCGCTGGGGTCGTGCTGCTGCGCCGGTCGCTCCGGGTGAGCCTCGAGGCCGGCCTGTCGCTCGCGCAGATGGGCGAGTTCGCCTTCGTGCTCCTGGGCGTCGCCAGTCAGGCCGGGGTGATCGAACCCGTGCTGCAGGCGCGGGTCGTCGCCGCTTCGATCGTGACCCTCGTGATGTCGCCCTTCCTGATCCGTTATGCGCCGTCGATCGCGAGCGCGGTCGCCGACCGTCTCGGCCATCCGGGCGCGAGTCTCACCGACGGGAGCCCACTCCCGGAGGCGGCCGCGGGCGAGCGTGTCGTCGTGATCGGCTACGGGCCCGCGGGTCAGACCCTGATTCGCTTGATGCGTTCGCTCGACGTGCCCTTCATCGCGGTCGACACGAACCCGAGCGCGGCGCTCGAAGCGCGCGGGACGGGCGAGCCCGTCATCTATGGCGACGCGACGCGACCGCAGGTGCTGCGCCACCTCGAGGTCTGGGACGCGCGGCTCGTCGCCGTGGCAATCTCGGACCCGCTGGCGACGCGGCGAATCGTGTCGCGGATCCGGGCGATGGCGCCGGACACGCCAGTGCTCGCACGTACGCGTTATGTCCGGGAGGTCGACCGCCTGTCGATGGCGGGGGCGGACGTCGTGGTCGCCGAGGAGTTCGAGGGCTCGATCGAGCTCGTCGCGCGCGCCCTCGAGAACTTCGAGGTGCCGACCGGGGCGATCGCGCGCTTCACCGAGGCCCTCCGCGAGGAGGGTTATGGCGCGATCCGGGCACCCGCGGCGCTGCCGATCGATCCCTGGCTGATCGAGCTCCTCGAACACACGGACACCGAGTGGGTCGAGGTCCCCTTCCACGTCACCGATCGCCCGACCCTCGGCTCCCTCGACCTCCGCGCACGCACCGGCGGCAACGTCCTGGTCGTCGAGCGGGGAGAGACCAGCCAGCCGAACCCGAACCCGGACTTCGCCCTCGATCCCGGCGACAGACTGCTCGTGCTCGGGAGCGCCGAGGAGCTCCAGCGCGTGCGCGAGCTGCTCGATGCCCCGCGCTAGGCGACGGCCCACGACGCGCTGATTCGCCGATCCGATTCGTCGATCGAGGCGAAATCCCAACGGCAAATCCGCCGGTCGGCCCGGACTTCGTCCGCGGTTCGTCGCGTCGTTTCAACTGGAGAACTTTCGCTACAGCGGGCCCAGTAAACCGCCGATTCCACCGGGGATTGAGCAGATCGGGGGGGTCTGCGCGTCGAGCCCGACGGGATCCGGAATTCCGCGCTCCACGCTCGTCTCCCCGTCTCGTTGGCGCCTGACCCCGGCGCCCCACCGGAGACGAGCCGATGTCCAGATTCCTGCCCCGAGTGACCGTTCGCAGCGAGGCGCCCCGCGCCGCGGCGATTTGGATCGCCCTGTTCGCGATCGTGGCGTCCACCGCCTGCCTCGACTCGAACATGGAGGGCGGCGGCGCCGCCCCCGTCGTGCCGGGCGGCCCGGGCACGCCGAGCGTCTTCCCGGAACCGGATCCGAGCCCGACCGGGACCCCGGGTGCGGCCGGCGCGATCGCTGCGGCCACCAGCTGCGTCGTCGACACGGTCCTCGGTGCCGTCGCCGAGACCGGTAGCATCGGACTTCCCTTCGACTCCGCCGACATCATCGCGCTCTGCGACGGCTGGGTCCTGATCGCGGACACGACCAACGACCGCGTCGAGCTGCGCAACATCTTCACCGGTCTGTGGGACACGCGCTGGGACCTTCCGGGCACGCCCGACGCCCTCGAGCTCGACGCCACCAACGACTACGTCTACGCGACGCTGCCCAACCAGAACCTCGTGGCCGCGATCGACCTCACGACCGGCACCGACTACGTCGCCACGACCAACGGCACCCCGACCTCGATCACGCAGACCGCGAACCAGCTCCTCGTGGCCGCCGACGACGGGGGCGAGCTGCGTGCCTACACGAAGCCCCAGCCGACCTTCGTCGGCCTCGACGCGACGCTCGCCAGCACGCACATCATCCACAACGACACGGCCGGACAGCTGATCGGGATCAGCGACACCGAAATCACACTCTTCGATTACACCGAGGTCGGCGTCGTCCTGACCGCCGTGCCGAACGCCGACGATCCGTCGAACGGAACCGTGCTCGACCTCGATGTGTCCCCGGACGACAGCCAGATCGCCTTCGTGAACCCGGGAGGCAACGCGAGCTTCGCCGGCGCGAACGTGATCAACGACATGTCGACCGCGAACGTCAATACGGTCATGGGCGCCTGGAAGGTCGAGATCAACCCGACCTCGGCCGCCTTCAACCCGATCGGCGGCGAGGACTACCTGCTCGCGACGAGCGCCAACGACTACGTCATCTTCGACTTCGCCCGACACGCCGAGATCACGCGGACGACGCCGACGAGCGCCTGTAGCGGCTCCTTCGACGAGTCCGAGTTCTCCGCGGGCGGCGACGTCGCCATTTCGAAGATGAGCTGCACGGGAACCGGCACCGAGATCCACTGGTACGCGCCGGCCGCCGGCTTCGGCAACTCCAACAGCACGATCGGTGTCCCGGCGGGCATCCTCGCGACGACGATCGGCGATCCCTTCTGCAGCACGGACACCCTGGGCGCGGTCACGCCCCTTCTGTCCGGCTCGCTCACGATTCCGCTAGGCGAGGACTTCGAGCCCTTCTGCGACGGCTGGGTCTTCCTGACCGAACGCCCCACCAACCGCGTGATCCTGAAGAACGTCATCACCGACGTGACGGCCGCCGAATGGGATCTCCGCGATCTCCCGGTCGAGATGGTCGTCGACGAGGCGAACCAGTTCCTCTTCGTCGCGATGGGGTCCGGCGGCGGCCTCGCGCGGATCGACCTCGCCGGCGCGGGCGCAGGCACGCTCGTCGAGACGGCCGCGCCCGGCTTCCCGCAGTCGATCACCCTCGGCATCGGCGGCGACGTCTGGACGACCGGCTTCTTCGAGCCGTCCGATGTCCTCATCGTCAATACCGACGGCCTGACGATGACGCCCGGCGGTGTCTTCACGCCGTCGGAGATCTTCTCGAGCGGCACCGCGCAGATCGCCTTCGATCGCACGAACAATCCCGGCACCGGCGTCCTCTTCCTGAGCAGCGCCGGCAACGGCCTCGCCAGCTTCGAGGAGACGCCCGGCCTCACGTACACGCAGATCGACGTCGACAACGAGATCTTCGACGATCTGGACAGCGAAATCGTCATGGCGTCCCCCGACGGCTTCTCGATCGCGATCGTCGACCAGGTCGCCGACCTGATCTTCGACCTCGAGACCGGCCTCACGCAGGACATGACCGACACGTTCTGGGTCGTCGACTCGCTGCTCGACATGACGGCGATCGCCTTCGACGGGCTGGGCAACCGGCTCGGCGTCGCGACCACCGAGGAGCTGATCGTCTTCGACGCGAACGGGGCCCACGACGAGATCGTCACGCTGCAGCCGACAGGCTGCGACGTCGACACCGAGGCGCGCCCGGGCGTGTCCCGGGGCAACGACGTCGGCTTCTACAAGAGCGACTGCGGCTCGGTCGGGTCGCTCACGGAGACGATCTTCTGGTGGGCGCTCTGAGCCGCTGATCGGGGCCACAGGGGCCCTTTCTGCCGCCCGATCCGCGAGGACAGCTGCTAGAATCCGGACCGCCCGTGTTCGCAGGGCGCGCGCCCCCCATCGCGCCCGGCACGACAGGTCCCCCCAATGACCCAGCAGTCCGCGCATTCGCGCCTTCATCAGGTGCGCCCCTCCGACACGTTCGCCCGCCGGCATCTGGGCCCGCGCCACAGCGACCTCCCGGAGATGCTCGCGCGGGTCGGCGTCGATCGGCTCGACAGCCTCGCGGACGCGACGGTCCCGGCTTCGATCCGCGCCAAACAGAAGCTCGTCCTCGACGGGCTGCCCGAGGCGCCGCTCGGCGAAGCCGAGCTGCTCACGGCGCTGCGGGAGATCGCGAACGAGAACCGCGTCCACCGCAGCTACCTCGGCCAGGGCTACCACGGCACGATCGTGCCCGGGGTCGTCGCCCGGAACGTGCTCGAAAACCCCGGCTGGTACACGCAGTACACGCCCTATCAGGCGGAGATCTCGCAGGGACGACTCGAGGCCCTGCTGAACTTCCAGACGATGGTGGCGGACCTGACGGGGCTGCCCCTCGCGAACGCGTCGCTCCTCGACGAAGCGACGGCTGCCGCCGAGGCGCTCGGATTGTGCCGCGCGGTCGGCAAGGGCGAGAAGAAGAGCGCGTTCTTCGCCGCCGACGATTGCCATCCCCAGACCCTCGGTGTGCTGCGGACCCGGGCCGAAGGCCTCGGCATGACGCTGCACGTCGGCGATCCCGAGACCGCGGACTTCGAAGCGCTCGGCGTTTGCGGCGTGCTGCTCCAGTACCCCTCGACCGACGGACGCGTGCGCGACCCGCGCGGGATCATCGAACGGGCCCACGCTGCCTCCGCCCTCGCCTGCGTGTCCGCGGACCTGCTCGCGATGACCCTGCTCACGCCCCCGGGCGAGCTCGGCGCCGACGTCGCGCTCGGCACGACCCAGCGCTTCGGGGTGCCGATGGGCTTCGGCGGTCCCCACGCCGCCTACTTCGCGACCCTCGACAAACACGCGCGTCGGATCCCGGGTCGCCTTGTCGGGATCTCGGTCGACCGCGACGGTCGCCGCGCCTATCGCCTCGCGATCCAGACCCGCGAACAACACATCCGGCGCGAGAAGGCGACGAGCAACATCTGCACCGCGCAGGTCCTGCTCGCGATCCTCGCCTCGATGTACGCGGTCTATCACGGTCCGGTTGGACTCACCCGAACCGCGCTGCGCGTGCGCGCGCTGACCGGCGCGCTCAAGCGCGGACTCGTCCGACTCGGCCAGGACGTCGAGGACTTCGACTACTTCGACACGCTGCGGGTGCGCCCCGTCGGACTCTCTGCGCAGGACGTGCTCTCCGCCGGCTGGGAGCGCGAGCTCAACCTTCGCCCGTTCTATCGATGGGCCGAAGGCTCTCAACGCGGCGCGCGCCACCAGGAACCGGACGGCTCGTTGGGCATCGCCCTCGACGAGACGACGACCCCGGACGACGTGCTCGACATCCTGTCCTGCTTCGCAGGAGACTCTCTTGGCGCCGCAGGTGCTGACCTCGACTTCGATTTCGAGGCGATCGCGCCGACGGAGGAGAACGAGGACGCCCTCCCGGAAGCGCTCACGCGCTCGAGCGAGTTCCTCACTCACGAGGTGTTCCACCGCTACCACTCCGAGACGGAGATGTTGCGGTACATCCATCGCCTCGAGGCGAAGGACCTCTCGCTCACGACGTCGATGATCCCGCTCGGCTCGTGCACGATGAAGCTGAACGCGACGGTCGAGATGATCCCGGTGACGTGGCCGGAGTTCGGTGACCTGCATCCCTACGCCCCGGCGGATCAGGCGGCGGGCTACGCGATGTTATTCGAGCAACTCGAGACCTGGCTCGGTCAGATCACCGGTCTGCCCGCCGTGTCGCTTCAACCGAACGCGGGCTCGCAGGGTGAGTACGCGGGTCTGCTCGCGATCCGCCGATATCACAAGGCCCGCGGCGAAGACGAGCGCGACGTGTGCCTCATTCCGGTGTCCGCGCACGGCACGAACGCGTCGAGCGCGGTCATCGCCGGCTTCCGCTGCGTCGCGGTCAAGTGCGACGAGCGAGGCAACATCGACGTCGGCGACCTGCGCGAGCGGATCGCGGAACATCGCGACCAACTCGGCGCGCTGATGATTACCTACCCCTCGACGCACGGCGTGTTCGAGGAAGCGGTGGTCGAGATCTGCGCGGCGATCCACGAAGCCGGCGGGCAGGTCTACATGGACGGCGCGAACATGAACGCGCAGGTGGGACTCACGTCGCCCGCCGAGATCGGTGCGGACGTCTGCCACCTCAACCTGCACAAGACGTTCTCGATCCCGCATGGTGGCGGCGGCCCGGGCATGGGACCGATCTGCGCGGCGGAACACCTGCGCGACTTCATCCCGGGCCATCCGGTCTTCGGCAACGGCGCCGTCTCCGCCGCGCCTTTCGGCAGCCCCTCGATCCTGCCGATCTCCTGGAGCTACATCGCGCTGATGGGCGCGGAGGGGCTCACGCGCGCGACCCGGATCGCGATCCTGAACGCGAACTACATGGCCCGCCGGCTCGCCGACCACTACGACGTGCTCTACACCGGCCCCGGCGGCCGGGTCGCCCACGAGTTCATCATCGACTGCCGCCCCTTCGAACGCAGCGCGAACGTGACCGTCGAGGACATCGCCAAGCGGCTGATCGACTACGGCTTCCACGCGCCGACGATGTCATTCCCGGTGGCGGGCACGCTCATGATCGAGCCGACCGAGAGCGAGGCGAAGGAGGAGCTCGATCGGCTCTGCGACGCGCTGATCACGATCCGTCAGGAGATCCACGCCATCGAGCGCGGCGACGTCGCCGACGGCGATTCGCCCCTCAAGCACGCTCCGCACCCGGCGGAGGTCGTGTGCGGCGACGAATGGCCCTTTGCCTACACCCGGGCCGAGGCGGCCTACCCTGCGCCGTGGACACGCGAGCACAAATTCTGGCCGCCGGTCGCGCGAATCGACAACGCTTACGGGGATCGCAACCTCGTCTGCACCTGTCCGCCCCTCGAGGATCTCGTCGAGGAAAACTGACCGCCCGGGCGGGCGGCGAGCGCCGATCCGCCGGGTGCTACCGTTTCGCGCTTCACACGCGCGTTCGTTCCCCCTCGAACGAGCGCAGCTGGAGTGATGGAACCGTGGCTGATCCGGACTCGTTGTATTCGATCCTCTGGTCGACCGACCCCAGCGGACGCACCGCTCTGTGGCTGGTGATCGGCGCCGCGACCGTCGCCGCGGCCACGGTCTACGGACCGCTCCTGCTCCGGCTCGCGCGCCTCTTCCTCCTCGAGCGGCGTCTGCGCGACCCCTCGAGCGACCTCGACCGCAGCGGTGCGCCCGGCGGAAGGCACGATCCGCTCCGACAGGTCATGGCGGCCTCGCCCCTCGCGGACGCCTTCTCCGAGTTCGATCGACGCTGGACGACGGCCCAGCTCGGCGAGAGTCACGATCGCGCGCCGATCCGCCTGATCGACGTGTTCGAGGACAAGCCGCTGCTGCCCTACGGACCGCGGCGCAGCCTGCTCCCGGTCCTGCCCGGGCTCTTCCTCGGTCTCGGGGTCTTCGCCGCCTTGCTGGGACTGATCCCGAGCCTCTCGAGCCTCGCCGCCGACGAAGCGTCGCGGGAGGCGCAGTCGGCCTGGATGGCCATGCAGCTCGGCCAGGCGCTGCGCGCGACGGCCTGGGGTTTCCTCTGCGGACTCGGGGCCGCCATCACAGGCCGACTCGTCGAAGGCGGATTCAACGCCCGAGCGGTCTCCCTCGATGAGCTCGTCGAGCGCGCCTACGGCTCCGTTTCGCCGGGTGAGCTCGCGGAGATCACGCGCCAGACCCAGCAGCGCAGCCTCGAGACCCTCGGCAAGGAGCTCACCCAGTTCGCCAACGAGCTGAACGAACGCCTCGACCGCGGACTGCAGCGGATCGAGCAGTCGACTTCTCGCGCAGCCAGCCTCGTCTCCCAGGAGCAGCGCGGTGCGCTTCACACCGTCGTTCAGGAGCTGTCGCTCTCGGTCCGACAGGGCGTCGAGCATCACCTGACCGAGCTGCGCGGCGCGCTGCAACGCGCGATCGAGCATCAGGGCACGGTCACCAGCGGGCTCGCGGAGACCTTCGAGCGGATGGTCGAGAACTCACAGACACAGGAACGTGTCGCTCGCACGTTGATCGACAGCGCGAACTCGGTCGAAGAAGCCGCGCGCTCGATGCGCGGATCCGCCGGCGAGATGAAGCCCGTCCTCGAACACCTCGGCACGACGAGTCGCGCGCTCTCCGACACCGCGGACAAGATCGGCGACACCCAGCAGGTGGTCGCGCGAACCGCGGAAGGCGTGCGCGGCTCCCTCGAGCACGCCGCCAGCGGCGTCGACGAGCAGCGCGAGTTCATCGAGCGATCCCTGGGTGAGATCCGCCGGTCGCTCGTCGGACTCGGCGACGGCCTCGGCGACTCCCTCCAGCGCTCGCTCCGCGAAGTCGACGACGTGCTCGGTTCGACCGTCGGCCAGCTCCGCGACACCCTGGCCGAATCGAACGAGACGATCGAGCGCCTCTCCGGTCCGATCCGCGCCGCGGAGGGCACGACCCGCGAGACCCACGTCGCCCTCGACCGCGTGCGCAACGAGGTCGAAGCCCTCGGCCAGTGGATGAACCAGGCCGTGAAGCCCCTACGCACCGGCCTCAGCGACGTCGAGACCCGCGCCGAGGACATCAGCCGCGCGATCGGCGAGTTCTCGAGTCATACGCGGCAGATCGACAAGACGATGGAGTCCCTTCGCTCGGAGATCCACGAGGAGAGTCGTCGTCTCCAGGGCGCGGGCAGCGACCTCGGCCGCCGCCTCACCCAGGCGACCGACGCGGTCGGCATGCTCGAGACCACGACGTCGGAGGCGGTGCGCCGCGTCCGGCCGAGCGAAGGTACGGCGCCGCGCGAGCGGAGCTGGTCCCCGGCGCCGTCTTCGGAGCGCGCGTCCGAGCCCGAGCCGCCCCACAGCGTCTCGCGCTTCGACCGGCCGCCGCGCGATGAGTCGCCGCGTTTCGAAGAACCGCCGCCGCGAACCCCGGCGGGCGATGCCGCGACACCGTCGCCGTCGCCGTCAACCTCGACCTCGAGCTTCGCTGCGAACCACGACGACGAGGAACCGCACGAGACGAACGAGTCGACGGCGCGCGACCTCCCGCTCTCGGGCTATCGCATGGGCACGCCCCGGGCCCAGGGACCCGACCCTTATGCACGCTTCGATGACGGCAGCGGCGGCGACGCCGGCGGTCAGTCGAACCTGCGCCACTTCCCGACCTCGGATCGTGAGCTCGGGGACGGGCTGAAGCTCTCCGGGCTGCTCGGTCGCTCGGAAGAGGACGAATCGGACGAGCGCGACGACGAGCCCAAGGACGAGTCGGACTAACGATGGGCGCGCGATTCCACGGACGCGGCGTACACGCGCGGGACGCCGACCGGCCCGGTCGCGGCGGGGCCACCGTCGACGGCGTCGCCGGATTCGGGGAGTGGTGGGGCACGCTCGCGGTCGTCGCGCTGGTCGCGGTCGGAGTCGTCTCCTTGATGGGCACGAGCGGTGCCGCCCAGAGGCCCGCGCCCGTCGATCCGTCCCCCCAGATGCTCGCGGCGATCGCACCGGCCGAAGCCGCCCTCGGCGACGTCGAGCGCGCCTTCGCGTCGCTGTGCAGCGACCCGGTCCTCCTCGCGATCGAGCTCGAGCCCGATTGCGAGACGGGCGTAATCACCCTCGCCGACGAGCTCTTCGACGGCTTCGGCAGCGCGACCCTCGGCCCCGAGGCCCAGGAGGACGTGCTCGCCGCGATGCGGATCTACCTGGGTCGACTGCGGGAGCTGCCCGCCATCTGGGACAGCCTCGAGGCGATCGAGCTCCGCGGTCACGCCGACCCGCGCGCAGTCCGCACGCCCTACGCGACCAACATGGTCGGCTCTCAACAACGCCCCCTCGGCGTGCTGCTCTTCCTCGTCGGTGAAAGTGGGCTGTCGGAGTCGGATCGCGGAGACTTCGAGCGGCTCGCGGTGGTGTCGGGGGTGTCCTTCTCGCGACCGCCGGCGACGTGCCCCCAGCAGAGCCGCGAGTGTTACGCCGAATGGCGCCGCGTCGAGGTCCGACCCGTCCTTTCCGAGTCACTTCGCCGGGGCGACTGGTCACGTACGCTCGAAGACATTCGCAAGAGCGCCCGGCAGATCCGGGACGATCTCGCCGAATCCGAAGGCTGATCCCAGGATCCGCCGCGTCCGATCCGGGGACGCGGAGGGGGCCTTCGGCATCCGACAGGCAACCTCGGAGCGGGGGATGAAACGCCCGCTGGCTCGCCGGGTTCCTTTGGTATGCTCTGCCCGCCTCACCTCCACGGAGACACACGATGGCCCGTTCCCGCACGCATCTTCTTCCCGCTCGTCGGACCTCGACGTCCCTGACCGCAGCGATCGCCGCCGCAATGGTGGGGCTCGTGGCCCTGGTCGGCTGCGAGTCGGGCACCCAGGAGCCGGACGCGCCCGAAGCCGAGGCCGTGGAGTTCGGAGCCACGCCGGAGGCCGACGCGTCTTCGGCTGCCGCCTCGCGCCCGGCGAGCAGCGGCTCGATCGATCCCAGCCGCTTCCCCGAAGAGCTGCCGGAGGGCGCGCAGGCCGCGATCCCGGAGAACTTCCCGTCGACGATGCCGGTCTATCCGAACGCCAGCCCGTCGATGGGCATGTCCGGCGCGGTGAACGACAACGAGCGAAGCGGGGTGGCGCTGCTCTCGAACGACTCGCTCGCCGACGTCGTCGCGTTCTACGAGACCAACCTCGACGCCGGCGGCTGGGAAATCACCGACACGAAGGTGATCGGTCCGAACACGTCGATCACCGCCACCAGCGATTGCGGCACGACCGTGCTCATGCTCCGCACCTCGGAAGACGGCGGCACGGACATCTACCAGCTGACCGAGGGCTGCTAGTCAGCCCGCCACGCCGGGCTCGTCCGAAGCGACGTCCTCGGGCGTGAGGAAGCGGTCGACGCGATAGAGCGTGCCGCCATCCCCTGCGAGCTCGCCCACGCTCGTGACCGGAAGGTCCTTGCGCACGCTCTCGAGGGTCTGCTCCGAGATCAGCAGGGTATCGGGCTCGGCCTGCTTCTGGATGTGCCCCGCGGTGTCGAGCACCTCGCTGTAGGCGATGCCCGCGGACAGGTCGACGAGCGACACGCCCGTGTGCGCGCCGAGCCGGAAGCGGAACGGCTGGCCCAGCAGGTTCGATGCTTCGTTGAACGCGTCGAGCCGCTCGAGGATCGAGCTGCCCGCGAGCAGCGCCTGTCCCGGGCTCTCGAAGAAGCACATGAGCTCGTCGCCGTTGCTGTTCAGCACCTGGCCGTCGAACTCCTCGCAGATCCCGGAGACGAAGCTGCGGAAGCGGTCGAAGGACACGATGATGTGTTCGGCCTTCTCGCCGCCGCCCTTCATCTTCCGCGACTCCACGACGTCGACGTCGAGGAAGCTGCCCAGCACGCTGTACTCCTCGATCTCGCGTTCGAGGTCGAGCTTGTCCTCCATGCGCTGCGAGAGCGCCGAGCCGGAGAGCGAGTTGGCGTTCCGGTCGACCGGCCGCGCCGTGTCCGTCAGCGCGACGCGGAGAACGACCCGATCGGCGAGCTGGATCTCGTCCCCGTTCTCGAGCTCCACGCGATCGACGACGGGGAAGCCGTTCACGAAGGTCTGGTTCGTTCCGCTCCGGTGGACGAGCTCGAGGGAGCGGCCGACGATCTCGATCTCGGCGTGGAGCCGCGAGACACCGCGCTCGGGAATCTGCACGTCGGCCTCTTCGCCGCGACCGATCGTGGTCGAACCCATCGTGATCGGGAAGCGCGCGTTCGGGAGCTCCTCGACGCCGCGAGCGACGATCAGGTCGCCGATCTCGACTTCGACCGGCCGCACGTCGGTCACGTCCCCGGGCATGCCGTGCGTCGAGAGCGTGACCTCTTCCGCGGGATCCGGCTGGGCGGGCGAACGGGTGACGGCCGTCTGGGTCACCGCTTGACGCAGACTTGCACCGGTCACGGTGCTCTCCCGCGCGGCGTCCTCCATGATCTCGGTCAGGCCGGACAGGTTCATGCCCTCGCGGGCACGCACGTCGATCGCGACGCGACCCATCTCGACCCGATCGCCGACCGAGAGTCGAGCGCGCGAGATCTCGGCGCCGTTCACGAGGGTCGGGTTGGCCGCAGTCGGGATGTGCTCGATCGACGTCCCGGTCCCGTCGCGCCGGATCCAGGCCTGCTTGCGGGAGATGCTCTTGTCGTCGAGCCGGATCACGTCGATCTGGCCACTCGCGGGCTGCCCCCGCCCGACCAGCACTTCGTCGCCCTCGAGGGTGAACTGGCTGCCGGCGTCCGCGCCCGCGACCACCAGCAGCTCCATCACGGGGCCGGTGGGCTCGCGATCCTCACGATTGCGCCAGGCGGTCAGCCAGGTCGACAAGGTTGCCTCCCGATCGGGGCCACAATGGGCGCGGCGAACGGGGCACACCATAGGATTCCCCGTCGATCCAGGGAAGCAGGCGCGTCTCCACTACGAAACACCGACCCGCGGGGCCCTGCCGCGACCGTTCTCACCGATCGAGAGGCTCATCGGCGGAATGCTCGCCCGGCTAGAGCGGGCCGAGCCCGGGCGGCGCGGGATCGCGCCTAGCGGCTGGTCTTCAGGCCCTTCGACATCAGCTCGTAGGCAAGCGTCGCCACGGGCTTCTTCTTGCGCGAAGCCACACGGTTCAGCTTCTTGAGCTCGGCGTCGGTGAGCATGATCGCGACGCGGTTCTTGCGCGCGTCGGGCGACGGACCGGTTCCCGATCCCTTCGGTCGCCCGGCGCCGGGTCGCGCTCCGCCCCAGCCCAATTTCTTCCTGGCTGCCATTCGATCCCCCGCTCGTGCCGGGTGGATCACCGGTCGCAGTGGACCGGGTCCGGACGGCTCGAGTCGTCTGGAAGTGGATCGTCCGACGGGCGGTCCGTGTCGATCGGGCGAACTCAACAAATTGGCCATGGGAAAAGCCCGAATTGGGGCTCGGGAACATTCGATTCGAAACGCTCTGAGCCGCATTCCGTCCGAAACCGGGAGCATTCCGGCGGGCGGCGCAATTTCCCGGCAGCGCCCTCAGTCGTCGTCCCGCCGCGTTCGACGGTCGCGCTTCTTCTGGCTCTTGCGACGTTTCGCGTCCAGACGTCGCTCCACCGCTCCGCGCCCCGGCCGCGTCGGGCGGCGCGGAGGGGCCTGATAGAGAGCGGTCCGGACGAGCTCGAAGAGCCGGTCGTGGGCCTCTTCGAGATTCCGGCGTCGGCTGCGGTGGCGATCCGCATGGACGACGAGAACGCCGGCCCGGGAGACCCGACCGCGCAGCCGGTCCATCAGCCGGGACCGCGCCTCCGCGTCGAGGCCTTCCGATTCGCGCAGATTCCAGCGCAGGGACACCCGGGTGCTCGACGTGTTCACGTGCTGGCCGCCAGGGCCGCCGGCGCGACTCGCCAGCTCCTCGAGTTCGTGACCCGGGATCCTGTTTCCGCCGGGTAGCGCCCGATCCCGGGCTCCGATCCCCTGCGTCGTGGCCATTTGCGTCTCTCCTGGGGCCGATTCTCCCGCCCTGGACGACGGCGCCGCCCGATCCGAGAATCCGCCTCGAAATCCCCGGTCCGGGCTTCAGACTCGACCCCGAAAGGTCGAATCGTCCAGTAGGGAGGCCCCCTCTCCGGGATGCGCGTGCACGACTGCACGCGGGCCCCGGCTCGCGGGCAAGGGAAGCGCGACTTCGTGGGTGAGTCCAGCAATGAACAGGTGAATGACCGCGCGATCGTGATCCAGCGCGCGGGGGAGCTCTCCGAGTTCGTGCAGGTCCTCGAGGATCTCGCGGTCCCCGTCGAGTTGCGCTCGGCCGCTTCGATGCCGACCCCGGACGAGGTCGCCGGCGCGGCAGTGGTCGTCGTGTCTGGCACGCGCCTGCTCGACGGTGGCACGCCCAACCTGTCTCTCTGGCCGCGCACTCTCGCCGTCGTCGACGACGCGAGCAAGACCCTGGTCGCGCATCTGAATCGCGTCGGCGCCGCCCTCGTGATCCGCCGCCCGATCCACCCGCGCACGTTGCGCCTGGTCCTGCTCCACGAAATCTATCGGGGTCCCGAGCGAAGGCGACGCAAGCGGATCCTGATCGGTCACCCGATCCGCGTCGGCACCGGCCTCTTCAAGCAGCGCGCCACGCTCCTCGAGCTGTCGGATACCGGCGCACGGATCGAGCTGCCGAAGGCGCCCAAGATCGGCGGCAAGCTCAGCATCCTGGTCGGCAAGGACCTGACGCTCGGCAAGCCCCTCAAGCTCCAGGCCAAGGTCGTGCGCTGCATCCGCGCCTCCGGCGAGAAGGGTCGCCAGGAATCCGAGATCGGTGTCGCGCTCGTCGATCCGCGCAAGCATCACAAGGCGGTCGCCGCGATCCTCGATCGATTCGCGTCCGGACCCGCGAGCTGGAGCGGCAAGGTCGAGAGCAGCGACGTCGACGGGGACACCGCGACCGGCAACACCTCGATCACCGCGGCGACGGCCGAATCGCCGATCGCGAACATCGACGCCGGCGAGTCCGAACGCCGACTCCCGCCTAGCAAGTCCGCAGAGCTCCCGCCCATGCGCTCCGCGGCCTCCGTAGTCGAAGAGGCGGAAGACGACGCCGAGAGCGACGAGCTGATCAGCGCGCCCGAGGTCGCAGAGGATGCGATCGACGAAGGCGCCTGCGAATCCGACGATCTCATGATCGGCGAGGACGAGATCGGAGCCGCGGAAGTCGCGAGCGACGACGCCCAGCTCGACGCCAACGCCGATGCCAACGCCGGTGCCAACGCCGGTGCCAAGGCCGATGCCAAGGCCGATGCTTCGTGCGATGACGAAGAGATCGACGCCGTCGACTTCGAGATCGGAGAACACGCAACGGCGACGCTCTCGTTCGAGGACGCAGAGGACGCGACCGAGGAGCTGACGCTCGACGACGCAGAGGACGCGACCGATCAGCTGCCCCACGAGGCCGACGCCGGAGACGAGGCGACGAGCGACGTCGAGATCGAAGTGAACGCCGATACCCAGACGGGCATCGAGTTCGAGATCGAGATGGACGCGCCTTCGGAAGCGCCCGCGACGGACGACGACGACCGGCGACGCGATCCACGGATCCCCTACGACCGCCGCGTGGTCGCCCTCGGTGAGGAAGCCGCGCGCGTGCTCGTCGGACGAGATCTCTCCCACGGCGGGATGCGCATCGCCGCGACGGAAACCGTCGACGTCGGCGATACACTCCGCGTCGCGCTCCACTGCGGCACCGAGCTCGAGCCGCTGGTCGTCCTCGCGACCGCGCTCCGAGACGACGGCGAAGCCGGCATCGTGCTGACCTTCCCGGAGCTGTCCGACGGACAGCGCGACCATCTCGAAAAGATCATCGCGAGCAGCAGCCCCATCCAGGCCGGCAGCGACGACGACTTGAACGCGCAAAGCGGCTCGGTCGTGATGGGCGAGATGCTCGAGACCGTGTCGAAGTCATCGGATGACGAGGTCGATGGCGACGCGGAAGCGCGAGATCCGAATGGCGAGTCGGGACCGGTCGAGTCGGAGGACGAAATCGAGGCCCACCTCGACTCAATCTTCGATACAGACGAGACCGTATAGGATCCCCGGCAGCCCGAGCGGCCCCTCCCCGTCCTCGTCGAACCACTGCTCCTCGAGCGCATCCGCCGCAGACGCTCGCCGGAGCGCCGCCGGAGATGGATCGACCTGTCGCGCCAATCGCGCGACGCCCCGGCCGTCGTCGAAGACGCGCTTCTCGATTCGGCTCTCGAGGGCCAGCGCGAGTGCCAGGCGACCGTCTCCGAGCGCCGATGCCTTCTGGTCCTCGGCGCGCCAGGTCGGGCCGGAGATGCCCGTGCCGCAGATGCGACCGGGCTCGTTCGGGGCCTCGACGAGCCAGTCCGGGGCGTCGGTTCCCGGCAGCCCCGAGAGATCCGCGTCCGGCCAGCACGCGAGGGCGTGAACCTGGCGCAGGCGCGCGCGGCCTTCGACGCCGGCATTCGTCTCGGCGAAGAGCGCGGCGATCCGGGCGTCCGAGAGCACGCCCGACAGCGACTGCGTCGTCATCTCGAAGTCACCGCGGCGTCCGCTGCCCGTGACCGACTGGACGTCGACGGAGAGCGAGCCGGCGGCCAGCGCGTCGATCGCCGCGACCCGCGCATAACGGATCGCGTTGCGCGGGTTGAGGGTCGGACCGGACGAGCCGACGGCGCAGCGGTCGGGCGGGGCGTCGACCCAGGCCACGATCGGCCGGGGCGGATCGAAACGAGCGGCGGCGGAGGGCCCGCCTCGGTCCGCGCCGGCGCACGAAACGAAACAAGCCACGAGTCCCAACAGACTCGTGGCTCGTTTCAGCATCGTTCGACTCGGAATCTCGAGGGGAGGGATCCGGGGGACCTAGTAGTCCTCCATCTCCTCGTCGAGCTCCGCGAAGGACTTCTTGGCGCGGGACTCGATGAAGGTCCGGAGCCGATCGCTCATCTCGTCCATCTCGCGAACCGAGTTCTCGAAGGCCGCGACATCGAGGGCGACCAGCATGTAGAGCTCGTTCGAGGGGGACAGCCACTGGTCGGTCTGCTGGGTGCCGTTCAGCGTCGCCTTGGACAGCGAAATCGTCGTGCTCGAGAACTGCTCGGCGGTCATCTCCGACTCCCCGTCGGTCACCTGCTCCTGGAAGTCCTTGACCATGTTCTTGACCTTGGTCTCCAGCGTGCGGCTGATCTCGGCACGCGCTCGGGAGGTGGCCTTCTGGCGCGTGATAGACATGTTGCCGGTGAAGCGCGCGTTGCCGACGCCGCAGATGCGGGCGCCTCCATCGTCGCCCCAGTAGGCGGTGCAGCCGGAGAGCACCCAGTCGGGGGCGCCTGCGAACTCGCTGGGTGCGACCTCGTCGGGCGCCGTGACGCCCTCGCCACATCCCGCGGTCGCCATCACGGCGACGACGGCCGTCGCGCCGAGGAAGAATCGAATCATCCGGTTCTGGACACGCATCCCGTGTGCCTCCAAGCCCTGTTGGCTCATCTCTTGCGGCCGGGACCCGCTTCCGGGATCCATCGGCCACCCATCGTTTGCGCGCTACGTGCCACGAGGTGCCGTGCGGGTTCCGCGCCGGCCCTGGTCCTCGATCTCGCACGCCGACCGCGTATGCTGCGCCCGGTACGTCGATCGCTTCTCCGATCGCTCCTGCCGGGGCGCAGGGTCGCGGGGGACATCCCCCCGGCGGCTGCTGGGATTAAGTAGCGTAATCCCCGAGATAGGTTTCACTGGCTCTCGCGCTTTTTCCGACGAAACGCGCGTTCCCCGATTCGGCACTGACGACGACGTAGGGGCTGGCCGAAGGCCTTCCCCCTGTCCGGTCCGATCCGATCTTGCCCGGCTCGGCGCCCGCCCTCTTCACCGCTCCGCCCCGGAGGTTTTCCCCACATGCCCTCGCGCCCTTCCACCCTTCGATCGCCCCTCCGAGCCGTCCGTGCCTTCGTCGCGTCGGCGGCGATCACGACGTGCTTCGTTTCCAGCGCGACGGCAGCGGCGCCGGACTGGGTGGAGCAGAACGGATTCTCCGAAGCGTATCCGACGAAGCGGTTCCTCGTCGGCTTCGCCCAGACGACGGGTAAGGAAGACGCGGTCGAAGCGGCGAAGCAGCAGGCCGCCGCGGATCTCGCCCGACAGGTGTCGGTGCAGATCGAGTCCAACGTCGTCGACGTGCTGCAGGAGCGACAGGGGAAGATCGAAAACGAGCTGACGAGTCAGATCCGCGCCACGTCGGACGTCCGCCTGGAAGGCATCCGCTTCGAGACCCACCGCAAGCGCAAGACGGTCTGGGCGCTCGCCGTCCTCGAACGACTGCCGGCGGCCCAGTCGCGTCGCCGTCTGCGCGATCGCGCGATCGTGGCGACTTCCCAGTGTCTCGACGCCGCCGCCAAGGAAGAAGAGGCCGGCCGGGCGCGACAGGCCCTCGATGCCTACCGCGGCTGCCGCCGCTCCCTCGACGAGGCGATCGAACACGAAGCGGTCGCGTCGGCGCTCACCCGCGGCGGTCTGCTCGGCGAGGACGTCGGCCCGACGCTCGCATCCCACGCGACGCGGATCAACGCCCGCGTCCGCGCGATTCCCCACGAAGATGCCCGCTCGATCCGCGGTGCAGCCGAAGCCCTGGCCGTCCAGCTCGGCGATGCAGGCATCGGGCGCGGGGTCCCGCTCACCGTGGCTCCCCTCCTCTATCAGGGCCGCGACGTCTCGAGCCCCTTCGGTCGCGAGGTCGCCCTCGCCCTGGAGTCGGCGATCGGCCGAACGAACGCGGGTCGCGCCGCGAGCGCCGACGCGATCGTCCTGCGCGGGACCTATCGCGAGCAGGGGGACGGGTTCCAGATCCGCGTGAACGCGAAGGAGGCCGCCACGGCGCGACTCGTGGCGAGCGCCGAGATCGTGCTCGCCGCGGGCGGGATCCCGGACGGCATCGAGACCCGCCCCGCGAATTTCGAGCGCTTCGCCGCGGACGCGGACAAGCTCGCCGGCGGCGAGGTCGTGTCCGGCGACCTCCGCGTCGAGGTCCGGACCGACCGGGGCGCCCGGGGCATCGTCTACGACGAGGGCGAGGCGCTCTCCCTCTATGTGCGCGTGAACCAGCCCGCCTGGATCCAGCTCATCTACGTCCTCACCAGCGGTGACCACGTCCCGATCACCCAGGAGTGGTTCATCGACGAGGAGAAGGTGAACCAGCTCGTCGAGTACCCCGCGAGCTTCGAGATCGTCGCGCCCTTCGGTGTCGAGATGATCCACGCGATGGCGTCGAGCGAGCGCCCCCCGAAGCTCGTCACCCGGGCCAAGGTGATCGACGGCGAGCGCTACACCGTGATCCCGGACGGCGCCGATCAGGTCGTGCGCACGCGCGGGATCGCGCGGCGCGAGAAGAAGGAGGTCGCGGAGCAGACCCTCACGCTGACCACGATGCGCAGCGCCTATTAGTCACACGGTCGTCGGACACGCGGATCGGGCGCAAGAGCGCTTCCCTTCGGAGACCCATTCGCCCCGAAACGCGATCCGAGTTGCGCGTTCGCTGCCGGTCGACTTCCTGACCTCGATGTTTCGATGAGATCGATCGGGCATGTGACAGAACGCACTCCAGCGGCGTCTGGGTCACGTCGATGTCGAACTCGTCATGAGAACAAGACCGACTCGACCTGGCCACCGCGGCGGTTTCACGCTGATCGAGCTGATGATCGTGGTTGCGATCATCGGCATCCTCGCCTCCATCGCCGTCCCGATGCTCGCTTCGCAGCAGCTCCGCACGAAGAGCACCGAAGCGAAGACGAACCTCGGCGCGATTCGCGTCGTCGAGGAGGCGAACTTCGGGGAGACCGGGACCTACCTCGCAGCGAACGCGGAGCCTGCGGTGGTTCCGGGCGGCTCGCCGGTCGTCTTCGACACCGTCGGCAGCGACTTCGCGCAGCTCGGCTGGTCGCCGGAAGGGCGCGTCTACTTCTCGTACGCCGTCGTCGCTTCGGCGGACGCGAGCGGCTACACGTCCGACGCCGCCGCGGACCTCGACGAGAACGGCGTGGTCCAGATCTGGGGCTACAAGAAAGCCGCCGGTGACGGCAGCTTCGTGAACGGTGGCCTCGGTTGTGACCACACCAACCTGATCGCCGAAGTGCTCGGCTCCTGCATCTCGAGCAACTCCGTCTACTAGCCCCCTCGCGACCGCGTGTTCGCGCGCCCGCCCGGAAGGTCCCCGCATGAACGCCGTCCCCCTTCTCCGCGGGTCGATTCGTGAGCGCTGAAGCACAGCTGGATGCGGCCACGGACGGTTTGCTCGACGACGAGCAGATCACGCCGCGACTCGAGCGCCTGCGGTCGCTGCGTTCCGCCTGGGGCGTGCTCGCACCAGCGGGCCTCGTCGCCGACGCCGACGAGATCGGCGCGACCGGTCGTGCGCTGACCGACCACCTGTCGGCGATCGTGAAGTCCCACAGCGACGTCTCCGACGCGGCGCTCGCCGGGATCGACAACCTGCTCGCCGAGTTCGAGGCCTCCATCCGCCACGTCGCGACGAACGTGCCGGTGTCCGCGCTGCGCTCGGCCCTGCCCGGCCTCCGCGACGAAGATCGCCGCGGACTCTGCGATCTCCTCGACCTCCTGATCGGCGACACCTACGGAAGCGAGCGCGACATCGCGGAACGGATCGGCGCGATCGACTACCTCGTCACGCTGCTCTGCACCCATGGCGCCGAACGCGGCGCGGTCCGTTTCGACCCGGTGACCCTGACGGAGCGGCTCTCGGCGCTGTGCGCGCAGCACGACGCCCCGGACGATCCTCGCCTCGCGGACGTCGAGGGCGAGTTCTTCGCCGCCGCGAACCTCGACGCGGAGGAGCTCCGGGAGGAACTTCGACAACGCACGCTGCGGGGGCGCAAGGTCGAGATCGGCGCGCTCTACTTCGCGCCGAGGGTCCTGCGCGCGATCGTCACCTACAACGCGGCGCTGCTCGCCCGGGTCGCGGACGAGCTGCTCGAGTCTGCGGACTGGGGCGCGATCGACGAGGCGCCGTCGGCGGCCGCGGAAGCGACCTCCGTCTTCGACTCCGAGCCGCTTCGCGCGCTCGCCGCGGCGGTCCATCGCCGGCTGCGTGAAGAAGCGCAGCAACCCACGCCGATCGACCGGATCGCCTGGGCCCTCGACTTCGACTACCTGGCGCCGAACGAATCGAAGGCGATCGAGAGCGGCGCCCTCGCCACGCCCGAAGACCCGCTCGGAACCGTGGTGCTGATCGGCCTCCTGTGCCGCTCGGTCGCGGTCCTCTCGATCGATCTGCAGGACGCGGGCCTTCCGCCCGACCAGTTGACCGGCCCCTGGGTCGACGAGCTGAACGCGCTCTTCCAGGAAGAGATCAATCGCTACATCTCCGACGACGCCTACAAGGTCGCCTGCGCCCTCTCCGAGCTGAAGAACAAGTTCCTGCTCGAGCCCCTCGCGGACCACCTGCGCGGAGAGCGCGCCGCGGAGCGGGCGGCCAAGCTGCCGCCTCCGCGCCCGCGTTCGCGTCCGAACGAGGAACCGGCCGCCGAGGAGCCGAAGCGCGAGAACGCGCGGGAGCTCGTGCGCGAAGCCCTGACTGCCGACGACGAGGAAGCCGACGCAGGCTTCGACTTCATGGCGATGCCGTGGGCGAGGATCGGCCAGGGCGTCGTCCTCGCCGCTGCCCTGCTCGCCGGCGTCTGGTATTTCCTGCAGCGCGACGTGGACCTCGACCGCATGAACGCGTCCCAGCTCGCCCAGCTCTCGCCCTACCTCGAAGCGGGTAAGCGCGACGGCGAGGGCGCCGGACGCTCCTTCGTCGGCGAGATCGCGGACGCCTGGCTCACACTCCCGCCGAGCGAGCGTGAGATGATCGCCGAGGATCTCGTGGAACGACTGCGCGCGCAGGGCATGCAGCAGGTGATGATCTACGACGGCGATCGACGGGTCCGCATCCAGGCCCTCGGCTCACAGCCGACCCGCGTCCTCTAGCTCACGTCACCGAGCTGTTCGGCGAGGGGCGGGGCCAGCTCCTCCACCCACGCGAGTGCGCCGCTCGAGCAGACGTCGCGCCCGGCGCCCGCGGCGTCGCAGACCGCTTCCGGCACCGCGCAGAGGATCGCGACCTCGGTCTCCTGCGACCCCTCGGCCCGCGGACGCCCGACCGCCTCGACCCAGAGCGAGAGCGGCGGTCGGTCCGCGACGTCATAGAAGCCGCGACTCGCGATCTCGGCCTCCCCCGTCGACAGCGAACGACCCGGTCGGAAGAGCAGCCACCGCACGCCGCTCACGCCTCCCACGGCGCCCTCCGTCGCATCCGTGAGCCCATCGCGCCGCGCCGCATCGAGCTGCGCGAGCAGCGCCTGCGCCGACGCCACGGAAGGCGCTTCGTCGAGCTCTTCGAGCTCGCTGCCGTGGAGTTGCACGAGTTCCTCGTGCACACGCTGCAACGCCGACCACGGGGCCTGGACGACGAAGCGCGCACGCTCGTCGAAGCGTGCGCGCTGGTCCGGATCGAAGGCCGGGAACGGCGTCGGCGATTGCGTCCGGGACAGCAGGTTCGCCATCGCCTGCGTGTCCGCCCGCGCGGGGACTAGAAGTTGTCGTAGTCGTCGAAGAGATCTTCCATCTCTTCGATCGACTCGTCCCGGCGCTCGGTCAGCTCGGCATAGGCTTCCCGGACCTGCATGAGCGATTCCGCCAGATCGTTCTCGAGGTTCGGCACGCCGTACATGCGCGTGCCGTCCGGTGCGACGAACTCACGCGCTTCCGGCTCGGGCGGCGGCGGCGGCGGCGGCGGCGGCGGCGGGGAGGCGAGGATCGGCGGCTCGGGCTCGGCCAGGGGCTCGGGCGCCGGCTCGGCGAGGGGCTCCGGGGCGGGCTTCGCCAGGGAATCGTCCTCCGCGAGGCTCGGCGGCTCGGGGGCGGGCTCGCTCGGCGGTGCCGGCGCTTCCTGGGGCGCGGGCTCAGGCGCGGGCGGGGGCGCGCTCCGGGGGACCGGCGTCGGGACGGGCGCGGTCGCCGCGGCCGAAGCGCGGGAGACGCTGCTGACCCGGCGCACACCCTGACGGTTCACCCAGGCGAGGGCGACCGAGCTGCGCAGGGAGTAGTTGAGACCCTCGAGCGGAAGTCCCTGCTCGTTCACGCGGCGCACGAAGGTGTTCACGCCGACGAGTCGGGCGTGCTCGTCGAGCAGCGGACCGCCGGAGTTGCCGGGGTTGATCGCGGTGTCGGTCTGGAAGACGTCCCGCGACTGGTCGCGGCGCTTGCTCGAGACGGTGCCCGTCGTGAGGGTCCACAGACCGCCGCCACCGGGGTGGCCGATGGCCGCGACGTCTTCGCCGATGTCGACCTCTTCCGAGTCGCCGACCGGCAGCGGTCGCAGGTCGGCGGGCGGGTTCTTCACGCGCAGCAGCGCCAGGTCGAGGGCCTTGTCGCGGGCGACCACGTCGACGAGGTACGGCTTCGTCAGGTCCTTCTGGTTGTCGCCGGAGATCGGGTTCGGCTTGAAGTAGACGACCAGGTTCGAATACAGCCGGTCACTGTCGGCCTTCGCGATCACGTGGTGGTTGGTCAGGACGAGGCCGTCGCGGGTCAGGATCGAGCCCGTCCCCGAGCTGCCGGCGCCGTTGTCCTCGAATCCGAAGATCAGCACGACGGAGTTCGCGGCTTCGCGGTAGACCTTGGCGGCCGAGAAGGCCGCGGCAGGCGCCGCAGCCAGGCACAGCGCGAGTGTGAACAGGACGGGGGTCAAAACACCCGCGAAGCGCGAGGCGCGCCCCAGCCGGTTCCGGTTCCG
>Ga0114932_10000034_pt1 | contig 146128 bp, 127 predicted proteins | sample 2SBtaG_2_FD_87286 | JGI IMG/M metagenome (GOLD analysis project Ga0114932, IMG submission 87286) | Deep subsurface microbial communities from Kolumbo volcano to uncover new lineages of life (NeLLi) - 2SBTROV12_ACTIVE470 metaG | ecosystem: Environmental > Aquatic > Marine > Volcanic ...
GGTAATCCAATTTATCGAGAAGATGGTAAAGTGCTAAAATCTGATCAGTATTTTAAACCAAATATCAAAGCTATTTTAGATAGAGAGCCTGAGCAGATTACATGATCTTTAATGAAATCCAATGGCTGTATTAGGTGATTGAATCTTATTTTTAAGGGCAATCATTTTTATACAAGCAATAGCACATTCAATTCCTTTATTTCCATGCTTGCCTCCAGAACGATCAATGGCTTGTTGCATGGTATCATCTGTTAAAACTCCAAAAATAACTGGTTTGTTATATTTTAAACTTACTTGCATAACACCATTGGCAGTACCCTCACAGACAAAATCAAAATGTTTGGTCTCTCCTTGTATTACACTTCCTATAGTGATGACTCCATGAACATCAGTAGATTCCAATAAGTATTGAGCTCCTAAGGGTAATTCAAATGCACCAGGCACATGATGAATGATTATATTTTTTTCTGGAACATTTAACTCCTTTAATGTAGATACTGCCCCATTTAAAAGCTGATCAGTAATTTTATTATTCCATTCAGAGACAACAATTCCAAATCGCATTTTTTCAGCATTTGGGAGATCAGATTTATTAAAATGAGATAGATTCTTCTGGTCTGTAGCCATTTTAATTGGATTGTTCTTCTTCTTTATATATAGGAGAACCTAATTTTAATGATTCTAAGTATTTCTCAGCAATATAAGATTCGCTATATCCAGGATAGTTATAAACTATTTTTTGATAAATAGCCATGGCTTTTTTGTAGTCTTTTGCAAGCTCTTTAGCTTTTGCAGCTTTCATCATAAACATAGGAGTGGTAAGCTGGTTATCCTTTTTTGAATATGCTTTATAGTAATAACTATAAGCTTTACTAACATTACCTAATTGCATGTATGCATCTCCGATTGCACCAATAGCCATTGTTCCTAAAATCTCATCTTCAAAATCCACCTTGCTTAGTGCCTTAATAGCTTTATCATATTCTTTAATATTTAAATAAGCGATGCCAAGATCATATTGAGCAAGTCTTCCTCCATCGTAGCCTTCATATTCTTCAATTACTTTCAATAATCCAGGATAGGTCATCATGCTATCACCATTTATTGCATTTAATATAGAGTTGTCAATTTTATCGTTAAGTCCTTGAGCTTCAAAATCAAGAATTGCAGATTCAGCCTGCCAAAGTTTTGAGATAGATTCTTTTTGTTTAGGTTGTACATAAAAGTAATCCCACGCCATAAAAGATCCCCATACAAGTAGGGCTAATCCAATAACTCCTGAAATAATATTAATAACCAATTTGTTCTTTTGATAAAATTCAGAACTGTCTTCTCCAAGATATTCTTGAAAGTTATTTTTTTTAGTTGATTTTTCTATTGGTGCTTCTTCTTCTATTTCTGACATGATCAGCTATTTATTTATTTATTGGGTGCAAAAATAGTTTTTTTAAGATAAATTGCATAAGCTTTCTTCATAGTAGTATTTTTGTTTGATGCATTTATCCAAATTATCCTTATTAAATTTTAAAAATTGTCTTGAAGTTTCATTCAATTTCTCTGATAGAGTGAATTGTTTTTTAGGAAATAATGGTCAAGGTAAAACCAATATTTTAGATGCTATACATTATTTAAGTTATACTAAAAGTTATTTTAATTCTATTGATAGTCAGAATATTTCCTTTAATCACCCATTTTTTGTAATCCAAGGAGAATTTATTCTAGAAAATGAATTACAGAATCTTTATTGTGGGATGAAGAGGGGGGAGAAAAAAATATTTAGAAAAAATAAAAAAACTTATTCTAGATTGGCAGACCATATAGGATTTTTGCCAGTTGTTATGATTACTCCCTATGATAGTAATTTAGTATTGGATGGTAGTGACGTAAGAAGAAAGTTCATTGATGCTCTTATTTCACAATTCAATAGAGAGTATTTAGAAAATTTGATCTTTTATAATAAGATCTTAATTCAAAGAAATACTTTGTTGAAAAAATGGGCTGAGAATGGTGTTTTTCAGAAAGACCTATTAGATATTATTGATGTTCAATTGATTGATAAAGCAAAATTTATTCATAGTATAAGAGCTCAATTTTTAAAAAGTTTTATTCCTGAATTTAATGAATATTACAAAAAAATTGCACAGGTTGATGAGCATGTAGAATTAGTTTATGAATCATCCTTGAATAATGAAATGATGGAAGATTTGCTGAAAACTAATTTAAATAAGGATAGAAAGCTTAAATATACTTCTGATGGAATTCATAGAGATGATCTTTTATTTAAGATCAATGATCATCCGCTTAAAAAGTATGGTTCTCAAGGTCAGCAAAAATCTTTTTTGATAGCATTAAAGCTGGCTAAATTTAATTTTATAAGAGAAAAAAAAGGATTTACTCCTATTTTACTTTTAGATGATATTTTTGATAAATTAGATCATAATAGGGTAAATTATATAGTGGATTTAATAGAAAAAGAAAAATTAGGTCAAACTTTTATTACAGATACTGACATTAAAAAAGTGCCAGGTATTTTAAAAGCAATGAAAGTTGATTTTAAAGCATTTGAGATTCAACAAGGATCTTCAAAAGAATTATAATTTATGGCTAAGAGAGATTCAAATAATGAGAAAATGGATGATGTTTTTAAAAAACTGATCCGTTCTTATGGTATGACTTCAAGATTCAATGAATTTGAAGTTGTTCAAGTGTTTTCTGAAATTATGGGTCCAGTAATTATGAAAAAAGTTTCCAATGCATATGTGTATCAGCATAAATTATTTCTTGAGTTATCTAGTGCACCTTTAAAACAGGAGCTTAGTATGGAGAAAACTAAGCTGATTAATATGATCAATAAAGAATTAGGACAGGATTATTTAAAAGGAATTATTATAAAATAACTTATCCTAAGGATACATCTAGAATCATCATTACAATAAAACCAGCAATTAATCCCATTGTAGCCAAATCTGTATGGCCACCTCTTTGACTTTCAGGAATTACTTCTTCAACAACAATAAAGATCATTGCACCTGCAGCAAAAGCCAATGCATAAGGTAAAATAGGCAGTACCTGAATAACTATCAATGCTCCAATTACTGCAAAAATAGGTTCTACAATTGCAGATAATTGTCCCCATTGCCAAGATTTCCATTTACTTACTCCTTGTCTTCTAAGAGGCATAGAAACTGCAAAACCTTCTGGAAAATTTTGTATACCAATACCAATGGCCAAAGCAATAGCAGAGCCCATAGTGAAAACCGTATTGTTATCTAGCCCCATTATTTCTGGTGATGAGAGCGCTCCAAATGCAACTCCAACAGCTAGCCCTTCTGGAATATTATGTAATGCAATGGCTAGTACCAATAATATGGTTTTTCTCCAATTCGTTGACATTCCTTCAGCTTCTTCTCTTTTAGCAAATAAATGTAAGTGTGGAATAATTTTATCTAATCCAAATAGAAATAACGCACCTAAAAAGAAGCCAATAGCAGGAGCTATCCAGGATGGTGTATTACTTAGTCCCATTTCATTTTGCATTTCTACATATTCAATAGCAGGAGAAAGTAGTGACCAGAAACTTGCAGCTATCATCACACCTCCAGTAAATCCTAAAGAAATATCTAGTATTTTTCTATTGGACGCACTAAAAAAGAATACAAGTCCTGCACCAACAGCAGTAAGTCCCCAAGTGAATAAACCAGCAATAAGTGCTTGAATTACAGAGTTTTGTTCAATAAACCATTGATAGATATTGTTCATTATTTTGTGTTAATTAATATGTTTTTTGCTACTGCTGAGCTTATCTGAATATTTTTATTATCAATTATTATCTCTAATGATTGATCAAATTCAATTTTGTCAACTACATTAATTTTTGTTCCTAGGTGGATATTTATTTTATCTAAATATTGTAGAAATGAAGGTGTGTCTAAAGAAACACCAACTACTTGACCAATTTTATTGATGGGTAATTCAATTAATGGAATTGAGAATGATTTAGGAATTTCACCATTGATGTTAGGAATAGGATCGCCATGAGGATCAAACATTGGATTCCCTAAATAATCATCCAATCTATTAACTAATTCAGATGAATTGATGTGCTCTAGTTGTTCTGCAATTTCATGCACTTCATCCCATTTAAAATTCAGATTAGTTACTAAGAAAGTTTCCCATAATCTATGTTTACGAATAATGGAAAGTGCTATTTTTTTCCCCTCTTTTGTTAATGTAGCCCCTTTGTATTTTTTATAATTGATCCATCCTTTATCAGATAATTTTTGAAGCATATCAGTTACACTTGATGCTTTCATTTTTAAATAATTAGCTATATCTGTTGTTGAGATAGGATTATCATCTTTCCATAAGCTATAAATAGCTTTTAAGTAATCTTCTTCAGATCGACTTCTCATAATTATATTTTGTTACAAATATATATAATTTAGATGTGCCTAAACTAAATTTTAGCTTTGGATAAATTCAGTAAATTAAACACCTCTACTATCATATTATAGACCCTTTTTAATTAGAAGAGATTAATTTGTTGGAGATAACAAATTTAAAGGGCAGACATAACATTTCTTGGAAATTCAAGCCGGATTCTAGCATGTCAAGATCTTGAGGGTCGTAGATCCAACAAATTTTTAAATCAATTCGACTAAAACTTGATATTTCTTTAAATTCTTTAAGAATGCTATAAAGATATTTTGCAGAAGATGAGTTGAAATACTCAAATTCAAATTCTACATTTATTTCTTTAGTTTGACTTTCGATATGTGAAAGGAAATAGTTTAACATTTTATATTCAACTAGCCATTTAATAATAGGTTGATAAAATATTTTGTTGTGCTCTAATCTTGATATTCCTGAAAACCTCATATGATTGAGTTGTTTACTAAGAATGACTTGAGGGCTTTTTTTAGTTTTAGGCAGATGAATATTTTTCATTTTTATTTTAATCAGTTATGATTGATTCATTTAATAGGGGCATATCAATTTTGTTATTATCTCTAATTCTGAATTTTAATAATATTTCATGTGTCCCAGAGCTGTGATTGCCCAGGTCTGTAAAATTCATTTCGTATCCATATGATAAAATAAAATCCTCAGCAATGGTACAGCTTGCCATAGCAAGTAATTCATTGGAAGTCCTATAGGATGATCCAATACTAAATTTGTTTTTATAATCAATCTGAGAGTTGAAATCGAATTGTATTGGAGCTCCAGCAACTTCTTTTATTAGAAAAGATGTTTTTAAATCTAAGTCTTTATTGATCTCAAACGAATAACCAGAATGTATATATATATGAATGTTATTCTTGTTAAACTGTATATTTCCTTCGTGTTGTGTAGTGTAAATTACATTTGTTTGAAGAATTGTGGGGATTGAGATTCCTATATTAAACTTATTCCAGTTGAAATAAGTCCCAAATTTAAAGTTGGGAAGCACTACCGTTGGTATACCAGAAGTAAAAACAGGATCATTAGGACTGAATACCTGAATTTGAGTAAAGTCACTTTTATGAAACCCTAATAATCCAGCTAGGCTCATTGTTAAACTGCTGTTTTTTCCAGTTTTTAAATTATGTGCATAAATAGCTGATAGCTCTTTTAGATCATTAATTGCAATTTTATCATTAACAAGACTTAATCCTAAAAAATCCTTGTTGTTTTTTAAAGGAAAATTAATATTCAATCCTTGTATTACAGGTGCTCCTTCAATTCCTGTCCATTGAGATTTATGAAATATTGCTCCATTAATGTCTTTATCCTCACTTATGCAAGCAATGTTCATAAATGGCTGATGTACCATGTATTGTCCAATGTGTAATTGATTTTGCGAAAAATTACTTTGATAAATAATGATCGATATAATTACTATTAGTTTTTTCATGAATAATCGTTTAATGTTGAGATAAATTCAAACTTTTTAATTGATTGTTATCAAATTTATTGGTGATCTGATTTTTATGTTATCCCCCATAAAGGGGAATTATTTAATTTATTGAGATCTAACTTCAATGAATCCATTCATAGGTTCCGATCCATCTCCTAGTTTTAGAATGTAGAAATAAGATCCATCAACTACTTTGTCACCTCTTAAAACAAACTTTGTGTTTTCATTTTGTCCAAACCAATCATTGAGGTAAGGTGATGCTTGATATATTATATCTCCCCATCTATTGAATATTACCAGCTCATTTTCTGGAAAAAATTCAATATGCTGTATTTCAAAAAAGTCATTTAACCCGTCTCCGTTTGGAGATACTCCATTAGGCACTTCTACTTTTTGTATTCTTTCCACCTCTATAATAAGCCAAGCTTTTTCACAGATATTATCACATATGCTATCACATATGGAATATTCTAAGCTGTCGATTCCGAAAAATCCGATATTTGGAAGATAAGAGATTTCACCATTTCCTAAATAAATGGCATTTCCATTGTTTGGATAGTTTAGAATTGTAATTGTATTATTATCTCCTATGTCGTTTAGATCAACTAAAGTGCTTACAGCAGTTTGATAGGGTGTTTGATTGTAATCATTTTGTGCAAGGACTGTAGAAACATCATTAAACCCAATATTAAAACTAGTATTAATCATACATCCTATTGAATCAATAATCTGTAGTTGATATTCACCCTGAACAATGTCCTGTATGTTCAATGAATTTGAAATTACTTGGTTGTCGAATAGCCAACTATAACTGTAACTTGGATTCCCTCCAGAAATTATAATTCCACTAATACTACCTCCAATGGAACAATTCTCATCCTCAATCATTAAATCTTGCAGAGTTATTTGTAAAGAATCACTAACAAAAATATTAATTGAATCTGTCGTAAGGCACCCATTTGGTGAGGTAGCAATTACAATATATTCAGTGTCAAATATGGGGTTTACTAAATGTGATGCTCCAGACCCTAAAGATTGATTCCATTGATAGGTTAATAATGAGTTATTAAGATTTAATAAAACATTTTCACCAGGACAAATAGTAGTGTCAGGACCTGCATTAATCTGAATACCAACTGTGTCCCATGCAATTGTAATACTGTCCATGAAGGTACATCCATTTATACCTGTTGCTAATAAATTATAAGTGCCAGCTTGATCGATCCAAATAATAGAATCGTTATTATTGTTTAATATATTTCCATTTATAGTCGACCATGTATAGTTTGGAGCTCCAAGGGCTTCTAATGAAATATTAGCATGATTACAATTTATTGAGGGATTGGATGAGTTTAATGTAAAATTAGGTGTGTTTAAATCTTCAATTATTGTGATGCTGTCTTTGCTAACACATCCATTTACTCCACTGACCTCTACAATATATGTGCCTTCTTCATCTATAAAAATCGAAGAGGAATTAGACCCGTTTATAATATTACCATCTAAAGTAGTCCATTCATATAAGTGGCCGCCAGTAGCTGAAATATTAGCTATTGTGCTATCACATGTTAAAGTGTCTGAAGAAGTGTTTATATTAATTACGGGTATGGAACTATTTGATGACACATATAACATTGAATTTGTAGTACAACCATTTGTGCCAGTTACTTCAACAATATAAAGACCTCCTGAATTAATTGAAATAACTGAATCGTTAGTTGATGAAATAATATTTCCGTTAATAGTAGACCAATTGTAAAAAACGCCACCAAAAGCAAATAGGTTGATAATGGTGTCAATACAATTAATTTCTTTAGTTAAAGCGTTAATACCTACACTTGGTAAATTAGTATTAGTTGTTATTGTTATTTCAGTAGAATCCATGCATCCATTATTACCAGTAATAATTACTTGATAGGTTCCGGCATTATCTATTAAAATTGAGGAAGTATTGGATCCAGATAAAATGTTTCCGTTCAATGTGTTCCAATTATATATAGCTCCACCATTGGCAGATAGTGTAATGATGGTGTCAATACAATTTAATTCAGAATTACTTACAGTTGTTGTGATTCCTGGTATTGAGAAATCTTGTTGAATAGAGATGCTATCCTGAACAGTACATCCATTTGGACCTGTTGCTGTTACTAAATAAGTACCACTTTGATCAACATTAATGTGAGACTGATTGACATTTCCAATTATGTTGCCATCATTTGTAGACCAATGGAAATTAGCTGTTCCAATTGCTTGTAAATCTATAGTGGGTTGATTACAATTTAATTCTATAAAAGTCGAATTAATATGCACTGTTGGTTCGGATATATCTGTATATATAGTAATGCTATCTGTTGATGTACATCCGTTAATATCAGTAACTAGCAAGGTGTAAGTTCCATTTTGATTAACTATGGGATTTGCCGTATTCCCTCCTGATGCTATGCTGCCATTATTAGTAGTCCATAAATAAGATACTCCTCCTGAACCGTTTAGATGAATGGTCTGATTAATACAATTGATCGTATCATTTGATGAAGAGATACCTACAATGGGGGGCGCTGGTAGGTTATGTTGTATTTGGTTGCTTCTACTGCAATTTCCATCTGCGTAATAAGTGACTAATTCATATTGACCATTAGGGAAATTACTTAGATTTAAATTTGAATTAGTTTCCCCAATTATGGCAACACCATTTTCATACCATTGATAACCTGTTGTAGTAGAGCTACTGTTAGTACCTGCAAATGATGCTATTTTATTTCCTTCACAAGAATTACCCGTTACATTTATTGATGAGGTTGGTGGGGGTGTAAAGTTTTCTTCAAATAATTTAAAGTTGTCTAAATAATAATAATCCCATCTACCATTCCAGTTTAGAGATCCACCTAACTGCATCATTCCACCAATTGGATTATTACAATTTGGACCAATCATTATTGCTTTTATATTAGTAGGTGCAGTAAAATGAATGTTACCTTGTACCCAAGAATTTGTATTGGTTGTAATAGTTTGAGATCCTAATATAACCCAATTTGGATCTATAGCTGTAGGGCACAGTGAACCAGGTACTTGAGGAAAAGAATTTAAAGGTGAAATGCTTTGGTATCCATATATTACCAATTCCATGTTGGCATTACTAGTTCCAATATAATGAGGAGCCCATTGGAAAGTAGATAATCCTGTTCCACTAGCAGCTGTTATGTTGTAAGTAAAGTTATAATTGATTCCTGAGCTTAGAGGGCTATTTAGTACAGTTCCAATATATTCTTTCCAAATATTACCAATCCAAATATCGTGACCGTCTCCGATTCCTACATATCCAGTCCCATCTGGATAGGGAACACTTGGAGGTGTTAATTCAACACTAGACTGCCAACCACAATTATAATAGTCAGAAGTAGCGCTGTTTCCTCTTTGCCAATTAAATAGTTCAGATTCAATGTATCCATTATGAGTTCCATCATTTTGTAAATGTGGGCAATGTTTGAATTGTTCAAAGGAAGGATTAGGTATTGAATTGTTTGGAGTGATAGATGTAATGCCATTACAATCACATTCAGGATCATTTAGATCAATTAATCCATCAAGGTCATCGTCAATTCCATTAGAGCAATTTTCTTGGGAGAAGGAAAAATTAAATGATAGTAGAAGGATTAGCTGAAAAACATATTTAAGTGGGTTCATATTAAATTATTTTAAGCTAAATTACTTTGACTGTAATGGGGATAATATCCCCCCAATGGGGGAATTATTTTAGTAAATTAACATGACCTACTTTTGTTATTAAATCTAGATTGTGTTCTTTTCTAGCTTCAATTTTCCAAACATAAACATCTGTTTGAACTATGCTACCATTAAGTCTCCCATCCCATCCATTCTCTTTTATGTTGGTGTCAAAGATGACTTCTCCCCATCTATTGAATATCATGAATCTATAGCCATCATTTGATATGCCATGCATTTCTGGTTTGAACACCTCATTAATTCCATCGCCATCTGGAGTAAATGCATTGGGTACATAAATTCCTGATTCCCCATTTACATATACAAAATCACAATATTGATCGGTACAGCCGTGAAGTGTACTAACATCTAAACAAATTTCATAAGTGCCTGTTTGATATTCGGGGAAAATGAATATAGGCTCACTGTTGCTTGAGCTACCTAATGAATTGAAATCCCAATTGTAATTGTCTGCAATAGTAGATTGATCATAAAATTCAAAATAGGGATAATACATGCTTGCAGATAGACTAGAGGTTGTGAAATTTGCAATAGGTAGAGGATGAATTCCTACAAATGAATGATAAGTTACTTCGTTTAAACAACCTTGGTCACTAATTGTGGTTAATGTGATGTCATAATAGTCGCTTGAAGTTCCATTATTTTCATAGCAATGATCAGGGTGTTGTAAATTAGAATGAGTTCCATCTCCTAGGTTCCAATTATATGATATGATGTTCCCATTGCTAATTGTAGAATTATTTTGGAAATCTACACACCATATAGAACATCCCATTGGATTGGGACTCATAAAATCAGCTACTGGATTGGGGTGAACAGTAATTAGTATTGAAGTATCATCTACACATCCATTATCTGTAATTATTTCGAGTTGAACATTAAATGCTCCTTCTTGAGAAAATTGATAGGAAGGGTGTTGTGTGTTGGTTACTGCACCATTGTCATTAAAATTCCAATTCCATGATGTAATATTATTATTAGTATGATTGTTTGATACTGTTGAAAGGTCAGTAAAGTTAATGGCTTCGCCAAAACAGGTGTCATTTGCATTAAAAAAAGCAATGGGGTTAGGGTAAACCTCTATTTGACCTATTACTGAATCAGTACATCCATTTGAGCTTTCGGACATCAAGGAAACGGTATAGATTCCTTCTAAAGTAAATTGTTCTGAGGGTTGAAATTGATTAGATGAGTTTCCATTTCCAAAATCCCATAAATAGTTGATAATATTACCATTATTAATAGAAGAATTATTTACAAAATTAACAATGGAATCTGCACAGATATTTCCTGCGGAAAACTGAGAATTTGGTAGCTCGTATATTTCTATTGGTTGGGTTATTGAATCTCTACAATTATAAGTATTAATAACTACTAATGAGACATTATATGTTCCAGGGTTGTTGTATAGATGTGAAGGGGAAGCTATATTGTAATCTATTGTATTGTTTTGATCTATATCCCAATTCCAAGTTGATATTGATCCATTATTTGCTAGCGATAGATCGTTGAATTGTGCTAATTGCATAAAGCAAGTATCTGTGAAATTAAATAGAGCAGTAGGAAGCTCAGCTACATAAACAGTATCTGTTATAAAAGAGACACACCCACTGTCAGATTGTGCTTGTAATGTTATGTTGTAGGTGCCAGATTGATTGTATGTGTGAGTTGGAGAAATTGCATTAGAATTAATACTGTTATTATCAAAGTCCCATGAATAATTCACAATGTTTCCAGAATTTATAGTAGATAAATTTGTGAAAGTAGTTGCTTCACCTAAGCATACAATGTTGGGAGAGAAATTAGGTATAGGAACAGGGTTCACTGTAATTGGCATAATTATATTATCGTAACACCCATAGGATGTTTCTACAGTAAGTGAGGCGTTGTAGCTTCCAGATGAAATATACCCATTGGTAGGGTTTTGAGTGTTATTATCAATAACTCCATCTGATGTAAAATCCCATTCCCATGAAGTAATAGCTGCATTAAATGCTTGAGAAAGATCTGTAAAATCAGTAACTGTTCCCTCACAAACATAATTGGCTTCAAATGCTGCTTCTATTCCTTGAACATCGACTATATGGGTGAGTGTATCAAAACAACCCGATCCAGAAGGACTAAGGACACCCGTAATTAATTGAATTTCATAAGTTCCTACTGAGTCATAAAAATGATTGGTATTATTTGTTGACTGTAATGGCGAACCATCTCCAAAGTCCCAACTCCAATATCCAATATTTGAACCAGGTGATGAAGTGCTGAGATCTGTAGGGGAGAAGTTCTCGTCTAAACAAAGGGTATTGTCAACTGTGAAATTAGTAGTTGGAACACCAGGTGCAACATCGATAGTTGCTGAAAAAGTAGCATTACAAACAGCTCCTTGTACTGGAGTAGCAACAACGGTATATGTTCCAGCAAGATTGGTGGTAATACTTTGAGTAGTAGCTCCTGTGTTCCATAAATAAGAGATGGCTCCATTAGGTGCAGTGAATGTGACAGGCTGATTGTCGCAAATTTCTGTTCCTGGAGGAATTAATTCAAGAGATTGGCATTCAGCATCTATGTATGCATATCCATAATGACCTCCTTGATCACAATCTCCAGATACAAATTCAACCGTTACATTGGTTCCTAAATAAGGCTCAAGTGGAACAAATACAGTATGCCAGTCTCTGTACCATCCTCCAGAGTAAGGACTCCAAGTAGAATCAAGGTTTCCTCCTGCTACTACTAAGTATTCCCCACAGGTAATGAGGTTTCCCATATGATCATACACATTTACTTTAAAAAAAGGCATGTCTCCATGAGAATGTCCTGGGTCTTCTAATACAACGGCAAATGAATATTGAAAATTGGCATTTGATGAGTCGACTATAAATGTCCTTCTTGCAGCAGCAGCTCCATATCCAGTATTTGTGTAGTCTCCTATCATTAAGGAATAGTTTCCTGAATTTGGATTTACTCTTGGAAATCCACCTTGAGGATCATTCCCGCCATTGTAGATGGTGAAATCATTATTTGCTAATGTAGTAGCGTTTGTGTTTGTTATTTGTGCTACTTGACCATTTACAAAGCCGCTAATTAGATCCCAGCCAGTTGCATCGCCATATTCAAAATCCATATTAGTACATTGATTTTGAGCAGAATAAGAATTCCCCAATAAGATTAATATAAATATGAGTAGTTTTTTCATCTTATTAAATGCTTTAAAAAGTATTGAGAATTATGATGCTGATCATTTTATGATAATCCTTCCAGAGAATGATTTGTTGCTGGAACTGAGCTGATATAAATACACTCCATTAGTTAATCCCTCTCTTTCAAGTATTAATCTTTTTGAATGTATATTTTCAATTGCTTTTACAAGGTTGCCAAGTACATCGTAAATAGTTAGGCTATAATACTCAGAATCATTAGGAAGCTCAATGGTTGCAGAACTAGTCATTGGGTTGGGGTAGAACTTAATATTTTCTTCATAATTAAATATTTCGTTCGTAGTTGTTGGTGAAGATTCAAATGATTCAATACAAAGATCATCTATCTGATTAAAAGGGCCTATAGTAAAACTTGACACTTGACCTTCAATTGTTATTTTTAAAATTCCCCACACATTATAATTTTCAAATTCCCAGGAAATATCTGTAGGCAATGTGTTTACATCAAAACCATTGATTTTAAAAGAATTTATTAATGTAGTATCCAACATATATCCATCAACTAAAAATGTAATTTTTTTATAATCATTCTCAGTGTTAAGGTCAGTTAAATCAAAAGTCGCCAAAATATTGTTGACATATAGATTATTAAACATCCAGAACCAATGCCCCCCATGACTAGGGTTGTTGATGTTTCCATAAATTTTTATTCCATTGGTTTCATAAATTAATTCATTTATTACTCCTTGATTTAAACTAGTATTAGGGATAGTGTCTTCTTGAAAATCAATGCAAACCTGTGATGTGGTTTTGTTTTGACTAAAAGACAATAATGGTATTAGTGTAAGTAGATAAACAAGAGTTTTCATAATATTTCTATTTATTTAATTAACTTTTCTGTAAACAAATTTCTAATAGTTGTAATTGTTATGATATCCCCCAACGGGGTGAATTTGTTTTAGTTTTTATTCAAATTTTGAAAAGAAATCTAATTTTGTTTTATGTTTGTATGTAAGATATTCTATGAAAATCATTAGTAAAAGAAAATTAACACTTCAAGTATTTGAAGACCTTGTCAATAATGAGGTGCTTATTAATTACTATGGGAGTCTAAACTTTGAATTAGCAAGTTATCTTATAGAAAACTTAAAGCTATCTCTTAAGAAAACAGGTGTTGATGAATCTGTATCAAGGAAAATATATTCATCTTTTGTTGAAGGAATTCAGAATATTATTTCTCATCAGATTGATGATGTTGAGCAAGTTCCTTACGGAATTGTAAATGTGTCTAGAAAAGGAGATTCTTTTTTGATTTTACTAGGCAATCTAATTGACCCACAGAAAAAAAGTATTCTTGAGTCTAAGGTTGATGCAGTTAAAAATTTATCTGAGAAAGAGCTAAGAACTGAATTTAAAAAAAGATTAAAAGATGTTGATCCAGAAAAATCTAATTCTGCACACTTAGGGTTGTTTCAAATGGCAATCAACAGTAATGATATCAATTGTTATTTTAATGAGCTTGAGAATGGAGAGTTGTTTTTTCTTGTAGAAGTAACCATTTAGTAAATGAATATTTTAAATATAGAAGGGACAATAAGTACACCAGCAATTTCTGTTGATGAAATATCATTTGTTCTTTCTGGTGAGACGCGTCCCGAAAATCCTAAAAAATTTTATGAAGCTGTTTTTTCTTCATTAGAGCAGATTCATTCAAAGCTTACAAATGAGGCTATTTCCAATTATAAGTTTTTATTTGATTTTGAATATATCAGTACTAGTTCTTTAGTAATGATTAAAAAATTACTTATGGAGCTAAGTAAATTACAGAAAGACCACCCCTTTATTTCTGTAGAATGGAGATATTATGAAATGGATGAGGATATGCAGATGCTAGGTGAAGAGTTAGCAGAAATTACTGGTTTAAATATGGATGTTTTGATTAGGTCATGATCATGTAATCTCTACATAGCCTTTGGATAAAAGGAGCTTATAGAGATCTAGTACGTTATTTATTCCCATTTTTCTATAAATGTTTTTTCTGTGACTTTTTACTGTTTCAGCACTAATAAATATTTCTTCTCCAATCTCTACATTTGATTTGTTTTCAATTACTAAATCCATGACCTCAATCTCCCTTTTACTTAAGCTGAAGGTTCTTATAAATACATCTATATTTTCATCTTCATAACCAGAATTTTCTAGGTTATAATCTTTAAATAATCCTTGGATCTCTTCAGTTACAAAAAGGTCTATTGAATTGATGTTTAGCACGGTGTTTAAAATTTCTTCTCGGTGAACATTTTTTGTTAGAAAAGCAGAAATCCCCATTTCTTTTAATCTTGAAACAATTGCTCTACTATAATACATTGTTAGTATAATTACTTTAATTGAAGGGTATCTTTTCTTTATTTCAATAATTAATTCAGTCCCATTTAAACCAGGAAGATTAAGGTCTGTGAGTAATACGTCAAAATGATTTCCCTGATTGAATTTTTGAAGAGCGTTTTTCCCAGAATTAGCTGTTTGAATATCCCATTCAGTACCTAAACTACGATTTAGATATTCTTCTAAACCTTCAAGAAAAGCTATATGGTCTTCTACAATTAATAATTTCATTCTAATGCTTGTGTTAGCTCAAGAATAATTGTTGTTCCGTAATTGGGTTGAGAATCAATTATTGCTTTTCCATTTATTGAATTCATTCTATCTTGTATGTTCTTTAGCCCAATACCTTTCATTTTTTTATTTATATCAAACCCTATTCCATCATCTGATATAATTATGGATAATTCTTTTTCATGTTGAGTTAAATTTACTTCAATAGATCTAGATTTCCCGTGATTGACAGCATTTAAAATAATCTCTTTAATGATCATTATTATTTCAAGGCAAATGCTTTTAGCAATTAATAGCTCATTTTTTTTAGGAAATGCATGAAAATTGAATTCAATATCATCATGTATATGAGCACTATCAATTAGTAATCCTTTTATTTCAGATTTTAAATCTATCAAATTAGTGTCTTTTGAAATATGGATGGTATATACATGAGAAATAGCCCTTATGTTTCTTCTTATATAATCAATTTTATCTATTATTTCATGAATTTCATTTGAAGTAGGATTGTCTTTTATTTTTGTTAAATAAAACTGTAAAGCCATAAGATCATTAGATAAAGCATCATGAAGATATTTTCCAATCTTTTGGCGTTCATCAATTCGTATTTCTAGTTGATCTTTACTCAAAAATTATGTTTTTCATGAAAATATAAAAATCTATTCATCTATTAACTTCAATATAATATTTTTTATAAATATGAGTATCTAATTTGATTCCATTTTTAGTCTTGTCTAAAAATTATTGTTAGTTTTACGAAATAATTAATTATTTAATGTCTAAAGATTTTCATTTTAATAGAATATTTAGCTATCTATTTTATTTACTTCTTGGTGTTTTCTTTTCAGTTTCTACTTTTTCTCAGCAATTGACAATAAAGGGTAATTTGATTAATGATCAAAGAGTTCCTATTCCATTTGCTAATTTATTTGAGTCTAAAACTCAAAAAGGAGTGTCAGCGGATTTAAAAGGTGATTTTATATTTAAAGTAAATAAAGGTTGGGTTGATATTCAAATTTCTGCAATTGGATATAATGTAAAAACTATTTCTTTTGAAGTAAAATCAGACACGAATATTATTTTCAAATTATCAGCATCAGATGACCTACTAGATGAGATGGTTGTAAGTGGTACTTTAAATGAGATTTCAAAACGAAATAGTCCAATTCCTATAGAAGTATATTCTGCTACCTATTTAAATAAGGTGCCCACACCTGGTTTACTAGAAGCAACACAAAATATTAATGGTGTAAGACCGCAATTGAATTGTGCAGTATGTAATACTGGAGATATTCATATTAATGGTATGGAGGGACCATATACCATGGTGACAATTGATGGTATGCCTATTGTTGGTGGACTTTCGACTGTTTATGGTTTACAGGGTATTCCTAATAGCCTATTGCAAAGAGTTGAAGTGGTGAAAGGACCTGCTTCTACATTATATGGTTCAGAAGCAGTAGCTGGGCTTATAAATGTGATTACAAAGACTATTGATTGTGCTCCTAAATTATCACTAGATATTTCTGCTACATCATGGCAGGAGTTTCAAAGTAGCATTATGTTTAAATATGCTGAAAGTAAAAAAGTCAGAGGCATTTTTGCTGTTGATTATCATAATTATTCAAACCCTATCGATAATAATGGAGATAATTTTACAGATCTAACATTAAAAGACAGGGTAAGTCTTTTTAATAAGCTGAGCTTTAAAAGAGCTGATAATAAAGCTGCCTATTTTTCTGCAAGATATTTATATGAAGATAGATGGGGTGGTGAAATGCAATGGAATTCTCATTATAGAGGAGGAGATAGTATTTATGGAGAATCAATTTATACAGAAAGAGTAGAGTTAATAGGGAAATATGAATTACCTACAAAAGAGAAGTTAATGTTAAGTAGTTCTTATAGCTATCATTCTCAAGATTCTAGATATGGGATTATGTCTTATAATGCAGATCAACATATAGCATTTGGGCAAATGACATGGCATAAGAAAATAGGGGATAAGAACAACTTTGTTTCTGGAATAGCTGTAAGGTATAATTATTATGATGATAATACTATAGCTACAAGTTCTGGATCAGTTAATGATCCAGTTGATTGGATATTACCAGGTATTTTTGTTCAGGATAATATAAGTTGGTCTAAAAAAGTAAATCTATTACTTGGTTCAAGATATGATTATCATACTGAACATGGAAGTATTCTATCTCCAAGAGCTAATTTAAAGTGGTCACCTACCGATCAACTTTTGTTAAGGATAGGATATGGAAATGGATTTAGAGTTGTTAATGTTTTTTCTGAAGATCATGCAGCATTAACAGGTGCTAGAGAAGTAATTTTTTATGGAGAATTAGATCCTGAAAGATCAAATAATATTAACCTAAATATTGAGAAAAAGATATTTTCTGAATGGTGCACTTTGATATTGGACGGATCTGCTTTTTATACTCATTTTTCTAATAAGATTATTCCTGACTTTGAATCCAATGATAACCAGATTATTTATGCTAATCTTAATGGAACGGCAGTATCTAGAGGGATTACATTAAACACTAAAATTTTATTTGATTTTCCATTAAGGATAAATGTAGGTGCGACCATTCTAGATGTATATAGTAATGAAATGAATGAATCTGGAACATTTGTTAAAGAAGAACAATTATTTACTGAGCCTTATTCAATTACATGGTCTGCTTCCTATTCATTATCAAAAATTGGGTTATCCTTAGATTATACTGGTAATGTTTATGGTCCAATGAAGCTACCTTTGATAGAAAATGATTTTAGGTCAGCCTATTCTCAGCCATTCAGCATTCAAAACATTAAGATCAGTAAGGAATTTAAGAATAATATGAGTTGTTATTTTGGAGTGAGAAACCTATTGAACTTTACACCTCCTTCTTATTCTATATTAAGAGCTCATGATCCTTTTGATAAATATGTAAATGACCCTATCGATAACCCTAATAATTATTCATTCGATCCTTCTTATATTTATACGTCATTTCAGGGAATTAATTTTTTTATAGGATTTAAATACACCATTTTTTAAACTAATTGTTTTTAATAGGCGCTGTTTTATTAATCATATTATAGTTCCATTCTTTGAATGAAAATCCCCACCTCTCATTTATTTTTTTAATTAAATGTTCCTCGGGCTTTTTAAATTGATTGGTTTTGTAATCACCTAGTGAATTTAAGTAATCGATAATATTGTTTTCAACTTTTTTAAAATCACCAAGCTGTATTTTTTCATATATTTTTTGAATAGTTTTTATTGGCTCTTCTGCTAATTCTTGATAGCTTATCTCTATATGATTATCAGAGGGAATTAGCTCTCTGTCTGCTATATATTGTTTGAGAGTGGTTTCATAACAATAGATCACTCTATTTTCAATTTCTTCCTGATTAAATTCTTGTAAAAACTGAGTTTTTATTGTTGAATTATATAAATGAACATTTGATAGAAAAACATCATATGGATTTCGGTGAATAAAAATGAATTTTGCATTTGGATATAGCTCTAGCAACACTTTAATTCTTCCCGTGTTATGGGGGTTTTTTAATAATAGCTGTTTGTCTTTTCCTTGATAAAGAGAGATTTGACAAAGCATTTTATGATAGGTTTTTTTCCAGTTATTAATTTCATGTTTTTTAGTGTTTTTAAAAAGATTGAATTTATCAAAATAGGACCTGTTTCTTGGGAAAAAGAAGGTTTGCATTCCGCTTTTTTCAGTTAGGTTGGTCAATGGATGCTCTTCTTCTGTAGGAGCACTAGCATCAATTTTAATATTATCCTGAGGGCGAGTAGAAGGCATAAAATAATTTAGAACAGGTCTCATAAATGACTTTGAGATGAAAGCAACTTTAAAGAAAAATGCCTGAAAAGCTTCTAAATAGCTGAATTTTTCATCTTGCGCCAATAGATAATGTAGGTGAGTAGTTCCACTTCTCCAATGTCCTATAACGAAAACAGGAGGTTTTTCTTTAAATGAAACAGTTCTTATTTTAAACAGAAGGTAAAAGGATTGTAGCCATCTAAATGGAGTAGAAATTATTACAAATAAAGTAATTTTATTAGCCATCACCTTTTTGTCTTTGGATATTTTATTTTGCCGTTTAAGCTTAAGCCATAAACGAAGACTTGTAATAAATAATTGATGTTCTTTTATTTCTTTATTGTCCATTCAGATTATTGTTCATTTTGCTAAAATTAAAAAAACTATTGAATTGAATCTTTTTTATGTACTTTAGCGCACTCTAAATCAAAAAAGATCATCTTGATTGGATATTATATGGAAACATTAACATTTTTCTTCTTTCATTTCAACATGATCATATTATTTAACTTTAAATTTTTACAATGAATATTTATGTTGGAAATCTGAATTACAGATTACAAGAAGAAGACTTAAAAGAAGCTTTTGCTAGTTATGGTGAAGTTTCTACTGTTAAAATCATATCAGACAGAGTTACTGGAAGAGCAAAGGGTTTCGGTTTTGTTGAAATGCCAAATGACAATGAAGCTTTAAAGGCGATTGACGATCTTGATGGCTCTCAATTAATGGAAAGGGAAATGCGTGTTAATCAAGCAAGACCAAGAACAGAAAATAATTAGAAGTTTATTATGAAAGTAGCTGAAAAAAATAATATATCAGTACACTATACTGGTAAATTGAAGGATGGAGAAGTTTTCGATTCTTCTGAAGGAAGAGAACCTTTAACATTTGTTGTTGGAGATGGGAATATGATTCCTGGTTTTGAAAATGGTGTTTTAGGCATGGAACTCAATGAGAAAAAAACAATTGAGATTCCTTTTGATCAAGCTTATGGAGATATTAGAAAAGATCTATTTCATGAGGTTTCTAATGATAATTTACCTCAAGATTTAAAACCTGAAATAGGAATGCAATTACAATCTAAATCTCAAGATGGTTCAGTTTTAAATGTAACCATTATTAAGGTAAATGAAAATTCTGTTACTATTGATGCTAATCATCCATTAGCAGGTAAGGATCTATATTTTGATATAGAAGTAGTAGAAATAAATTAATTTATAATTATATACTTCAATAAAAAGCCCTCCATGGAGGGCTTTTTTTATAGGATTTATTTTTTATTTACCAATTATCTTTAATTCTACTCTTCTGTTTTTTGCTTTACCTTCAGGAGTGTCATTAGGTGCTAATGGTTGAGATTCTCCATATCCTTTTGCAACTAATCTATCAGTTGAAATTCCTTTATTATTTAAATAAGTAACAGCCTCTTGTGCTCTTCCTTCAGATAGAGATTGATTAAATGAATCGGCACCATCACTATCAGTATGTCCAGCAATTTCAACCTTAATTGTAGGGTTTTGATTCATGAAATCAACTAACTGATTTAATGTCTTGTAAGAAATTTCATCAAGATCAGTTTTTCCTGTTTTAAAATGCAGATCATCAATAATTATACTTTTGCCAACTTCAATTGGCGATAACAAAACTACATGTTCTAAATCTTCAATTTTATCTGCACTAATTTTGAGTGTTTTATTAAAATACCCCTCTTTGGTTACAAGTACTTCAAATTGTTGACCAATTTCAAGAGGGTAGACTTCAGGAGGCATGCTATTAAGTGCAATTAATGAATTTAAATGATTGTCAGGATCAGTAACATTAATGGCCATAATCGTACTAGTGATTCTTTTCTTAGTAGATTCATCTAATACAATCAACTTAAGTGATGTCGCTTTTAGCTCAGGCTTTGTTTTAGATACATACATGGTTTTACTCAAAGTACCATATTTATCATACCTTAATTCTAGTATAGCATTGTCATATCCCTCTCCATCTAAAGATAGGGTATGCTTCTGCCCACTTTCCAATTGGGTCTGCAGATTTGAACTATTTCCTAAGTCAGTCTTTTTACCTGTTTTTTGATCTACTAATGAGATCTGAACTTCAACAGGTTCATTCGTTTCTTTATCTAAGATCTCTAATTCAAGGTCAAATAATCGAATTGTTTTAGTAAGGTAAATTTTCTGAATGTTTTCTTCTTCATTTTCATTCACAAGAGTAAAACTTTCAGTATTGTAATCTTTTTTACTGACTTCAATAATGTATTGGTCTTTTTGATTAAGAAGGTGTGTGGATTTTGATGAATTTTCAAATAATGACCCTTTTTCTTTTGTGGTTGCATTCTTGAATTTCCCATTAGCTTCTATGGGTTCCTTTGTATCTTCATCATATAACTCAATAATCAATTCAAATTCTTTTATTTTACGATGTTGCTTTATTTTATAGTCCAGGAATATTTCAAAAGATCCTGTGTTGGTATTTAAAGGATCTGATATTGCTGAAGTGGTGAGGTCGTAGGTTAGCCCCACATCTAAATTGCTGGATAGATATTTCAAGCTTAAGACAACAGCATCGTTCATTCGGTAATAAGCTCCTAAAGCCATTGCTAATGGCTTGTCTTCATTTTTAGAAAGCTCATATTTAAGATCAGTTCCTAAAATAACATGGCTTTGTCCTCCTTGAAGCATAAAGAGACCTCTTGGCATAATTCCAAATGTTCCAAAATTAATTTCACCACCACTTGTAAATGCCAACCTCATTGGCAACCTAAAATCTTCAACTAAGTTAAGGTCAGGGTCACTTGTTATGGGTTGATTGATATTGAATCCAGTGACACCTACATAATAGCTATGTTCTCCAGATTCTTCGGTTTGATGCCAGGTTACAGAAGGAGAAATTTCTAATCCATTTACAACAGGATTATTAATGCTTTCACCTAATGAATTGGTTGAGTTGTAATAACCATTTACAAATTGTGAACCAGTTGTTACTCCATTAAGATCTGTTGCACCATTAAAATAGCCAACTTTTAATCCAACTGCCAAGTGCTTGTGCTCATCAAAGTTGAAATTGTATGCACCAGTTAGTGCAAATTGATTGGTTGTAATATAACCACCATCACCTAATCTTTCATTGATAAATGATAGTCCAACTGTTGCCAATTTTTCATTGGTATTGGCTTTTCTAATTGGGTAGTACCCTTCAAATTGTGAAGTGCTGAAAGGTTTTACTATACTCATCCATTGACTTCTATGAAGCATGGTTAGATTAATGTCGTCACTTATGGCAATTCCCGAAGGGTTACTTGTAGAGAATGAGCGATAGAAGTTAGAAAAAAATGCATCCTGTCCTATACCTAAATAACTAATAAGTAGGCATGAAATAATTAGTAATTGTTTTTTCATATAAATATTATTAGTCATTGTTTAACGTTTTATTAAAATACTACCAGAAGATTTTAAATTATTTAGTAATTCAAAATCAACAGGATCGCCATTAAGATTATTAGCTACAAGTGTCCATAAATAAACTCCACTTGGCTGATCAACATCATTGTATTTTCCATTCCATCCCACATTTTGTAATTCATATAACGAAGACGTTTCATAAACTACTTGTCCCCATCTATTATAAATTTTAAATGATATCTCATCATCTAAACCATTCCCATAAATGAAAAGCACATCATTTTGGCCATCACCATTAGGAGTGAACATATTAGGAAGGAAAAGATTGTTCTCAATAATTGAAACAATTATAGTATCGATACTTATACATCCATTACTATCAGTTACTTCCACCCAATATTCATCGGTTTCTAAAATTGTTTCAATCTGATCTGTTCCACCTGTAGACCATAAATAGGTAGTAAATCCTGCTCCAGCATCTAAAGATAAAGAGTCGAGAATGTTTACTGCTGTGTCAGGTCCAAGATCAACAAAAATCGTGGTGAATAATGTAACATTAATATCATCAGTTGCAGCGCACCCATAAGGGTTGGTTACAGTTAAGCTGTAATTTCCAGAATCTGAAATATTAATGGATGAACTTGTTTCACCATTACTCCATAGGTAATTTACAAAAGGAGTAGTACCATCTAAAGTATAAATACTTCCTTCACATATAGTAATATCACTTCCAAGATCAAGTATAGGGAGAGGAGAAATATCAATGGCATAATAATCTGTTGCTGTACAATTATTAGCATCGGTCATAGTCACATATACAGTGTCACCTTGTAATAAACTATTAGTACTGTAAGTATTTGTTGATCCAGATTGAATAACACTTCCTCCATTATTTATGAACCAATCATAATTGGTCCCATTTTGTGCAGTTAAAGTAACATTGTCTCCTTCACACAATGAATCTGCAGAAGAGGTTAGTTGAGGATCAGGAATTCCATAGATCTCAATATTAACAGCATCTGTATTTGTCGTGGTAATACATCCTGACAAGGTTTGCCATGTTAGGGTGTAGGTTTGTCCTGGCTGTCCTGTAAAAGTACTGTTGGGATCACTATTATCTGAGAAAAAGCCACCAGAACCACTTGTCACAGACCAGGTTCCATTTCCTTCAGCTGCAAGATTTAATGTGGAATCACATACAGCATCATCTGGCCCAGCAGTAAAGGATGCATATTCCCATTTGATCTCAATTTTTGCCCAGAATTGTCCATAATCTGGTAATGAACCATTTCCATCTATAAAAACATCATATTCATTCCACTGACAAGCAGGGTCATTTCTAAAGTCTATTACGGACACAACAGCTCTAGTTGCTAAATTATCATCTCCATTTAGACAAAAGTTAGAAGAGAATATATTTCCATTGTATGGGTTGTAGCTACAATTAGATCCACAACCATCTTCTTCCCAACATTCCATATCTATGGTTATTTGTGTAGCAGTAGTATTAGAGCCAGTATTTAATGTATAATCAGGAAGATTCCACCAGCCGTTAAATTGATTGGTTGTATGTTGACATTGACCACCACCATAAACGTTAACATCATTGTCTTTTGCCCAAACATACCAGGTAGGGTCTTGTTGTCCTGCTATTCCACCACCATCATTATTGTCTCCTTGAGCCATTAGTTGTGATACCCTAACTTCATAGTTAACATTTTGAGCTTTGGCATTTGTAAAAGGAAAAAATAATGAGATGATAAGTAGAGAGTAAATAATTTTCATAGAGTAAAAATTTAGTTCTGTTATAAATATAGTATATATAAAAAAAAACTCCCAAATAATTTAGGAGTTTTAATTGTATGCTAATTAAGAGTTTAGTAGCAATATTCATTTTTATCAATCAATTTATTGGCAATTCTATGTCTTGCCTCTTTTGCGTTGAAAGGTTCATGCTTGGTAAATCTTTTTAATCCCATCATCATCATTTTAAACTCATCTCCGTCAGCAAAAGTGTTTAATGCATCTTTACCTGCTTTATTAATAATGTCACATCCATCATATATGAGAACTCTCATCATATCCAATTGCTCATTACATGCATTTTCTCCAAGAATTCCAACCATTTTCTCTACTCTTAAAAGTGTAGATTCCGTCACGTAAACTGTGTTAATCATGTCAGCTATATTCATTACTATCTCTTGTTCTTTTCCAAGCTGATCTCCTAATTTTTGGGCTGCAGCTCCAGAAACCATTAATAAAGCTTTTTTAAATTGGCTTATACATTTTTTTTCAGCAGCAAATAAGGCAGTATCTGGAGAAGAAAAATCAGGAATACCCATCAATTCTTTTCCAACAGCTTTAGCTGGACCCAATAGATCAATTTCCCCTTTCATTGCTTTTCTCATTATCATACTAACAGTTAGCATTCTATTGATTTCATTGGTTCCTTCAAAAATTCTATTGATCCTTGCATCTCTATAAGATCTTTCAATGTTTTTTTCTGCTGAATATCCCATTCCTCCATGTATTTGAACGCCTTCGTCTACTACATAGTCAAGGATTTCAGAACCATAAACTTTTAGAATAGCACATTCGGGAGCAAATTGTTCAATGCCTTTTAAAGTAGCTTCTGATTTTTCCATTCCATTATCGGCTAGGTCCTTAATAGCATCTTCAATATTTTGAGTAGCTCTATAGGTAGCAGATTCACAGGCAAAAGTACGGATACATTGTTCGGCTAATTTATGTTTAATGGCTCCAAATTCAGTAATTGATCTCCCAAATTGATGCCTTTCATTGGCATATTGTACAGATTCTGTAATGCTTCCTTTAGCACCACCCATTACACCACCACCAAGCTTTATTCTTCCAATATTTAATATGTTTACAGCTATCTTAAATCCCTTTTCTCTTTCATAGAGCATATATTCAACTGGAACTTTTACTTCATTAAAGAATACTTGTCTTGTTGACGATCCTTTAATTCCCATCTTTTTTTCTTCTGGATTCAATGTAATTCCTTCACTATCTGCTTCAACTAAAAAGGCAGTTAGGTTTTTGTCGTCATCAATTTTAGCAAAGACAGTGAATAAATTAGCAAAACCACCATTGGTGATCCAAATCTTCTGTCCACTTATAATGTAATGTTTTTTGTCTGCTGAAAGTGCTGCTTTGGTTTTTCCTGAATTAGCATCTGAACCTGCATCAGGTTCTGTTAAGCAATAAGCAGCCTTCCATTCTCCAGAAGCTAGTTTGGGAATGTATTTTTCTTTTTGCTCTTGATTTCCATAATAGAGAAGAGGTAATGTTCCAATTCCAGTATGTGCTCCATAAGCAACAGAAAAAGAATGTCCCGTTCCAAGAGCTTCAGTAGCCAACATTGATGTTTTAAAATCAACACCTAAACCTCCTAATTCTTCAGGTACAGAAAGCCCTAGTAAGCCTAATTCACCTGCTTTATTCATTAAACTAGGCATTATCTCTGGGTCAGACATGCTGTCAATTTTATCTAGATTAGGGGTTACTTCAGTTTTTAAGAAATCTTTGCACATTTGTGCGATCATATTTTGTTCTTCAGACCATTCCTCAGGAATAAAAATGTCTTCTGCTAATGTGTCTTTTACAATGAATTCACCACCCTTAATAGCTATTTTTTCTTTTTCTTTTAACTCTGACATGTTTCTTGTTTTAATTTAATATTTCAAAAATTCCACAGGCACCTTGACCAGTTCCAACACACATGGTTACAGCACCTATTTTTTGTTTACGTCTTTTCATTTCATTAATTAATTGTACAGTAAGCTTAGCTCCAGTACAACCTAGTGGATGACCTAAAGCAATAGCTCCTCCATTTACATTGACAATTTCCGGATTTAGATCTAGCCCTTTAACAATAGCAACAGATTGGGAGGCAAATGCTTCATTTAATTCAATCTGCTCTAAATCAGACTGTTTTAAACCTGCTCTTTTTAAAGCTTCAGGTATTGCGTATAGCGGACCTACACCCATTATCCTTGGTGCTAAACCTACTACTTTATAGTCAATTAATCTGGCAATAGGTTTTACATTAAGCTCTTTTACAAGAGCTTCGGACATTACCATTACAAAAGCAGCACCATCAGACGTTTGAGAAGAATTTCCAGCGGTAACTGTTCCGCCATTTTTAAATACAGGTCTTAATTTTGCAAGTGCTTCTAAGCTGGTTCCTTTTCTTGGCCCTTCATCTGTATCAGCAACATAGGATCTCTCCTGTCTTTTTTCATTTTTATCTAGAAAAACTTGATTTATATTAATCGGGACTATTTCATCTTTAAAAAAGTTTTTTTCAATAGCGTTTAATGCTTTCATATGAGAATGATAAGCAAATTCGTCTTGCTCTTCTCTAGTTACCTTAAATTCTTCTGCTACTGCTTCAGCTGTTAATCCCATTCCCCAGTACCAATCTGGATGTTCTTTACCTACAGTGGAATTTGGTACTATTCTCCATCCTCCAAATGGTATAGGAGACATGGTCTCGACACCTCCTGCAATAATGCACTCTGCAGCTCCTGCTTGTATTTGATGACAGGCCAGTGCAATGGTTTGTAAACCAGAAGAACAATATCTATTTATGGTCATTCCTGGAACCTTTTCTGTATCTAATCCCATTAATGAGATCATTCTACCAATATTAAGGCCTTGTTCTGCTTCAGGCGTGGCATTACCAACAATGATGTCGTCAATTCTATTAGGATCTAATTGAGGAAAATCATTCATTAAATGCTTAACAACGTCTGTAGCTAAGTCATCAGGTCTTGTGAAACGAAACATTCCTCTGCCTGATTTACCTACAGCTGTTCTATATCCTCCTACTAAATATGCAGTTTTCATATTATTCAATCTTTTTAATTACGTAATATTTTGCCTGTTTGTAACAAGCTCTGAATTCTTTCTAATGTTTTTATTTCCGTACATAATTCTAAAAAAGCTCTTCTTTCTAGATCAAGTAGGTATTGTTCAGAAACTTCTGTGAGCTGTGAAAGGTCACCTCCACATAAAACTTCTCCTAGCTTTTCAGAAATAATTAGGTCATGTTGTGACATGTAATTACCACTTTTCATAGAATCAGCACCTACATATACAATACCCAATCCTTCTTTTCCAAGAACTTTAATATCTTTTCTTTTTGCTTTTTGCACATAGCCTTTATTGGCTAATTTCAAACAAGACTCTTTGGCATAAGAAATTTGATTAGACCTAGAAACGATTACTTCATCAACTCCATTTCTCAAGTATCCTAATTCTAATGCTTCATGACCTGAAGTAGATACTTTAGCTTGACCAATTGTTAGGAATTTTTCTCTAAATAAATTAATTCTCATGTCACCTGAATTTAATTCATCTGAAAATCGTAAAGCAAATTCTTTAGTGCCACCTCCACCAGGAATCAAGCCTACACCAAATTCTACTAAGCCCATATAAGTTTCAGCATGCGCTATTACTTTGTCTGCATGTAAGCAGATTTCACATCCTCCTCCAAGTGTGAGTCCATGAGGAGCAACTACAACAGGTATTGAAGAATACCTTAAGCGCATAGTGGTATTTTGGAATGCCCTAACTGCAAAATCAAGCTCATCCCATTCTTGTTCAACAGCCATCATGAAGATCATTCCGACATTGGCTCCAGCAGAAAAATTCTCACCATTATTTGAAATAACAACTCCTTTGTATTGGTCTTCTTGCTCAGCAAGATCAATAGCTTTGTTGATCCCCTGAAGAACACCTCCTCCAATAGTATTCATTTTAGTATGGAATTCAACATTTATGATTCCATCTCCAAGGTCTAAAATATGAACATCTGCATTGGACCAAATAGTATTACTTTCTCTTAAGGAATCTAGTGAAATAATATTTTCAGTTCCAGGAATAGCTTCATATGATTTTGAATTGATGTTGTAATATTTTTTACATCCTTCTTCAACTTTATAAAAAGATTTGATTCCATTATCAATTAATTCGTGAACCCAACTTGCGCACTTACCACCTTCTTTTTCAATTAAAGCAATACTTTTTTCAATTCCTACAGCATCCCATGTTTCAAAGGGACCTAAGCTCCATCCAAATCCAGCTTTAAGTGCATCATCTATTTTATAGATCTCATCAGAAATTTCTGGAATACGATGAGAAACATATTGAAAAAGACCGGTAAATACTTTACGATAGAATTCTCCAGCTTTATCTTTTCCATTAAATAATATTTTGGTTCTTTTAATTAGGTCATCTTCTTGTTTGGCAAGGTCTAGAGTAGGGAATTTTATTTTTTTCTTTTCAGAATATTCTAATGTTTTTAAATCTAATTCTAAAATGGTCTTTTTACCTTTATTATCTACTGATTTTTTGTAAAACCCTTGACCAGATTTACTGCCTAGCCAATTTTTATCTAGCATTTTTGAAACATAATCCGGTATTTCAAAAACATCATTTCTTTCGTCTTTGGGACAGTTTATTTTAAGTCCATTTGAAACGTGCACCAATGTGTCTAACCCAACTACATCACAAGTTCTGAAAGTAGCAGACTTAGGTCTTCCCATGATAGGACCAGTTAATTTATCAACTTCACCCACACTTAGGTCTAATTCTTTTACTGAATAGAAGAGGTCTTGAATTGCATAAACACCAACTCTGTTAGCAATAAATGCTGGTGTGTCCTTGCAAAGGACCATTGTTTTTCCCAAAACATCAGCTCCAAAATTCATCATGTGATCGATAATACTTTGGTCTGTTTCAGGAGAAGGTATGATCTCTAATAATTTGAGATACCTAGGGGGGTTGAAAAAATGAGTGCCAAAAAAATGTTTTTTAAAATCATCAGTTCTTCCATCTAACATACTTGAAATGGGAATTCCAGAAGTATTTGAAGTAATAAGGGTGCCTTTTTTTCTGTATTTTTCAACTTGATCAAAAACAATTTTTTTAATATCTAATCTTTCTATAACTACTTCAATGATCCAATCGTAATCTGCAATTTGATCCATGTTGTCAGTCATATTGCCAGTAGAAATTCTTTTAGAGAAACTTTTATTATAGATAGGGGAGGGTTTTGATTTTAATGACTTATTAAGTGCATCATTTACCAATTTATTCCTTACTTTTTGATCTTTGCTATCTTTTGCATCTTCAGGTATAATGTCAAGTAAAAGCACTTCTAATCCTACATTTGCCATGTGGCATGCAATAGCAGAACCCATTACACCAGATCCTAATACAGCTACTTTTTTAATGTTTCTTTTCATTTTAATTGAATATGTTGTTTCTGTCTATTAAGTTATTCAGTTTAGTAAGAACTGAAAAGCATTTATTCAAGTCCTCTTCGTTGATCTCTTCATGAACTTTTTTATTAAATGACAATACAATTTCTTTTGCCTGTGATCTAACTTTCTTTCCTTTGTTAGTCAGAAATAATTTAACCAATCTTTTATCTAGATTATCTGATTTCTTTTCAATTAACCCATTTTCTTCTAGCGTTTTTATCATTCTAGTAAGACTTCGTGGTTCCATCCCCATTTTAGGTGCTAATTTTGTTGATGGGGTACCTTCTTTATCAATATTTAAAAGTACATATCCAGTAGCCATACTTCCTCCAAATTCATTTGCTTTTAAATTATACATTCTTGATATATTATACCATGCCCATCTAATATGAAAGTCTATCGTTTCTTCTGGTCGCATATCGTCAATTCTAAATTTTCACGAATATAAAAAAAAAGTTATGCAAGCATACTATTTTTATGAATTAATTAGAAATATTTAAAATAAAAACAGCACCTGATTTAATGTGTGCTATTCTATGCCAAATTCTTGTATTATACCTCCAGTTAACTTGGTTAATGTGGCATTGCTTTCTATTAGATTATAAGACGATTGAAATAAAGCTATTCCTGCAGATAGGTATGCCATTTCTATATCTCTTAATGTGAAGGAATTGATTAGTCCACTGTTTTCTTTAAGTTCTGCAATCCTGAAGTTTTTTTCTGCTACCTGAAATGCTCTTTTATTGATTTCAAAGATTTTTATTCTTGTTTGATAGCTATCGTAAGTATTGTATAGCTCTTGTGTAAGCTGTTTTTCTAATTGATTTTTTTCAATCATATTTACTTCCTCTTGAATTTTAAGGGCTTGTATACCTCTCCTTACTTTCCCGCCATCAAAAATCCTAAAGTTCAATGTGAAATTCCCATAGTAATTGAGTCCATTTGCTTTGCCTTCTTGAGGGCCACCTGGAACTGGAAATGCTGGATTAAATGTTGCATTAAATCGACTTGCATTAAAATTACTTCCAGCATTGAATGAAACTATAGGATAAAACGTTGCTTTTGCTATTTGAATATCCTGCTTGATCAATGAGATGTTTAAATATTGGTTTTTAATGTTACTATTACTTGAAAGCATTTTTTGTTGAAGATCTTCAAGCTTGTAAAATTTACTGGGTGGAGTGATGTTAGAAATAAATGTCCATTGACGATCGATTTCTATACCCATTATCATATTTAAATTCCTAACAGCATTTTTATAATTTAATTCTTGAAGAATTAAGTTAGAGCTGTCTTGTAAATAGGCATTTTCAAATTGTAACAGGTCTATTGTTACACCTAAACCCATTTCATTTTTTCTTTTTTGAAACTGATATTTTTTTCTAGATAATTCTAAGATGTTTTTTAATAAGGATAATTGATCTCTTTGAAGTTTAATTTGATAATAAGAAAGCACGATTCCATGTATGGTGTTTTCGATTAATAAAGCAACATTACCCTCACTTTGAGCCTGAAGCTGTTCCAGCTTAATCTTATTGGCTCTTACACTAAAACCGTTAAATACTGTCCAGTTGAGTCCGACACCACCATCCAATGAATTGGATATGTTTTTGATGATAAAAGCAGTAGGGTTATTGCTCTGATCAGAAATGGTATTGTTTTGAGCTATATTCAGGTTAATAGTAGGGTATCTTCCGGCCTCACCCCATGTGTTAAAGACTGAATCTATACTTACCTTTTTCTTAATTAAAAGAATGTCAAAATTATTTTTTAATCCTAATTCAATAGCATCTTTAATTGAAAGTGAATCCTGGGAAATAATTATTAAAGGAACTATGAAAAGTAATATGGAAATAGATTTTTTCATTTATGATTCTATAAATTCTTGTGATCTTTTTAAGTTTTTTGTAATAGGCTCAACCTCTATTTTTGAAGGTGCTTCAGGACCGCCCCTCCAAAGCCACCACCTTGTTCTTCTTATGTCATTAAAATATAAAATTAATGGCGGGAAGTAAAATAAAATAATAATGGTTCCGAATAATACTCCATAGGCAACAGAAATAGCCATTGGAATTAAAAATTGAGCTTGAAAGCTGGTTTCCATAATTAAAGGGTAAAGACCAGCTACTGTAGTTATTGTTGTTAAAATAATTGCTCTAAATCTTGATCTTCCTGCATTTATAACAGCATTATTTATGTTTTCTCCTTTTATTAAATTTCTATTAAACTGATCTAGCATAACAACCGCATCATTAACTAGAATCCCTATCAATGCTACAACTCCCCAAATACTTAAGACAGAAAATGGTTTCCCAACAATTCCATGACCTAAAAGAGCACTAAAAATCCCAATTGGAACTACCATGAGGATCAATCTAGATTGATAAAAGGACTTGAAATTTAGAGAGATCGTAATCATGATTAAAATAATACTGATCATAAATGCAATACTAAGTCTTTGACCTGAATCAGCTGCTCTTTCAGCTTGTCCTTTTATTTGGTAATTTACTTCTGGAAATAAATTCCCCATATTTGATAGAAGTTGTCTGTTTATCTTTTCATTTACCTGACCTGCAAGTTCGGCATCAAAAAGATTGGCATCTACTCTTATTTCTTTTTTCCCATCAATATGGTTGACCTTTACTTTTCCTCTCTTGATTTCATAATCAGCTAATTCATTTAAAGGAAATTCTTGTCCATTTCCAGTTTTAATCCTTGCCATATCTAATGCTCCCATTGAATTTCTATCGTTATAAGGATACCTTAACCAGACTTTAACCTCATCTCTTCCTAAAATTAATCGTTGTACTTCTTGACCAAAAAAACCTTGTCTTATCTGATTAAGAATGAAAAATTGATTTAATCCTAAATGATGTGCCTTTGCTTTTAATTTTAGGTGTATTTCTCTATTTCCTATTCCTCCATTATCTAAAGCACTTTTAACTTCAGGGAATTCAGCTATTTTATCTTTTATCCAATTAGCTGCACTTTCAAGCTTTTCAGAATTATCACTTTGAAGAGAGATGGAAACAGACTTGCCAAATCTCTGCTGACCTCCAACTGTGAATTTCTCAAGTTGTTTTACTGAGTCAGGATGAATTCTACTTTTAATTTCATTGGCCATGTCTACAGTACTTATTAGCTCATTTTCTTTAATAGATAATCTAACTGATCCAACATGACTTCCAGATTCTCCCATGTTTTCTGTACTGCCAACACTTATAGCAATATATGTAATTAGCGTATCATTATATTTTTCTGTAAGCTCCTTATTATAATCTTTAACGATTGAATCACAGTAAGCTACGAAGTTTTCGGTTCTGAATTCTCTTTCTCCAGGTTTATATGCAAATTCTATAAGAAGACTATCAAATGGGATGCTTGGAAAATAGGTCCATTTGATGACTTCTATCCGTAATAGGAAAATGACCAAGGCTATAAATAAAAGTGGAGTCCATACATGCCATTTATATCTTTTAATGATCATGGATAAAACCGTTTTATACCAATCTCTAATAAGGTCAATGAAATAATTTATTTTTCCACGAACTATATAAGAAATACCACTCTTTTTTCTGTTTAATATTTTTTTGCTTGAAAGGTGAGAAGGTAGTATCAAAAAAGCTTCTACTAATGAAAAAAGAAGACAAACAATTACACAGAAAGCCATTTCTTCCATCATTTCCATTTCTCCACCAACAAATAGAAGTGTAGAAAAGGCAAATACTGTTGTTAAAACAGAAGTGATTACTGCATTTTTTACTTCCATTGTCCCATCTAGAGCAGCTCTCATGGGAGATTTTCCTTTTTCAAAATGCGCATAAATGTTTTCAGCAATAACAATTCCATCATCCACTAGAATTCCAACAACCAGTATCATTCCAAACAAAGTAACCATGTTGATGGTCATTCCATAGATAATTCCAAATGAAAGCATCCCAATGAAGGAGAAAGGGATTCCAAATGCTACCCATAATGACAATCGTAGACTGAGAAAAAGACCTAGAACTAAACAAACAAGAGCCAATCCAATGATAAGGTTTTTAGATAGCAGATTGATTCTTTGGTCTAGTAGGTCGGCAAATTGAAAAAGGCTAGTCATGACATACTCGTCATTTTCTTTATTGAATTCATCAATATAACCATTCATGAAATTTGCAATATTGTTTAAATCTTCATCAGTAGTTTTTTTTACAATGAAACTGACACTTCTTTTTCCATCTAGATATCCTTTTAAAGGTATTTCAGAAAAGTCTAAGGCTACATCTGCTATTTCATTTAGTGTAATTAGATCTCCGTTAGGGAGTGCTTTTATGATAATACTTTCTATTTTTTCTGGATCGGTAGATCTGTTCATAGAACGGATAATGATTTCTTCTTCTTCAGTTTTTACACTTCCTCCAGAAAGATCTATGTTGCTTACTTTTATGGCATTTGATACTTGGTCAAAAGTTAATCCATACCTTAATAAATCATTTTCTCTAATATCAATGGCAATAATAATTGGTGGATATCCTATTACATCTATTTGACTTACTTCTTTACTATTAAGCAATTCCTGCTCTATTTTATCAGCCATTGTTTTTAATTCCCATAAGTCATCAGGTCCTGATAAGGAATAGAAGCCGACCACTTGGCTCATTCCTCCCATTCCTCTAGACTTTTGAGCAAAAACAATTGGTTTTTCAGCTCCTTGAGGAAAAGAATAAATTCCATCTACAGCATTTTTGACATCTTGTAATAAGATGTCAATATCATATCCATCATAGCTTTCGATAGTTATTCTTGATAAATTTTCTGAAGACTTAGAAGTTACCTCTTTAACTCCTTGAATTCCATTCAAGGATTGTTCTACTTTAGTGGTAATCCCTTTTTCTATTTCTTCTGGAGATGCGCCAGGATAAGACACATTAATATAAACCTCATTTGGAGTTAGTTCTGGGAAAAAAGAATGAGGCATTAAAAAGAGGGATAAAATACCAGAAATAGCAGTGACAATTATAATGGCATTGGCCCATATTGGATATTTTATAAAATACTCAATTACTTTTTTCATAATAACTAAGGATTTGTAATAGTTTCATCCAGTTGAATACTAACCTCCATACTGTCTTTTGCATTGATGATAGGCTCAATGACAATTATTGTAGAATCTGAAAGCCCTTTAACAATAAAAGATTTTTCTTTTGTTACCACAATGTCGATTTGAGTAGGGATTAATCGCAGGTTATTATTAACTGTATAAATAGAATTTTTATTAAAAATTGCCCTTCTTGGAATTTCAGCAACATTTTCAACACCTTCACAAATAATGATTGCATCCATGAACATACCATCATATAGTATTTTTCCTATTTCGTTATTTATAGTTACATAAACTGATAGATTTTGAGTATTTGAGTTTACAAATTCACCTATCCTTGAAATTGATCCTTCAAACTTTTCATTGTTTTCTGATAATTGTACTTTATTACCAATTTTAACGAAGCTTTTGTTTTGAACAGGAATAGGAATCTCTATTTCTAATTTACCTTTTCTTATTATTTTAATGATTGGGGTCCCAGGATTAACGATAGCTCCTTCATCTGTATATGCTTCTATGATAGTTCCTTCAAAAGGGGCTGTAATATTGTATTTTTTTAGTCTTTCTTCGTCACTTTTTATATTGTAAAATTCCGAAAGAATATTCCTAGATATAATAAAGTTCTTTTCTTTAGAATTAACAAAATCAGGGAAGCTGGGTAGGTTTTTTTCTACTTGTATGGAATTGAAAAAAGCAGACCATTTTTCATATTCATCAGGAAAGTCAACGATTAAATCAGGCATGCTTAATGAAATAATATTTAAATAGTTACTTTTTCTAGCCTTTATTGCAAGCTGTGCATCTTTATCATCGATTTTAACAATAAGTTGACCTTTTGTAAATTCTGTTCCTTTTTTTAATGAAATATTACTAGAAAGTTTTCCCTGAACTTCTGAAGATATATTTATATTAGAAGAGGATGTGACTCTTCCGAAGCTAGAAATAGTTAAAGGTCTGGTTTGATTGTTGATTAATGCTGTTTTAACGTATTTTGGTCCGATGGTGTCTTTTTCAGCTTTGATTTCTTTTTCCTTCCTGATATCTTCAGCATTTTGTACTCCATAATCAATTCCCATTTTATAAGAGTAATAACCAATATAATAGATGATTATCATTAATATAATGCTAGAAACAATTATTAGAACATGTCGTATTTTCATGTGAAATTAATTTGGAATGTAAATTTAAAAGGATATTCGTCAAAAAAATGAAAAATCACAAATGCTTTTTGATCATATTAAATCTCTAAATTATATTTAATTGAAATTATTAAATTTTTTGGAATACATATTAAAAATAATTTATTCATAAATTAAAAACCTACTCATTCTTTTAGATTTACAATTTTATAACTTGCCTTTTATGATTAAGACCAAGGTAGTATTTTTACTATTATTAATATCAGTCTCTATTAGATCTCAGACTCCTATTCAAGTTAGTCATGAATCCGGGAAATACATTGACACTTTAATATTAAAAATAAGAGGAGATTTTAAAAAGTTATATTACTCTTTGGATGGTTCAATACCTGGTCGTAATTCTAAAAGATGGAAAGATTCATTGATAATTTCTAAAACTTCGATTGTAAGGATAAAACCAGTTTTTAATGGTACAAAAAAGGATACTATTATCAATCGGTTTTATCTGATGAATTTTAACAAGGAATTGCCAGTTGTTCATATTGCTGTTGATCCTGCAGATTTATGGGATTCAGAGAAGGGGATTTATGTAAAAGGAGCTCATGCTTATTTAGATTCAGCTGGGGTTTTAAAAAATTCTAATTGGTACAAAAACTGGGAAAAACCAGTTCACTTAATTTATTTAGATGATGATAGTTTGTCAATACAACAGGATTGTGGAATAAAGCTATTCGGGGAATCAACTAGAAGATATCAAGATAAATCTTTTAAGATAATTGCTAGGTCTGAATATGGGTCTAATGTATTTAATTATCAATTTTTTAAGTTAAAAAAGTTAGACAAGCATAAGCATCTTGTTATAAGATCATCAGGAAATGATTTTAATGGCACAAGGTTTAAGGATGTTTTTAGTGCCTATCTAGTTAGGAATTTAGAAATTGACCATATGTCTTTTCAGCCAATTCATCTTTTTATTAATAGTGATTATTGGGGTGTTTACAATTTAAGAGAAAAGATCAATGAGCACTATTTAAAGTACAATAAAGGATTTAATAAAGACAGTGTTTCTATTGTAAAAGGAAAATGGATCCCTCAACATGGTAATAGAAAAGATTATATGGATATGTATAATTGGTTCTTGAGGTTGAAAAAAATGGATAGTGCTAATTATGTAAAGGTTAATGAATTTTTAGATATCCGTAATTATATCAATTTTAGGATCTTTCAGCTATATATAAATAACTCAGACTCTAGGGGTAATATTCGTTATTGGAATTCAAATCAGGGAGATAAGAAATTTAGAATGATCCTATACGATACTGATCATGGTTATAGATATGCAAGCAGGAAATTTTTAGCTCATTCTTTAAGCAATGCTGGTGAGTATTGGTATAATCCACCATGGAGCACACGTTATTTAAGAAAATTAATGAGTAATGAAGATTTTAAAAGTGAATTTTTAATTCAATATGCACATCTATTAAATACTTCTTTACATAAAGATTCTATTATAAAATCTATAGATCACCTGCAGTCAATTTATATCAATGAATTGCCTAGACCAGGAGAAAAGATAATTCCTCATTTAAAAAGAGTTCCAAAGACTGAAAAAAAATGGTTGATTGAAGTTGATAAACTAAGAACTTTTGCTAGGATGAGAGATAAGTTTGTGAAATCAGAACTAGTTCGTCTATTAGCTCCAGAGGGATGGATAGAAATGGAAATCAATAATGATAATGGAAAGGTTAGTATAAATGAAAATTATCCAATATGCCTGCCATTTAAGGGGCAATATTTAAAAGGTTTTGAATTTAATATAGAGGCTTTGGATGATGGTTGTCATCAATTTATAAGTTGGTCAGATGGAGATTCTAATAGAATAAAATTAGTTGCTGCCGATACAGTATTTAACCTTTATCCTGTTTATGAATGTGTAATTCCTGAAGTTTTAATACAACAAAATAAAGATAAACGTAGCCAAGAGAAGATTGATATTTTTGGTTTGACTGTAGATGAATGGCTCTTGTATATAGGTTATTTATTTCTCTTTTTAGGATTGTTTTTCCTTATTTATATATTCTTGAAAATGAAAAAAGCCCGATAAACGGGCTTTTTGCGATAAATAAATTTAGTAGAGTATTTAACCTTCAGCTACTTCAAATTCAATATTTACTGTAATGTCTTTATGAATTTTAATATCTGCAGAATATTTACCAATAGATTTGATGTTCTTTTCAACTATATTGATGTTTTTTCTATCAATTTCAAATCCAGCTTCTTTTATTGCATCTGTAAGCTGAATGTTGGTGATTGATCCAAAGATCTTTCCTTTTTCACCCACCTTAGCAGCTACTTTTATTTTTGAGGATTTAATAGACTTAGCAAGTTTTTCTGCTTCTTCTTTTATTTTAACTTCTTTATGAGCTCTCTGTTTTTGATTTTCAGCATGCATTTTCTTTATTGAATCAGTAGCAAGAATAGCAATACCTTTAGGGATTAAATAATTTCTCCCATAACCATTTTTTACAGATACTATTTCGTTTTCATCTCCTAGAGAATCAACTTTTTTCTTTAATAATACATCCATGATTATTCCTCCTTATTTTAATTGGTCAGCAACATATGGTAAAATAGCAAGATGACGTGCACGTTTAACTGCTTGTGATACCTTTTTCTGATATTTTGCAGAAGTACCTGTTAATCTTCTAGGCAGTAATTTACCTTGTTCATTAATAAATTTTATAAGGAATTTTGGATCTTTATAATCAATGAATTTAATTCCTGATTTTTTAAACCGACAATACTTAGTTTTAGTTACTTCAATATTAATCGGATTTAGATATCTAATTTCTGAATTTTTATCAGCCATTTTTTAAATTTTTTAGTTTATACTAAGCTTTAGCAGTGATTTCTGCATTTTTGCTTCTTCTTTTTTCAGCATAAGCAAGATGATCTTTGTCCATTTTCATGGTTAAGAATCTCATTACTCGCTCATCTCTTTTAAATTCGACTTCAATTTTACTTACAGTATCTCCGGCAGCTTCGAACTCAAATAAGAAGTAAAAACCTGTGGTCTTTTTTTGGATAGGATAGGCTAATTTTTTTAAGCCCCATGATTCCTCAAATTTTATTTCAGCACCACAATTCTTTAATGACTTTTTGAATTTTTCGACTGCTTCCTTTGTCTGTTTTTCAGACAAAACGGGAGTTAAAATGAAAACAGTTTCGTAATTATTCATGTTATATAATTTTTAATATTCGGGGCGCAAAGTTAATATTTTTATTCATATATAGTAGAATAAAGTAATTAATTGTGTTAATAAATAATTTTCAACTAATTCTTAATACAATAGGGATGTCTTCATTTGATACTTTATATTTGTTGTTGTAAATATGTCTAAAGAAAGCTACATAGTTTCAGCCTTAAAGTATCGTCCATTAACATGGGGAAGTGTTGTTGGGCAATCTAATATTACTGATACTTTGCAAAAAGCCATTGATACTGGTCAACTAGCGCAGGCCTATTTGTTTTGTGGTCCTAGAGGTGTAGGTAAGACGACCATAGCAAGGATTTTTGCTAGGTCAATTAATCAAGTTGATGATAAAGAACAAACTGATTTTTCTTATAATATTTTTGAATTAGATGCTGCATCTAACAATCATGTAGATGATATAAGAAATATTACAGATCAGGTAAGAATACCTCCTCAAATAGGTAAATATAAAGTGCATATTATAGATGAAGTTCATATGCTTTCTTCTGCTGCATTTAATGCTTTTCTAAAGACTTTAGAAGAGCCACCTCCGCATGCAATTTTCATTCTTGCTACTACTGAGAAACATAAGATTATACCGACAATACTTTCAAGGTGTCAGGTTTATGATTTTAATAGAATAACTGTTAAAGACATTGCAGATCATTTAGAGGATATCGCTAAAAAGGAAAAAGTAGTCGCAGAAAAAGAGGCTTTAATGGTAATTGCAGAAAAGGCTGATGGCGCATTAAGAGATGCATTATCAGTTTTTGATCAAATGGTAAATTTCTGTAATGGAAATATTACTTATGAAGCTGTTATTAAGAATCTGAATATTCTAGATCATGATTATTTTTTCAAAATTTCTGATAAAGTTTACAAAAATGATATTCATGAGACTTTAATGATCTTTGATGAAATTTTAGCCAAAGGGTTTGATGGACATCATTTTATTACTGGATTAGGTAGTCATTTTAGAAATTTGCTAGTTTGCAGGGATAAAAAAACTATTTCTTTATTAGAAGTAAGTGATAAAATAAAAGACCAGTTTATTGAGCAGTCTAATAATTTTGATTCAAGGATTATTATTGATATCCTTAAAATAGTGTCCGAAGCTGATATTCATTATAGAACCAGCAAGAACCAACGGCTTCATGTTGAATTAGCGTTAATGAAAATGGCATCACTGAGTATATCGGACGAAAAAAAAAAGCAATTGATTTCCGCATAATGCCTCCTAAATCACTGTTGAGTTTGCAAAAGGTTGCTAATTCAACAGCTGAAAAGACTATTCAAGTTGTTCAAAAAAATGATTTAACTGAAAAAACTAAAAGTGTACCTACTGTCAAGGAGCATCCCAAAAAAGTAGCTTATTCCCATTCAATTAAAAGAAAAGAGATCAATAAACGGACATCTTCAACTTCAATTTATAAGATGAAAGATGATATTATTAAAAAATCTTTAAACAAAAAGGAAGAGGTTGATCTTTCAGATATGCCTAGAGATATATTTAATAATGAGCTTTTGCTAGAAAAGTGGAATATGTATGCTGAAATGCTTAATGAAAATGGACGCCAAGGGATGTATGCAACACTAACAAAATACCAACCTATTTTAGGAGAAAACTATTTAGTGTCGTTTGAAATAGACAGTGAAGTACAGCGATTGGAACTTCAAGAAGAAAGTCCTGAAATTTTAAGTCACTTAAGAACAGAACTTAATAATTATGGCATTAAATTAGTTTATAAGGTGATTAAGAGTGATCAATCAACTAAAAAACATTTGAATAGTAAAGAAATATTCTTAAAAATGGCTGACTCTAATACAGATTTAAAACACCTTAGAGATAAATTTAATTTAGATATTGAGTATTAAGAATTCTTGTTCTGTTATATGTTTAAATCAGTTCTTATATTTGTTCGATGATTTTACCTATTGTAGCTTATGGAAGCTCTGTTCTTCGCAAGGAATGTGATGAAATTGAAGAGAATGCAGATATTTCTGGTTTAATTGATAACATGTTCGAAACCATGTATGCGGCTAAAGGAGTTGGTTTAGCATGTCCACAAATTGGTCAGGCTATTCGTATGTTCGTAGTTGATGCTGCGCCTTTCTCTGAGGAAGAAGCTAAAAATGAGGAAGAAGCCAAAAACCTTGAGGTCTTAAAAAATTTTAAAAAAGTTTTTGTCAATCCAATTATTGAGGAGGAGTCTGGTAAAGACTGGCCTTTTTCTGAAGGGTGTTTAAGTATTCCTGGAATTAGAGAAGATGTAACAAGAAAAGGAATCATTCATATATCTTATTATGACGAGAATTGGAATTATCATGAAGATGTTTTTTCTGGTATTGCTGCAAGGATCATTCAACATGAATATGACCATATTGAAGGCGTTTTATTTACCGACCATCTAAATCCATTTAAAAGAAGGTTGTTGAAGCGTAAGCTAGTTGATATTAGTAAAGGAAAAGTTGATGTTGATTATAAGATGAAATTTGCTTCGAAAAAAAAATAAAATGAAAAAAGTAATTTATAGTTGTTTTCTTATCTTGATAATAGTTCAATGTTCAAATACTAATAAAGTAGAGTCAAAAAATAATTCAGGTGAAATAGACCAAATGTTAGTTCTTGAAAAAAAAATTCTTTCGATTCAAAATAATGTTCAGAAAAAAAATGAAAAATTAATTTTAGGAGAAGAGCTATATAGTGCTGCTACTCATTTCATTCTTAATAACCCAGAGCATGATCAGATAGAAAGTGTATATATTTTAGCGGCTAGGGGAGCAGAAATAAGTGAAAAATATGACAATGCCATTAATTATTATTTTCAAGCACAAAGGAAATTTCCTAAATCTCCAAAAGCTGCAGAATATTTAAAATCCAGAGCAATTATTTTAGATTTTGTGTTAAATAGGAAAAAAGCAGCAATTTTAGCTCATGAAGAATTGATTGAACTGTATCCTGATCATCCTTTGGCTAAAGATTCTAAATATTACTTAGAGAGAAATTTAACTGATCTACCGGCTTCTATTTCAAGTGAAGAGTTAGAAAAAATATTAAAGAATAAAGATTAATATTTAAGTTTAAATTCGTATTTTAAATTAACAAACTAAATTAGGAATTGACATCCTCTAAAAATAATATATTCCTTGTCGATGATGATCAGACTGCAAATTTCATTAATGAAATGCAGATCAATAGGTTTTCAAGTAATTTTAATATTCTAACATTTACTTGTGCTCAACAGGCATTAGAAGCATTAAAAAATAAAATTAAGATGCCTGAATTTATTTTTTTAGATATCGATATGCCTAAATTAAATGGATGGGAATTTATAGATCATTTTAAAGAATTAAAAAGTTCATCTAAAATCGTGATGGTGACATCATCTTTAGACCCAAGTGATAAGCTTAAAGCTAAGGAGTTAAATGAAGTAGTAGCTTTTATAGAAAAGCCATTGGTTAAGAGTCATTTAGAGCCTATCTTTAATGATTAATTTACATATGAATCACTTCCCCATAAGCAGCAGCAGCAGCTTCCATAATTGCCTCGCTCATAGTAGGATGAGGGTGGATAGTTTTAATTAGCTCATGTCCTGTAGTCTCTAATCTTCTTATTGCAACTATTTCAGCAACCATTTCTGTAACATTAGCTCCAATCATATGTCCGCCAAGAAGTTCACCATATTTAGCATCAAATATAAGTTTGATAAAGCCATCATTATGACCAGATGCACTGGCTTTACCAGATGCAGAGAATGGGAACTTTCCAATTTTCAATTCATGACCTGCTTCCTTAGCAGCTTTTTCAGTCATTCCTACAGATGCTATTTCAGGAGAACAATAGGTGCATCCTGGAATGTTATTGTAGTCTATACTTTCAGGGTTTAAGCCTGCTATTTTTTCAACACATGTTATGCCTTCGGCAGATGCAACATGGGCAAGTGCAGGTCCTGGAACAGCGTCACCTATAGCATAATACCCTGGCATATTGGTTTCGTAAAAATCATTAACAATGATTTTTCCTTTATCAATTACAATTCCTACTTCTTCTAATCCAATATTTTGGATATTAGCTTCAATTCCTACAGCCGATAGGACAATATCGCAATTAATGTTTTCTTCTCCTTTTTTAGTTTTAATTGTAACTGTACATGAATTACCTTTTGTAGCTACTTTTTCTACAGTAGACTCGGTCATGACTTTAATGCCTTGTTTTTTAAATGTTCGTAAAAGTTGTTTAGAAACTTCTTCATCTTCTACAGGTACGATATTTGGTAAGAATTCGACTATTGTAACATCGACTCCCATAGCGTTATAGAAATATGCAAATTCAACTCCAATTGCTCCAGAGCCAACTACCACCATTTTTTTAGGTAACTTAGGTAAGACCATAGCTTCTCTATAACCTATGATGTTTTGTCCATCCTGCTGTAAGTTAGGAAGCTGTCTTGACCTAGCTCCAGTTGCAATGATGATATGTTTAGCAGCATATTCTTTATTCCCCCCTTTTTCATCTGTGACCTGTACTTTTTTCCCAGGAATTACTTTTCCTGTTCCCATAATTACATCAATCTTATTTTTTTTCATTAGAAATTGCACACCACCACTCATTTTTTCAGCTACACTTCGGCTTCTTTTAATGATGCTATTAAAATCAGCTTTAAAATCATTTACTTTTATTCCATAATCATCTGCATGATTGATATAATCAAAAACATTTGCGCTTTTTAATAATGCTTTAGTTGGTATACATCCCCAATTCAAACAAATTCCTCCTAATGATTCTTTTTCAATTACAGCAGTTTTTAATCCTAATTGAGAGGCTCTGATAGCTGTAACATATCCTCCAGGTCCACTTCCAACAACAATTACATCATAATTCATAAGTATCAAGTTTTAATTTCTAAGTGCGAATTTAACAAATCTAATTTTCTAATAAAGTTTTTTAAGTTCTAGCTTTTTAACAATTTGTTTTGCTAATAAGTCTGCAGAAGCATTATTGAAGCGAAACCATAGCTCTGGTTCTATAAGTTCAATTTCTGAAACTGCTGGTTCGTTATTATTATCCCATATCATATCAACCCTTGCATATACAGGTAAGGGCTCAATTGTTTTTACTGTATTCTCTGCAAATTGAATTTCTTTATCAGTAGGGGTGTATTGATGCACAGTTCCTCCAAAATCATCCTGAACCCTAAAATCTCCAGGTTTGGCTTTTTTTAAAATTGAATGGCTGAATTTACCCCCATAAACCATAAAAGCCACTTCTCCTTTTTTTATTACGTTTTCTTGAAATTCCTGCAATAAAAAATCTTCATCTTGAATAAGATCATTGAAAGTTTTCTCATGCTGAATAAGGTTATCCTTGTTGATTTTATAGGTATGTCTTGCTGCTCCGGAAATCGTAGGCTTAAGAACAGATTTATCCCACCCCATTTTGTTGATTATATCAGTTAAATTTTCTTTTGAGCCTTTTTTAATAAAGTAGCTTGGAGGGATATTTATCCCTTTTTGATGAATTTCATTTAAGTAGTGCTTGTCTATGTTCCATAGAATCTGATCATATGAATTAATAAGCTGGGTTTGGTCTTTGGTCTTATCTAGCCAATGTTTAAATTCTTTAAATCTATGAAAGTAATCCCAGGTAGTTCTAAATAACGCAAAATGAGTAGATGACCAGTCAAAGTTGGGCGAATCCCATGCTACTTTTTTTACATGACATCCTAACTGTTGAAGGGCTTTTTTAACTAATTCATCTTCTGTGAGTACATTTTGAGTGTAATCATCTATTTCTTTTGGTGAGATGTACTTTGATTCAGTTAATAGAATTACATCATATTTTTTCATTATATAGCTGAATTTTTGTGGCAAATATAAATTGAATTATCAATTATAGATTCCTTATGTTTTCTAATTTAGCTTCTTAGATAATTTTGTATGAAATATTCTTTTAAAATAGACAACCCTCAAAAACATTTTATTCAAATAACTATTGAATTAGATGTTCAAAATGATTCAGCTATTGATCTTCAACTTCCTTCATGGAGACCCGGAAGATATGAGCTAGGTGATTTTGCGAAAAATGTTAAAAATTTTAACGCTAAAGATGAATCAGGTAATAACATTGAATTCTCTAAAATAACAAAAGACCTATGGAGAATCCCTTCAAAAGAGTATGAAAAATTAATAATTAGTTATCAATATTATGCGGCTGAATTAAATGCTGGTTCTACATGGCTAGATGAAAATCAATTGTATATAAATCCTATCAATTGCTGTATGTATGATCCATTGAAGATGGATGAGAAATGTTCTTTAGAATTAGATATCCCAGAAAACTATAAAATAGCTACTTCATTAGAAGAAATGGATCATGTTTTACATGCAAAGGATTTTCATGAATTGGTAGATTCTCCAATAATTTGTAGTTCATCATTGCAAGAGTTCAAATATGAGCTTAATAATGTAATTTTTCATGTATGTTTCCAAGGAGAGGTAAAAGTGGACTGGAATAAAATGAAAAAGGATTTTATTGATTTCACTGCACATCAGATCAAATGCTTTGGTGGTTTTCCTGTTAAAGAATATTACTTCTTGTTTCAAATTACTCCATATACGTCTTATCATGGAGTTGAGCATCAGCGGTCTACAGTTATTCTTTTGGGCCCCTCTTATTCGATTTTTAACAAGGATTATAGTAAATTATTAGGGATCTCATCTCATGAACTCTATCACACATGGAATGTAAAAACCATTCGGCCCCATGATATGCTTCCATATGATTATTCTCAAGAGAATTATACAGAAATGGGATATGTTACGGAAGGGGTAACTACTTATATGGGAGACAGGATGTTGTATGAATCAGGAGTTTTTTCTGAAAAAGATTATTTAAAAGAACTGGGTACTTTATTACAAAGGCATTTTGATAATGATGGAAGAAAACATTATTCAGTTGCTGAATCTAGTTTTGATACTTGGTTGGATGGATATGTTCAGGGAATACCAGGAAGAAAAGTTTCCATTTATGTAGAGGGTGCTTTAATCGCATTAATATGTGATGCGAGAATTAGAAAATTAACGCAACAAAAAAAATCTTTACATGATGTAATGAAAAATATGTATGGAGGGGATCATGTTTTGAAGGGATATGATAAATTATCATATAAAGAATTATTAGAGGATATCTCAGGCACTTCATTTAATGATATTTATAATGACCTTATACATGGTCTTGTGGATTTTAAAAATTATTTAGAGATAGCCTTAAAAGAATTTGGATGGTGGGTCAATAAAAATCAATCTTCTCTTATATCTAGAAGGTATGGTCTAAAAGGTATATGGTTTAATCATCAATATAAAATCACTTCGGTTGCCGAAGGTAGTTCAGCTGATTTTTCTGGATTGATACCTAGTGACAAGATCCATTCTATTAATGGATATAAACTTAATAATGACATTGAAAACTGGTTAGATTATTTTAAAGATGATGAAGTAGTTTTGTCTATAGAAAGAGAAGGTGAGTTAAAAAGAATGGAATTGTTAATTCAAAATGAAAATCAATTTTATAATTATACTGTAGAAAAGCACTAATAATGAGTAAAAAAGAAGTTCAGAAAAATGGATTTAATGGTCTTAAGATATTATGCGTTTTAAGTGTGATAGGGTTTATTGCGTCTATGTATATTGATGCCGGTAATTATTATTTGTACTCTAATATTGAGCAATATTTAGATGTCCAAGACCAAGAATTAGCAGAAAATATTGAAGAGAAATTATCAATATTTAGTGAAGCAAATGTTGATGTTTCTGAAAAAGGAATTGATTTGCTGGCATGGATGTTTTTTGGAAGAGGGGTTTTAGATGTGCTTGCATTGTTAGGAGTAATGTTAATGTTCTATAAATTAAAGATTGGATTTAATTTATATGTTTTATTTCAACTTTTATATGTTGTCTTGCCTTTTATATTAATTGGAAAAGGTGTAAATGTGGTTGTGCCTTATGAATTGATGATGATTAACTTAGTGTATATTGCATTATATGTTACTCAAAGAAAACATTTAATATAATGAATGATATTCAATTAGTTAGAGATGTCAAAAAACTAATGAGGTTCTTTAAAAGAATTGCTTTAGGTAAGGATAGCCCTTCAAAATATTTAAGGATATTATGCTGGGTAAATTTAGCTTGGAGTTTTTTAATGATTCTTTGTTTGTTATTCTTTGTGTTTTTGTCAGCAACAGAATTAAAATTTCAAACTAAAGGGATCTTATCCTATTTTGTTCAGGAAATGAATGCCCTCCCTTTTATTATATGGGCATGTTTTCATGGTCTAATTATTCTGTCGATTGTATTTATATGGAGGAAAAAAACATTTGGCCTGATCATTTATTGCTTGGCTTCTATTGCACCTACATTTTATTTGTATTTTTTAGATGTAGCTATTAATGAGCTTTATTTCATCTTTTTTTCAGCCATCTTATTTATTGCTTTTTTCTTATTTAAACTGTCAGAGTTTGAGAACAAGGAAGAATCTCAAGAAGAATAGATCTTTATCAAGGGTAATTTTAAATTAAAAAAGTAAAGCTATTACTAAACCTTCTTTAGTTTTTTTCGTTTTGATATTAGTTTGTCTAAAGTCAATCCAATATCAGATAGAAGGTCACAGAGTAGCGTTTTTAATAGAATATTATATTTTTTTCCATTTCAGTTACTGATTTTACATTTAAAACGCAACCATGTTTTATTGGTCTTTTGGTTGTTACTTTTTTTATATATCACTAATACTGTTGGTAAAAATTTTGGGATAGTAGCTTTATTCTTAGCTCCTGAATATAATGGTGCTATCAGTATTTATTCTTTTGCCATTTTAGGGTTTTCATTAGGTGGTTTTATTATGGCATTTCATATTTACAGCTATATAATGTATTCTTCTGAGTTTTTATTTCTAGCAACTTTAGCTCGCCCTTTTTTAAAATTCTCATTGAATAATATGCTAATACCAATAGCTTTTATTTTAACCCTATTGTATAAGACTTATTTTTTCTTGAAGTATGAGCAATTAATGGAAAGTTCTGATGTGTTGTTAAATTTATTTGCATTACTTGGTGGCGCATTGATCTTTTACCTTATTTCAGTTATTTATTTTATTAGGTTCAATAAGAATGTCTATGCTATTAGTGGAAAAAGTGAAGATTATTTTGAAGAATTAAAATCTCAAAAATTAAAGGAATCTCAATTTATGAAAAGGCAAGAGGTTTCTAAAAAACTAAAAAGTAAAAGAAACTGGAGAGTAGAAACTTATATGTCTGGAATATTTAAAATTTCTTTAGCAAGAAATATAGAGCATTATGAAAGAAATTTATTAGACAAGGTATTCGCTCAAAATCATATTAACGCATCTGTTTTTGAAATTTCATTAGTAATCACATTCATTGGATTGGGTCTTTTTAGGGAATATGAGCTTTTCAATATACCAGCAGGAGCAAGTATTTTATTGCTTTTTACTTTATTTATTTTAATATTTAGTGCACTCTATTCTTGGATGAAGGGTTGGACATTAACTTTTGTAATAGCTGCATTGTTAGGTTTGAATTATATGTCTAATCATTTCGAATTGTTTAGGTTTCATAATTACGCATATGGGTTAAATTATGATTTTAAAGCAGGTTATTCTTATGATGACATTAAAAATTTAGCTACAGATAAAAATACTTATCAGTTTTCAATTGATCATACTAAAGATATTCTCAATAATTGGAAGGCAAAGAATGTTATTGCAGGTGATTCCATTTTGCCAAAAATGGTATTTCTAAACATAAGTGGTGGTGGATTAAGATCTGCATTATGGTCTATGGTTGTTTTAGATCATATGGATAGTATAACAAATTACAAAATGTTTAAACAAACCCAGTTAATGACAGGTGCTTCTGGAGGAATGATAGGGGGGGCTTATTATAGAGAATTATTTTTAAGAAAGGCAAAAGGAAATAAGATCAATATGTCTAGTATTAGATATAAAAATAACATTTCAATGGATCTATTGAACCCCTTGGCTTTTGGAATAGCCACTACAGATATGCTTATTCGATTTCAGTCTTATCATGATGGTAATAATAGCTATAAAAAAGATAGAGGTTGGTTTTTTGAAAATAAACTGGTGAAGAATTTGAATTCTTTTTATGATAAACGTTTAAAGGATTATATGCAACCTGAATACAATTCTTTAATTCCTATGATGATCTTTTCCCCATCCATAGTTAATGATGGTAGAAGGATGTTAATTAGTGCTCAGCCTATATCATACCTTACTTATTATGATTCATTGAATTATACTTCGACTTACAATTCTATGGAAGATGTTGAATACAATGCATTGTTTAAAAATAACAATAGCAGTAATATTAAAATAACATCTGTGTTAAGGATAAATGCTACTTTTCCTTATATTCTTCCTATGGTATATATGCCTACTGACCCTTCTATTGAGTTAATGGATGCAGGAGTTAGGGATAATTATGGACTTAAAACCAGTATTAAATTTTTAAAGCAATTCAAAGACTGGATCTCTGAAAATACTGGTGGAGTTGTTATTGTTCAGATAAGGGATAAACAAAAGTATTTCGAGGTAGATAACCCACATAGTGGTTCATTAAGGTCCATATTGTTTTCACCTTTCACTACTGTTATTAATAATTTATTAAAGGTCCATGATTATAATAATGATGACCTTGTTAGATCCGTAGGGGATTGGTTTGAAGGTGAAGTAGATGTTGTTACATTCTATATGGATCAACCAATAGATGAAGAAATATCTATGAGTTGGCATTTAACACCAAAAGATAAAATCAGAATTTATAATTCATTATCTTCGGATGACAATCTAAGGTCTATTCAAAAAATACAAAGTATTTTTAATGGGCATTGATATTAATTGAATTAATGGAGGACAAAAATCAGGATACTGATCTAGAGGGCATTGATGGTCAAGGGAAAAAAGTTGACTATGATCCAACTAAAATTGAGGTAGATAAGGAACAAATAAAGGAAATCCCACGATCTCTTTTTAATTTCTTAAAAGATTTGCTTTCTATTGATGATGAGGTGAATTCAAAAAAAGCAATTCATTTTATTAAATCTGACATTGATTTTTCTGGTTCAAGTATTTGGATTTTGATCTGTTCTATTGTAGTTGCTTCATTAGGTCTAAATTACAATTCTATTCCTGTGATAATAGGTGCCATGTTGATTTCTCCTTTAATGGGGCCGATAAGGGGAATTGGAATGGCTCTGGGGACGAATGATTTTAAAATTTTAATCAAGTCTTTAGTGAGTTTTGGAGTGATGGTTGGGGTAAGTGTACTTGCTTCCTATTTATTCTTTTTAGCAACACCACTAAAAGCTGAAACATCTGAATTATTAGGAAGGACAAAGCCTCATGTTTTCGATATTCTTATTGCATTTTTTGGTGGGTTAGCAGGGATTATTGCAGCAGTTACCAATAATAAGAACTCTGCAATGACAATTGTTCCTGGTGTAGCTATTGCTACAGCACTAATGCCACCTATATGTACAGTTGGATATGGTATAGCAATTGCCAATTGGTCTTATTTTATCGGTGCATTTTATCTTTTTTTATTAAACAGTGTATTTATATGTTTAGCAACATTTATGGTAATAAGATTGCTTAAATTTCCTATGGTTCAATTTGTGAATCCTAAAACTGAGCGAAAAGTAAAGATCTATGTTTTTGTTGTTTTATTGTTAATTGTAATTCCAAGTGTGATTAAGTTCACTACCATAATAAAAGAATCTTTGTTTCAGCAATCTGCTGAGGAGTATATACAGAAGGTAATTGAAATTGATAATAAGATAGAAGTGGTTAAAAAGGAATTTAATTACAATGATGGTTCTCCAGAAATTGAAATTCAAGTAAGTGGTAAATACATCAATAAAGAGAATCAGAATAGCTGGAAACTACAGCTCCAGAATTTTGATCTTGGTCATGTGTCTTTAAAGGTTATCAATTTAAGTTCAAAAGAGATTGATAAATCTGAAATTTTAAATGAAATTTTAAAAGATAATAATCTTAAATTTTCTTCTATAACAGAAGAAAGGGATCTATATAAAAATAAGCTTTCTACAATTGCAGAAAGGGCAATAGAGTTAGAAGAATTAGAGAAAAGAGTTTATTCACATTTTCCAGAATTAAATCGATTTGTTTATGGTGAGTCTTATGAAATGAATCAGGAGAATAAAAGAGATACAATTTATAATTTTATGATTGAATGGGTGTCTGGTTTTGAGCCAGTAGAGGAATTGAAAATGAAGGAAAAATTGAAACAGTTTTTGAATTTAGAAGTTGATATGATAAGAAATTCTGATTCTTCAACTATAATTGTTTTAGATCTATAAAAAATGGGTAAGAAAAAAAAGAGAAAGGATGTCGTTTATTCAACCAATCCGGAATTTGAATACAGCTTCAATGAAGAAATGGAAGAAGAAACTTTATCTCCATCAGAACAGCATTTGTATGTTTATCATGATAGAAAACATAGGAAAGGTAAAACCGTAACAATTGTTGAAGGTTTTGTTGGTGCTAAAGAGGATATTAATGATCTTTCTAAACAATTGAAGTCTTCATGTGGTGTTGGAGGTAGCGTAAAAGATGGCTTGATCATAATTCAGGGGGAAACTAGAGATAAAGTAATATCGTTACTTGAAAAACTAGCATACAAGGTGACCAGAAAAGGGGGGTAATTAGATTTTATGGTTGATAACTTTGGTTTTTGAATCATTATTGGGTAATTAACTTTTATTATTTTGGTATTAATAAAACCTTAAGTATATGAGAAAATTTCACATTTTATTTGGATTCATAGTTTTTTATAATGTAGGTTTCTCTCAGACACAGATTGATAATGCTGGATTTGAGAACTGGGAAAATGCAGGAACAACTGTTGATGAACCTACTGATTGGAGCTCTATAAAAACCTCTGATGATGCTACATTAAATGGGTTTGCTCCAGTGGTCTGGGGACAAAGTACAGATGCTCATTCTGGAAGTTATTCTTTAGAATTAATCAATGTTTCTACATTTGGTGTAGTGGCTAATGGTACAGTTACCAATGGTCAAGTACATGCAGATTTTGACCCAAACAATGGATATGTTTTTACAAATCCTAATGATGGATCTTGGAATCAGACATTTACAGACTCTCCGGATAGCTTGGTAGGATGGGTGAAATATACTCCAAGTGGTGCAGACAAGGGAAAACTACATGCCATATTGCATACCTCAAATGGTCAGATCCCAGAAAATGGTACTATGTCTAATTGGGTGGCAGAAGCCAGAATAGATTTTACCACTGCTAGTAGTTCATGGGTTCGTTTTTCTGCCCCATTTAATTATTTTAACTCAACTACTCCAGCATATATACTACTTGTTTTAACTTCTGGTGATAGTACAGTTGCTGTAGATGGTAGTACTGCATTGGTGGATGATCTTGAGCTGATCTATAATCCGGCTACAATACATGAGTCTGAAAGTTTTTCAAACATGTGGTTTTCGGATAATATTTTGTATACATCTATTGGCTCATCAGTGTTGAATGCAGAGCTTAAAATATATAGTGTTATGGGACAATTAATAAGATCCAATAAGGTAAATGCTTATTCTTCTAATCAGCTATATTTAGAACTGCCAGCTGGTATATATATTGCAGAACTAACTACAGGTACTACCCGAAAAACATTAAAATTGTTTATCGAATAAACCATTGAAATACGGTATAACATACCTACTTGTTTTTATAATTTTTTCTTTTCAAGCTCAGGACAAAGGGGTTTTTAAGGGAACCTTGAAAGATGCTTCCAATAAAGAATTATTGATAGGTGCCAATGTTTTCATGTTAGGAAATACACAAATAGGTGCTTCAGCAGATATCGATGGAAATTTTGCAATTACAGTGCCAGAAGGAAAGCATCGTTTTGTAGTTTCATTTGTGGGTATGGTCAATGATACCATAGATGTAATTATATATGCAGATCAGATAACAGAACAAATAATTTTTTTAAAATCTGTGGATGAGGTGTTAGATGAAATAGTGGTAAAAGCAGGTAAGTTCGATCATAAGGTCGAAGAGCTCACTATTTCCATGGAGATCATACAGCCAGATTTAATTGAAAATAAAAATACCCGTTCAGTAGAGTCTATTTTAGATCAAACACCTGGTTTGAACATATTAGATGGAGAACCTCAAATTAGGGGAGGAAGTGGGTTTACATTTGGAGTTGGCAGTAAAGTAGCAGTTTTAGTAGATGATATGCCCATGCTTTCTGGTGATGCAGGTCGTCCTGAATGGGGTTTTGTGCCTATTGAGAATATTAAACAAATAGAAGTCATTAAGGGTGCAGCATCTGTTCTTTCTGGAGCATCGGCATTAAGTGGAGCTATTCACATTAAAACTGCCGAACCCACTTTAGACCCTCTTACTAAGATCAATCTTTACTCAGGTTTTTACTCTTCTCCATCAGATGAAAGTATGAAATGGTGGGATGACTATCCTTATATACATGGTGCTAATTTTTTGCATTCTAGAAAGATCAAGAATGTCGATCTAGTAGTTGGAGGTCTTTTAAATTTAGACCATGGATATATAGGTGCACCTATTGCCAATGAGTTTGTAGTAGATACCATTACTAACTTTACAGACGATCAAATGTCTTCTGAAAAGGCAAGAATGAATTTCAGCTTGAGAGTACACCCTAAAAAGTTTCAGAAAATGGTCTATGGAATTGGAGGAAATGCCATGTATAACCGTACTAATATGATGTTGGCCTGGCTGAATGATACTTCAGGAATTTACCGTGCTTATACAGGTGGAGTAATATTGCAAGAGCAAACTATTTTTAATGTCGACCCCTATATTAGCACTTATGGTAATAAGGGTGGTAAGCATACCATAAGGTCTCGATTCCTTTATACTGATAACCAGATGACCAACAATCAATCAAATGCTTCGATGGTGTCTTATGGCGATTATCAATTTAAAAAGAAGTACATAAAATTACAGGATTTGGAATTGATTGCAGGTGTGTCATCTACTTATACAGAAAGTGAAGCTGTATTATATAGTGGCTCTGGATCACCAAATAATAGGTTATTGAATTTTTCGGGATATAGTCAGCTCGAAAAGTCTATTAAGGATAGATTAAGATTTTCATTTGGTTATAGAGTTGAGTATTATCAGCTCAATGATTCTATTGAGAATTCGGCAAGTATTATTAGAGCAGGCTTAAATTACAAGGTAGCAGAAGGTACTCATGTAAGAATGTCTTTTGGTCAGGGATATCGATTTCCTACCATTGCAGAGAGGTATATCAGGACATCAGTGGGTAGCTTTGGTGTTTTTGATAATCCTGATCTTCAACCAGAGTATAGCTGGAATTTAGAAGCAGGAATTAGGCAGGGATATAAGATCGGTAATTTTTACGGTTATTTAGATGTAGCAGCTTTTAAGCAGGAATATACCAATACAATAGAATACCTTTTTGGGTTCTGGGATCCAACCTATTCATTTGCAGTAGCAGGATTTAAATTCTTGAATACTGGAAATTCTGAAGTGCATGGGTTGGATATTTCTTGGGCTGGATTCGTTAAATTGAATAAAAAAAGTAAGATTCAGTTTATTGTAGGTTATAATTATATTCTTCCCAAAACAGTACAGCCAGATTTGGTGTTTGCTAACGATCATAACCCTGGTGGATCAGGTGAATTTAGCTATAATACAACAAGTTTAGATGCATCAGAAAGAATATTGAAATACAGGTTCAAGCACACCTTTAAAGCAGATATTTCGTGTACAATTAAAGATGCTTTGTCTTTTGGAATGAGTGCTCGTTATTTTAGCAGGATAGAAAACCTGGATAAAGCCATTTCTGAATTTGAGAATGCTACAGTAGCATCTGGAGGTAGCTTGCAACCAGTTTTATATATGGATTATTATAATCAGTATAACAATGGGAACTTAATTTTAGATGCTAGAATAAGCTATGCATTTCCTAAGAAGCATAAGATTGCATTGGTCTCAAGTAATTTGCTGAACAGGACTTATTCACTTCGACCACTAAAGATCGAATCTATGCGTACAATAATGGTTCAATATTCTTATCAGCTATAATCAGTTTTGTTTAATAAAATATTTAATAACACAAGACTTTTCATCACTTTTTGACTTTTAAATGATTTGATTTTTATTTTTGAGGGTCAAATTTTAGCATGAAAAGGTTTTTGTTACTTATAATGTCTTGTTTTTTTCTCAGCGCTTATGCTCAGGAAACTCATACTGTAAGTGGCTATATAAAAGATGCTTCTTCAGGAGAAGCGCTAATAGGTGCGAGTATCTTTTTGGAAGAAGAAGGAAAAGGTGCAGCTACTAATGTATATGGTTATTACTCATTTACTGTTCCTTCGGGTTCTTACCATGTTAAAATTTCTTATGTAGGTTATGAAGATTATAAGTCGGTGATCGACCTTGAAAAAGACCTTAGATTAAATATCGAATTAAATGCAATGTCCGATGTGCTAAATGAAGTATTGATCGAAGCAGAAGCAAGCGATCAGAATACTACAGGCACTCAGATGGGAGAAATAGATTTGGATATGCAAAAGGTAAAAACCCTTCCTGCTTTCATGGGTGAGGTAGATATACTTAAAACTATTCAATATTTACCTGGGGTTCAATCTGGTGGAGAAGGCAATACGGGATTTTATGTTAGGGGAGGAGGTCCCGATCAGAATCTTATCTTACTTGATGAAGCCACAGTGTACAATGCTTCACATTTATTTGGTTTTTTCTCTGTTTTTAATGCAGATGCTATTAAAAATGTAAAATTGATCAAAGGTGGAATGCCCTCAAATTATGGTGGTAGATTAGCTTCTGTTTTAGATATTACCATGAACGATGGAAACTATAAATCCTATCATGCAGAGGGAGGTATTGGATTGATCGCTTCTAGGTTAACAGTACAGGGGCCCATTAAAAAGGACACTTCTTCTTTTATATTGTCTGGAAGAAGAACCTATGCAGATGTAATTGCTGAGCCCTTTATTCCAGACACGTCAAATGCGAAAGGGTCTGGCTATCATTTTTACGACCTAACTGCTAAAATTAATTGGAGAATAAGTGATAAAGATAGGCTCTATTTAAGTGGTTATTTTGGTAGGGATGTTTTTACTTTTAAAAGGAATGATTTCGATCTCGAATTTAATGTGCCTTGGGGTAATGCTACTTCTTCATTGCGTTGGAATCATTTGTTTAACGATAAGCTTTTCTTAAATACTACAGCTGTGTTTACCGATTATAACTTTGCATTTGGAGGTACACAAAGCCAGTTTACTTTCGAGTTGAGTTCTGGAATCAGGGACTGGAATATTAAGCAGGATCTTACCTATTATCCTAATTCATTACACAATATTAAATTCGGATGGAATTATACATTCCACCGTTTTATTCCTAGTAGTGTTTCTGCTAGCTCCGATAGTATTGATTTCGATACAGGTGATATAGTAAAGATCTATGGAAATGAAGCTGCTATCTATGTGTTAGATGAATTTGATCTTTCTGAAAACTTTAAGATCAATGCTGGATTCCGTTTATCAATGTATCAGCACATTGGTCCTTTTACAAGGTATTACAAGAATCCAAGTACTGGAGTAACAGATTCTACTAGGCAGTTCAGTAATTTCGAAAGCATTAAAACTTATTTTGGGCCTGAACCACGGCTATCTGCTAGATATTTGTTTAATGATAATTCTTCTTTTAAGTTTGGTTTTTCTCATAACTATCAATACATCCATCTGGCATCAATATCTTCTATTTCTTTACCAACAGACCTTTGGTTTCCTAGTACAGAGCTGGTAAAGCCACAGATCGGTACTCAATATAGTATGGGTTATTTTAGAAATTTCTTCGACAATCATTTTGAGGGCTCTATAGAATTGTATTACAAGGACCTTAGGAATTTAATAGAATATAAGGAGAATTCTTTTCCAGAGGATAATGTAAGTAACAATGTAGACAATCAGCTGACTTTTGGAAGAGGCTATTCTTATGGTGCGGAATTTTTCTTTAAAAAGAGGCTAGGCGATTTTAATGGCTGGGTAGGGTATACATGGTCTAGAACTATGCGTCAGTTCGATGAGATAGACGATGGAGGTTGGTTTCCTGCAAAATACGACAGAAGAAACGACCTTTCAGTAGTGCTACAGTACGATATTACAGAAAGGATCAATGTAGGGGCGGTGTTTATTTATTCAACGGGTAATGCCATTACATTGCCAGAAAGAAGGTGGTATTCTATTTTTGAGAATCGATTGATCACTGTTTGGAGCGAACGTAATGCTTACAGGTTAGAGCCTTACCATAGAATGGATTTTTCTCTTACTATTAAAGCTAAAGACTATAAAAAAATTAAAAATGCAGAAACGGGAGAGATCTCAAAGGAGCCTAAAAAGCTGGTTTCTTCCTGGAATTTTTCTGTATACAATTTATACAATAGGGCCAATCCTTATTTTATCTTTTTCGATTACGAAGGTGACCCACAGAGTGGTACCTTGGACCTTAGTGCTTATCAGGTATCTTTGTTCCCAATTTTGCCATCAATAACCTGGAATTTTAAATTTTAATGAGAGGACTTAATTACATATTTATTTTGATTTCTATGGTTACATTTTTAGGCTGTCAGAAAGAGATAGAATTCGACTTACCATGGGTGGAGCAGACATTGGTGGTAGAAGGTAAAATAGAGACAGGAGAGCCTCCAGTGGTGTTCATTACCAATTCTCAGGGTTATTTCGACCCTATAGATAGCTCTACTTTTAACAATATTTTTGTAAACGATGCACAGGTAACCATGTTTGACGGAACAACCAATCATACCTTGTCTGTTATAAATTTTGGAAGTGCAGCTGTTTATACTTCATTCGATCCAGCTACCTATGGAGTAGATGGAAAGAATTATAGACTTACGGTAGTGCATGGGAATAAAACCCTAACTGCACAAACACAGATTCCTTATGCTGTACCATTAGATAGCTTGTGGTTTGAGCTGGCAGATGCATCCGATCCGTTGGACTCACTGGGTTTTTTATGGACAAAATTTACTGATCCAGATTCTCTGGGTAATTGTTACAGGTGGTTTTCTAAGAGGATCAATAGCTATACTTATAATTACGACCCACCTTACGATAATGTAATAGGGCAGCAGAAAGACAGTATTTACATTGCTCCTTTTGGAAGTGCTACAGACGACAAGTTCTTTAATGGATTGAGCTTTGAGTTTGCTGTAGCAAGAGGGGAGATCGGTAATTTTGAAGGACCAGATGATGAAGGACCAGAAGAAGGTTATTTTAAAAGGGGTGATACGGTTGCCATTAAAGCTACTTCTATTACATATGCTACCTATTTATGGGTGCGTTCAATGGAAGATCAGGCTTTTTCTACGGGTAGTCCGTTTGCTTCTCCTGGTAATTTACCTGGTAATATAGAAGGGGATGGCATTGGTATTTGGGCGGGATATGGCGTCTATTTAGATACCTTAATTTGTCAATAACTTATTGACTTTCTCTATAATGATTAATGTTATATTTGTTGCGCTAAAATTGAATTGAATATGTCTGAAAGTATCGAAAAAGTAAAATGCCTGATCATTGGTTCAGGTCCTGCTGGTTTTACAGCTGCTATTTATGCATCTAGAGCAAACATGAAACCAGTTTTGTATCAGGGAATGCAGCCTGGAGGTCAGCTAACTACTACCACAGAAGTAGATAATTTTCCTGGATATCAAAATGGTGTCGATGGAACGCAAATGATGGTAGATCTGGAAGCTCAGGCTAAGAGGTTTGGAACAGATGTTAGAATGGGCATGATTACTAAGGTGGATTTTACAGGGCCTGTACATAAAGTATGGGTAGATAATAAAACAGAAATACATTCAGATACCATTATCATTTCTACAGGTGCTTCTGCTAGGTACTTAGGATTGGAGTCGGAGCAGCATTATTTATCCAATGGTGGTGGAGTGTCTGCTTGTGCAGTTTGCGATGGCTTTTTCTACAAAGGACAGGATACCATTATTGTAGGTGCTGGAGATTCTGCTTGTGAAGAAGCTTCTTATCTGGCCAATATCTGTACCAAGGTAACCATGCTGGTAAGAAGAGATGAATTTAGAGCATCCAAGATCATGGCAGAGCGAGTAAGAAATATCGATAATATTGAGATCCTTCACAATACAGAGCTCGATGAGGTGTTGGGTGATGGAAATGTAGTAAACGGAGTAAGGGTAGTGAACAACCAAACTCAGGAAAAACATGAAATTCCATGTACAGGTGCCTTTATAGCCATTGGGCATACGCCTAATACACAGGTATTTTCCGATTGGTTAAAGATGGATGAAACAGGTTATATCGTAAACGAGCCAGGTACATCTAAAACCAACATTGAGGGTGTTTTTGTTTCTGGAGATGCAGCCGATCATGTTTACAGACAAGCGGTAACAGCTGCAGGTACTGGTTGTATGGCAGCACTCGATGCAGAAAGATACCTTGCTACCAAGGGCTTGCATTGATGCAATAATAGCTTTAGCTATGCGTTCTAGGATGAAAATAATAATTATGCGATCGGTTTTATTGTTTGGAATTATCCTTGTACTTTCTTTTTCTTGCAGAAAATCTCCTAAATCTCCTGCTACTTGCGAATTCAGCAATGCTGGAAATGATTTTTTTACCATTGTAGATAACAACGATTCTCCCGAAAGGGCTTTCAATGTCTTTTGTAAAAAGGTAGATGTTTTTGGCTTAAAGGTATATGCGGTTGCTGGTGTTACTGATGCAGAATTGTTGCATTGTGCCAATGTACTGGCGCAGTATTTAGATAACGATGAGGATGGTGTAATAGATAACCAGCTGGTGCTGGATAAAATGCTCGATAATAAAGCGTGTATGACCTTATTCAGTAAGGAGCGTTCTGCAGAGCAGAGAAGGTTTTTTAATAGCTTACAAGGAGACGAATATGTTACACAGGACCTGTATGGAACAGAAACTTTTCCGGGCTGGAACCTTACTTCTCCTTTCGATGCTACCTTGGAAGAGGTGTTGCATTTGGTCACCTTTAGCGGATATTCCAGAGTTTATCCATCGGTTTTTGGAGAAATGCAGGGCTCTGAGATCGCCAATGCCATGGATTTGGCAAGGGGAGGACAATTTACAGATATTCCCAGTGCTTATCCAGCAGGAGCATGGTATAGCTATGACGACAGAACTTGCGAATACAATTGCCAGGTAACAGAATATTTCTATTGGGCACTTACTTCTTTGCTGGGTGCACAGAATTATCCTGGCAGGTTAGATGAAATAGGCCACGAGTGGAAGGCCAATACACCTGCTTTGGTGCAGTCGATGGACCCGGCAGTGTATGCATTGCTTACGGATACTACCTATCATTTGCCTACTCAGCTTCCCGATGGCACTTATCAGCGTTAGTGTTCTTTTGTATTAGCTTTTAAAAAATTTGCTACACACAATAGGGTTGGTACCCATATAGCTACATAACTAGCTTCTTCTCTAAAGTCCATATACCATAGTGAAAGTGATAAGAATAAGCTAAGCACAGAACATAAAGGGAGGATGTATTTAATGGTAATATGCATTGTATTGGTTTATGGATCTATTTTAATAACCTTATGAGATTCTACATGGCCTTTATCATTTTTAATGATGATGTAGTTAACACCACTGCATAATTTTTCCATATTTAATTCATAGTTATTTTGTTGGTCTAATTCTTCTTTTATACATAGCTTTCCTAAGCTATTATAAACTTCTATAGTATTGTTATTCAGTATTTTATTAAAGTTTATATAAACTATAGATTTAGAAGGATTAGGAAAGATGTCTGTTACATTGTTTTGTTGTTCAGCAACATTGGAATTGGTTTTTGTAATGTAAATAACATTTCCATTGGAAGGGTTCCAGGTAGTAGTGCCATTAGGTAAAAATGAACCCAGCTGATCGTCATAAATATTGGAAATAGATGAGATATTCTCAAAGCTAACATTTTCTATTTGTATGGTATCCTGAGAAGCCCTTATAAAAAAGAAATTATCAAATACATCCTGATCTCTGATCCATGCTTTTTGGGAAGCACCTGTATAGTCCAGGTCTCTATGTGGAGCGCCCCATTGACCTTCTCCAATGTAAACAATTCCATCGAGTGTATCTACATCATATCCATCATTGGTGCTGTTTTTTACACAAGGCCAAGACCATTTGGTAGTATGAGAGTGAGACTCCATTACAAGATCTACACCATAGCTTTCGAATTCACCTACCCAGCAATCCATCTGGTCTTGATTGAGTCCGTATAGCGCCATGGCATAAGTAGGGTGGTGGTGTTGTACGATCTTCCAGGCTGGTGCGCTGGCACTTCCTGTATGGTTTTGAAGGTCGTTGGTAAACCAGGCCAATTGAGTAGCATCACAAGCTCCTATCTCCGAATTAAGGGAATAAAAACGGAATAAACCACTGTGGATATCTAGTGCATAGTATTCGTCTTGTGGAATGTCAAAAATATTGTACATGTCCGAATTGTCTTCGTGATTTCCTTGGGTAAGTACTATAGGGTAGATCTTTCCATCGGCAGAAATACTCAGCTGCCAGTCGTCCAGCCAGTTATTCCATTCCTGAGTTACATCTGATGTGATCTGATTTTGAATAAAATCTCCGTTAAAAGCTACAAAATCGGGCCTTATTTTGCTTACTATTTGATTGCCGTCTTTACGTCTTTGCCTGCAATCTCCGGATGGACAATCTTCTATATATACTCCTAAAAGTGAGAAGCCATCTCTAGTATCACCACCAGAAACAAAAGAAACAGGGTCATTCGGATTATCCGAAAGTGTTTGAAATTTAAATCGCTGGCTGGTATTGTTGTTGTTATCGTATATGACAAAATAATAGACTGTATTTGGAGATAATGCAGTAAGCCTGGCGAATTTTCTATTCTGACCTTTATGTGTTGCCATTCTATCCGAAGCATGATTGAAAGGATAAGAAGTATAATTAATACCAAAATCTGAAGTGCCATAATATACCGTACCATCATCTCCACTCCAGCCAATGGTAATGGTAGTTGCAGGATCATCTCTATATGCTAAGGTGTAATGGCTAGTAGTTGCCCAAGCTGGAATAGATATAATAAGGAGTAGAAAAAAAATAAATTTCTTCAGTGATGTCATTTTAGGATCATTTTTTCTTGCTTTCTTTCATTGGGTTCTGGTCACCTCTATCTCTTCTGTTCTTGTATTTAAATATTTCAAATCTAGAAGGATGGTAGATCGCAGGCCAGCTGTTGTTGTTGATATCTGTATCTGCAGTTTCTAGAAAAGGATCTAATACTATACTTTCAACTTCTTTTTCGAAGCCAAAAACTTTGGTAATGTTCTCATTGTTCTTTTTCCAGATTTCCGCTGGAATTTTAACCATTTCGGAGTTGCCATCTGTAAAGTTGAATTCTAAAATTAAAGGCATGACCAATCCTCCTATATTACTGAAAGAAAGCTCGTAATAAAATTCATTGGCTTCGATCAGTTTTTTCTCTTCTTCATTCAAAGAGCTCATGAACCTTTTGTAACGTTCCAGGTCTTTTTTGGTGACTTCATATGGGTCGTAAGTATTGTAGAAATCAACAAGACCCTCATCTTCGTCCATATAGGTCTCCATATTTTCATTTCGTTGATTACCAATATCTTTTGCTTTTAATACTTCCTCTTTTTCTCGGGCTTCTTCTTTGTTGATCTTTGGATCTTTGCTGTCGATCCTGTAAGGAACCACCTTGTCTAAAGAAATATCTACATGGTCATTGGTAAAGAACCAACCTCTCCAGAACCAGTCCAGATCTACAGCACTTGCATCTTCCATGGTCCTGAAAAAATCATCTGGTGTTGGATGCTTGAACATCCATCTGTTGGAATAGGTTTTAAATGCAAAGTCAAAAAGCTCTCTTCCCATTACTGTTTCTCTAAGGATGTTTAATGCAGTAGCTGGTTTTCCATATGCATTATTGCCAAACTGATGAAGGGATTCGCTATTGGTCATAATAGGAGAGATGTTGGATTTATCACCTTTCATGTAATCTACAATTTTATAGGCAGAACCTCTTCTACTAGGATAATCCTTTTCCCATTCCTGCTCTGTAAGATATTGTAAAAAAGTATTCAATCCCTCATCCATCCAGGTCCATTGTCGTTCATCGGAATTAACGATCATGGGAAAATAGTTATGTCCTACTTCATGAATGATCACACTGATCATACCGTATTTGGTTCTTGCAGAATAAGTACCATCTTCGTCTGGTCTTCCTCCATTAAAGCAGATCATAGGATATTCCATGCCAATCCATTTAGAATGGATAGAAATGGCAACAGGATAGGGATAATCGAATGTATATTTAGAGTAACATCTTACGGTATGGGCAACTGCCTTGGTGCTGTATTGCTCCCATAATGGGTTTCCTTCCTTTGGATAAAAAGACATGGCCAGTACATCTTTGCTTTTTTGTTTAACGATCATGGCATCCCAAATGAACTTCCTAGAAGATGCCCATCCAAAATCACGTACATTCTTTGCAGTGAATTTCCATGTTTTCATCGATTTAATTCTGGACTTTTCATTTTTAATGGCTTCCTTTTCATTAACAATAAATACAGGCTCTTTGGTAGCATTTCTGGCCTGTTCCATTCTTTCTAGCTGCTTTTCAGAGAGTACTTCTTTAGCATTGGTAAGCACACCTGTTGCAGAAACTACATGGTCTCCAGGAACTGTAATATTTACTTGGTAATCGCCAAATGGTAAGGTAAATTCACCAGCACCTAAAAATTGTTTGTTTTGCCAGCCCTCTACATCATTGTAAACACACATTCTAGGAAAGAACTGAGCAATAGTGTATAAGTAGTTATCGTCCTTTTCAAAATATTCATAACCAGCTCTTCCTCCGATCTTCATACGGTCGTTGATGTTGTACCACCAATCTATTTTTAAGGTATAAGATCCTCCTGGCGCTATTGGTTTTTCAAGATTGATCCTCATCATGGTCTGATGAATGGTATAGCTTATTTTATTGTTGTTTTGATCTGTAACATTGGTTATGTTAAATCCTCCTTCGAAAGTGGGATGCAAATTGTTTAAGCTTCTGCTATCCATGTGTTCTATGCTTCCGTTTGCAACTTTGTAGGTATCGGAATTTTTTGCTCTTATATTTTGATCTAGCTGTAACCATAGATATTCCAGCTTATCCGGGCTGTTGTTTACATAAGTGATCGTCTCTTTTCCAGAAATTTTTTGCTCCTGATCATTTAAAGTAATGTCCATGATGTAATGAGCATTGTTCTGGTAATATTCATGACCAGGACCACCAGAAGCATTTCTGTATACATTGGGAGTGGCCAATTCATCTTTCAGCTGTCTGAATTTATTGGTGTTTGTATTCTGACTGTAAAAATGAGTTGTTGAAAGTGTTAGTAGTACTATTAAAATTCTTTTCATTTTATTTTTTGTAAAATGTTCGTTCTCTAATAAGGCCATTAAAAGTAAAACTTTCTTTGATAAGTCCTTCTATGTGTATAATATTTTGTTGATTTTCAAATGATTGAAGTAAAATATCATTTTTTATTTCTATTGAAGGCAAGGAATTTGGAAGATCACCTTCGAAATAAAGCCATAGTGTTTCGTCTAGCTTTGTTTCTTTACCAAGATATTTAATTAAAACAGGTTTATCATCTAACGAAATAGTAAGATGGTTTTGAATGTAATCAGAGAGTAGCACATCTGCTTTAGGGTTTTCTTTAGCTGTACCTAAGTGAAGTTGAAAATTCTTTTCTTTTTCGAAGTAATGTTCAATGTCATGAGCAGTTAATTGAATGGTGAGCTCTATTTTTTTTGAATTATCATTGATGTTGATCGTTGTAATGCTTACAAAATGATCATGCATATTAGTCCCAGGGGTAATAAAAAAACTGATTAAAAAAATCAAATAATGAAGCATAACTCAATATTTTAATGATTTCAAATATAGGGGATTGTATTGAATATGATTTAATAAATAATATTAGAAGATTTACTATGTTTTAAGTATTAAATATTCTCTTTTTTAATAATAGATGGTTATTATTGAATCATATTTATTATTGTTTTACTTTTTTTAGCTTACCATTTCTAAACAAAAAAAAATATTAATTACCCAATCAAATTATATTCCTTGGAAAGGATATTTTGATAGTATATTAAAAACAGATGTGTTTGTTGTTTTTGACGATATGCAATATACTAAAAGAGATTGGAGAAATAGAAACTTAATTAAAACGCCTAATGGATTGAAATGGCTTACTATTCCAGTTGAGGTGAAAGGTAGATATCATCAGAAAATTAAAGACACTAAAGTTGCAGACAAAAACTGGGTAAAATCTCATTTAAATGCTCTTGAAATAAATTATAAAAATGCAAAATGTTTTAATGAAATATGGGATTGGGTTCAAGAATTATACTTGAATTGTAAATTTCAATTTTTAACAGATATAAATATGTATTTTATTCAAGCTATAAATGAATTTTTGGAGATTAAAACCGAAATCTTGTTTTCAGATAATTTTAATTTACATGATGATCGTAATATGCGTCTTATTAACATATGTAAAGAGTTAAGTGGAAATACATATTTATCTGGTCCAAGTGCAAAGCAATATTTAGATGAACAATTATTCAATAAAAGTGGTATAAATGTAAAATACTTGAATTATTCAAATTATCCTGAATATAATCAGTTATATAATGATTTTGAACATGGAGTAAGTATATTAGATTTAATTTTTAATATGGGTGATCAATCTAAATTATATATAAGTTGAATTATTGATATGAAATTAATATTTCTATGTTCTGGAAATGGTGGAAATTTAAAATTCATAAAAACCTATTTTGAATCTTTAAATTTAGGAGAGGTGGTATATGTGCTTAGTGATAGGAAATGTGGTGCAAATAAGTATGCTAATGATAATCGAATACCTAATAAGGTAATTTCTTTTAAAAACGAAGTAGAAAGTGATAATGCTTTAATTGAAATTATGGGAAAATTTAATCCTGATTTTATTATAACTAATATTCATAGAATTATATCACCTAAAATTGTTTCTGTTTATTCAGGTAAATTAATTAATCTTCATTATTCTATTTTACCTTCATTTAAAGGATGTATAGGAATGAAATCATTACAAAAAGCACTTGAGATAAACTCACAGTTTGTTGGTTCAACATGTCATTATGTTAATGAGGAATTAGATTGTGGTGAAATTATTTCTCAATCTTATTTTAAAGTAGGAGATAATATAAAAATTGAGCAAAAAATGTTTAAAGCTGGAGCTTTAACTTTATTGAATGGATTATTGAAATTATCTAAAAATAAATCTACTAGTAATTTTGAATACAATGAAATTGATTTTAATCCATCTTTTGCTCTCAGTAAGCAACATGTTTCTGAAATTTTTAACAAATTAGAAAATGATGAATTTTAGATTTTCTATAGTTGTACCAGTATATAGGGGGAATTCTTCCTTAGAAGATATTGTAACTATTTCCGAAGAAATTCATCATGATAATTTGGTGGAAATTATATTTGTTTTTGATGGTGGTGAGCCTTATTCATGGGAAAAAATTTCTGAATTGGCATCTAAGTATAAAAAAGTAAAAGCTATTAAATTAAGCAGGAATTTTGGTCAACACAATGCTACAATATGTGGTTTTGATTTTGTTAAATCAAATTATGTAATTACTATGGATGAAGACTTACAACATCATCCTAAATCTATTCAACAATTAATAGAAACACAGATAAAAAGTAATTCAGATGTAGTTTATGGAATTTATAAAGAAAGGTCACATAATTGGTTTAGGAACATAACAAGTAGTGTGTTGAAGTTAATTTTAAAGATAGGTATGCCTAAATTACATCAAGACTATACTTCGTTTAGGTTAATTAAAGGTAAAATAGCAAAAGAAACTATTAACATGTGTAACTCATATACTTTCCTTGATGGTTATTTATCTTGGATTACTTCAAATATTTCATCTGTTAAGGTGATGCATTATCAGAGTAAAGAGGGTAAGAGTTCATATTCTACACGTAAATTAATTAAACATACATTAAATATTTTTCTTACTTTTTCTACCCTTCCAATAAGGTTTTTAACTATTATTTCTTTTCTGTTTTTTACTTTTAGTTCTAGCTATACAATTTACATTATTATAAGTAAGTTATTAAATGAAAATTATGCTGCTGGTTTCCCAACATTAATTACCTTTTTAGGATTTGGATTTGGGTTTGTTTTACTTGGTATGGGAATTTTAGGAGAATACATTCAAAGAATAAATCAAAAAACTACCAATCGCCCTAATTTTATAGTGACACAGATAATAGATGATTCCATTCAATAAACCATATTTAACAGGAAAAGAACTAGAATATATTAATGATGCTGTTGTTTCCGGAAAAATATCTGGAAATGGATTATTTACCAAAAAGTGTCAAAATTATTTTGAGAAGGAATATTCTTTTAAAAAAACTTTTCTTACAAATTCTTGTACTCAGGCACTTGAAATGGCAGCAATATTAATTGATATTCAGCCAGGAGATGAAGTGATAATCCCGTCATATACTTTTGTTAGTACAGCAAACCCTTTTGTGATAAGAGGTGCAAAAGTGATTTTTGCAGATTCTCAAAATAATAGCCCAAATATAGATGCTGAAAAAATTGAGCAACTGATTACTGCTAAAACTAAAGCGATTGTGCCAGTTCATTATGCAGGAATTTCATGTGATATGGATAAGCTAATGCAATTAGCTAATAAATATAATCTGTATGTTGTTGAAGATGCTGCCCATAGTGTTGACTCAACTTATAATGATCAGCCTCTTGGTGGAATTGGGCATTTAGGAGTATTTTCTTTTCATGAAACTAAAAACCTGAATTGTGGAGAGGGTGGTTTACTAATAATTAATGATGAAAAATTTATTAATAGAGCTCAAGTAATATGGGAAAAAGGAACCAACCGGCTTGATTTTCATAGAGGTGTAATAAATAAATATGAATGGGTAGATATAGGTTCTTCCTTTTCCCCTTCTGAGATAACAGCGGCTTTTTTATATGCTCAGGTTCAGAATTTTCAGAGTATTCAAAAAAAAAGAATATGGATATGGAATTATTACAATGAAAACCTTTCTTTTTTAATGGATAGAGTAGAATTTCCAATTATCCCGAGTTATGCATCCATTAATGGACATATCTTTTTTTTAGTATTAAATGATGTAAATGAAAGAAATTCCTTTTTAGAACACATGCGAAAATGTGGAATTCTATCTGTTTTTCATTATCAAAGTTTACATAATAGTCCATTTTATAAGATTAAGCATGGCGCAAGGGAATTAATAAATGCTGATAAATTTTCTGACCAATTAATTAGATTGCCATTGTATTATGAATTAACAGAAAAAGAACTTGAATATATTGTTAATAGCATTAAAGAATTTTACTTATGAAAATTTTGGAAATAGTGCTTTTTGAACTTTATTATCAATAATTTTTTAATGTCAATACAAACATTTGTCATAATTATTTTTTCACTTTTTCTAGGCAATTATATCATTGCTTACTATAAAGTAATCTATAAAAAAAGTAATAAAAATAATTTCTGGAAATTCAAGACATTTTTAGGTTTAGGTTTAATAATCAGCTTTGTCGTATTTGCTTTAGTAGTTATCAATCTAAAAGGTGATTTAGATCTTGAAGATCCTCTAAAAAGAATAGAATTTGGTGAAAATAACAATGATATTTCTCTAATAATAGATGGCTGTAAACAAGTTATAGAAAAAGAACCTACTCATATAGATTGTCATTTTAAGCTAGCTAAGCATTTAATGTATCATCATTCATCTAAAGACCTTGATGAATATATAGGTAGGTTAAAAACTATGGAATTCAGTGGAAATAAAAAGGAAGTAGATATAAGTAATTTAATGGTGGGAGTTCTTAACAATTATTCTTCACGTCCTCTTGATGATGTCTTTTTAAATAGAGTGAATAATGATTCACTAAAATACCTAAATTATATGTTTGGGCTATTTTATATAAAATCAAATGACCTAGATAAAGCAATTACTTTTTTGAAAAAGGAAATTGAAGTCAATGGTTACAGAAAGGGTGCAGTAAATGAACTCTACAATCTTTATTTATACACTGATGAAAGTGATAAGGTAAGAAATTTGGTCTATGATGAGAAAACACGTCCATTTGTTCCTAATTATATAAAAAGAGAAATCTATTATAAAGATGCTAGTGTATGGAATTATGTTTCAACCATATTGGAAAGATCTTATGATAAATTTTCTTTTGTGGGATTTTTCGCAGCCTTGCTTATTGCTTTTATATGGATGAGTTTCCTTAGGCAATTTGATATTTATCAACCTGAGAGATGGAGAAACTTGATATTCATTTTCATTTTAGGTTCGATTTTCACTTTTTTAGTTTATCCAATTTCTGATTTTTTAGAGATCAGCTTCAATTTAGAAATGAAAGGAAATTTTTATGATGATTTGATCTACTCTTCAATAGTGATAGGATTTGTTGAAGAGTTGGTCAAGATACTCCCTTTTTTATTACTCCTGAAGTTTTTCAAATTCATAGACGAACCTTATGATTATATTCTTTATGCTTCATCTTCTGCATTAGGTTTTGCTTTTATGGAGAACATGATTTATTTCGAAGATTATCAATTTCATGTAATATTTATAAGAACAGTTTATTCTGTAGTGGGTCATATGTTCTGGTCATCAATTATTGCTTATGGTTTTATTATGGTTTCATTTAGGAACAAACATTGGCTCCATTCACTTTACTATATACCAATGTCATTTGCTATCGCTTCACTTGGTCATGGCTTATTTGATGTATTGCTGTTTTACGAATTGTTGAATCTCAATACCATTTTTTTCTTTTTTAGTTTACTTGCATTTATATATATGATAAATAATGCTTTGAATATCTCTAATCATTATAATTATGGGATTAGGTTAAAAAGGGAGAAAATAGCTTTTCAGCTTATAATGGGGCTCATCTCTGTATATGTACTTCAATATTTTATTATAGGTTGGGAATATGGAAATGTTCATGCCAATAATATGGCACTTGTTAATTTGCCATATGGATTGTTAATGATCACATTTTTAGTAATTCTGTTTTCAACAATACATATTAAAAGAGGTGAATGGAAAACAATCAATGTTTTTTCATTTATACCTAATTTATCATTGATAGGATTGGGTAGATTTGGAGGGATTGTTAAGAAAAAACAGAGTAATAATTTAACGTTTGTTGGAAAGAGATTGCGATTTTTCACTCCTAAACAGAATCTTTATTTAGGTTGGCAGCTACCAGTGATTGGGAAAATAAAAGAAAAAAGAACGGTTTCAGGAGAATTTAACTGGTATTTAATTGAAATGGTAAAGCCATTGAATGTTAGGAATTGCTTAGCATTTAAAGTATTAGTAAGACCAAAGGATGGCAATAAAACCATTATTGAAGATAAAATTGAATTAGAGTTTTTAATGTTTCCTAAAGCAGAATTACTAGAAGAATCAATTACTAATAAAAATGATCTGTTTCCGATTGAAAGAGTTTATTCTATTTGTATTTCTCGATAGCTACAGCTTTTGTTTTGGATCTGTTTATCTTATTATTTCCTGAAAAATAGAATTGATCAGTTTTATATATTTTTTTTGGAGTTTCATATTTATTTAATATCGCTAATGATTTTGATATTAATTGGTCGTTTGCTGTTTCATCAATGATTAAAATTGGTTGACTTCCTAGGGTAGTATGGGGGGCCTTGTCTATAAAAAAATGATATCCAAAAAGTACATTGTCTAATTTCTTTTCAATGATTTCAGGATGTAATTTTACTCCTCCTGAATTAATAATATTATCAGCTCTTCCCATCCATATAAAATGCTTGTCATCTTTTAATGAAATAATATCATTAGTGACCATGTCATGTACATTTATTAAAGGAGCGTCAATAATCAACTGATTATTTTCATTAGTTGAAATAGATACATGAGGAAGACATTCATAGATGGAATTATTAATTGATTTTAATGCAAAATGAGAAATGGTTTCAGTCATCCCAAAAGAGATATAGCATCTTGTCTTTAAGCTTGTTAGTTCAGTACATAAGACATTATTAACAGGGCTGCCACCAATAATGAGCTGATTTATTAGGTTTAATTGATCTTTATTCTCTTTAGTACAATTCAAAACCTGATATGGTGTCATTGCACAGAAGCTTACAGGGGTTGTTAGTTTTTTAACAGGTATAGCCTCAGGTTTTGCTATTATGATTTTAGCTTTAGCAATCACAGCACGAATGACCATCATTTTACCTGCAATGTATTTTGTAGGTAAACAGATAAAAAAACTAGATCTTTCGTTTAAATTAAAATAGTGATTAGTAGCAATTGCACTTTCTAAAATTGCTTTTTTGCTTAATTTAATTGATTTAGGGTTTCCTGTAGATCCAGATGTGAATGTATTTATGTTGGGCTTATTAGAATTCCAGTCATGTAAAAAAGCATAAAGGTCTTCATCATAAAAATCAAGATAATCTTTACTTAATTTAAAAAGCTTAAGATAATCTGTATGTAGATAGGTATTCAATTATTACTTGAATTTAAGCATAGTATCGTTCCAATTCAAATTCCTATCTATATTTAGATATTCACCTTTTTGATTTAAAAAGGAAGGGATGTTATTGGAGTAGATTTTACCTGTTCCTAAACCTTGGGGAAGATTATTTTTATATTGAGCTGTAAACTGAGCAATAGCGTTAAGACCAATGTTAGATTCCAGAGCAGATGTGATCCACCATGAGATGTTGTTTTTTTCTGCATAATTGATCCATTCTTGTGTTTTTTTAAAACCTCCTAATAATCCTGGCTTAAGAATGATATACTTTGGTTGGATATAGGAGACTAAATCTTCTTTTAAATTTGAGTTTTTAATGGGAATTAATTCTTCGTCAAGCGCAATGGGAATAGGCGAAGTTAAACAAAGCTCTTTCATTTGGTTATATTGACCAGGATATATAGGTTGTTCTATAGAGTGAATATTATAAGCTGAAAGTTCTTCAAGCTTGGTTTTAGCTGTTTCTAGGTCAAAAGCACCATTGGCATCCAATCGTAATTCAAGCTCATCTTTATTGAATTGTTCTCTTATAGATTCAATGATCGAAAGCTCGTCATCAAAATCAATGGCACCGATCTTTAGTTTTAGACACCTGAAGCCCTGATCTATTTTGCTTTTCACTTGATCTAACATGTTCTTTTTGTTTCCCATCCAGATCAACCCATTAATATATATACCTTGTTCTCCTTTAGAGAATTGATTCTTGAAAATGATCCTTTCTCCACCATTTTTAAGATCGAGAAGTGCTGTTTCAAGTCCAAATTGTATGCTTGGATAATCTTTTAAGTCTACATTTTCATGATTATTGATGTGCTCAGATAATTCCTTTAGTTTTTGGTTCATTAATGAAATTGGATCTATACTTAAGCCTTCAATAGGTGCACATTCACCAATACCATAGAACGAAGGATCGTTACTATCCCAAACTTTTAGAAACCATGATGTTTTATGGTATAGAATACCTCTGCTTGTTCCACTTGGCTTTAAAAAATCAAGCTTATGATCGGTGAAAACAGCTTTTAACATTTATTGTTTTTAAGTTATATAACTTAGCCAGCCTCTATGGACTCAGCTAAATAAGATTTCCATTGATCATATACTGGAACAGTAGTATTGTTTTCATAGTTGATACAAGCTAAAATACTTTTGCCTTTAGAGCATATAATATCACTTTCGTTGGATCTTTTATATATTTCATAAGAAAGGACAAAACTTTTATTCCCAATTTGATCACATTTAGTGATCACATAAATCTTATCGGTTAAATAAATAGGAGAGATGTAGTCTATTTCATTTTTTGCTAGAACGATTCCTTTTTTTTTCCAATCCCAATTACTGCCAGCAACTTTAGATAGAAAGTCGATCCTTCCCAATTCTTGATAGCATAAATACTTGCTGTTATGAACATGTCCCGCCATGTCAATATCTGAAAATCTAATATGAAGATCAGTTAAGGATTTCATTTAAGATAAAGGATTCAATATTACACTGTAAATGATAACCGAACCAATACTTCTTCCAAAATATAATTTATCTAAAGCATCCATGATGTTCTTAGCCCTAAAATAAGAAGTGTGAATTTTATTGGAGCCTGTTAATTTCCATTGTACTGTATAAGAGTTTTCAATGAATAATTGACTATTGATATAATCAAGCATTAACTCAAGCGCCTCAATTTTATCTCTTCCTTCAGTTGAATGAAATAAAAAGGATTGTTGATGATTTGGATTAACTGTAATAAGGTCTAAGTCTACATACTCTGGCATTTGATGGAATTCAAAGCTAATGTTCTCTTTTTTAATTTTTAAAGTGGTAATGATTCTCTCCTGAAGTTCTTTAATTCGGAGATTGGTGTCAAGTATAATTGTATTTTTCAAGATGAAATATTTTTGGGTTCAAATTTACTAAAATCTAAAATTATCAGATGTAATTATTTCATAACATTTACAAATAGTTATTTAGTACTAACTGTTATGTTTTTTAATAAAGACAATTCCTTCTATACCAATTACTAATGTAAATGAGATGAATAGGAAGTAGAAAAAATATTTGAAAAGATCTAATAAATAATTGCTTTTAACAGCAATGTTATTTTCTCCATTTAATAGGTAAAAAGGTTCATTTAATTCCTTTTTAATTATAAATTCATTTTTTTGATTAATAAGCATAGCTAACTCAGTATTTTCATCTAATAATTTAGTGCTGTCTAAAGCGATTTTATTGATCTGTTGGTCAAGTTCATTTACATAATTAGTATTATATAGCTCATTGAGCTTTTTTTGTTTTAATAATAAAGGTTGATTGTTCATATGCTCAATTATAGAGCTCATAATTTGATAGGTGCTGTCATTTCCTAGGAAATATAAATACAATCTGAAATAATTATTGTTGTCATTTTCATCTACATTTACCACCTTTATTTTATCTATAGCTTCAATTCTTTTTTGATCAACTCCAATTAATTTAGCTAGATTCTCATAATTTTTATTGGTAACATAATTTGAAATATTATAGCTGAGCTCTAATCCTATATTTTTTAGATCGTTTTTGTCATTTTGAAAGAAATGGGTGTTGCATTTAATAAGGTAGTAAGAGTTTTTAATCTCTCTAAAGGTCAAGTAATGATAGATACCCACTGAAAAAACGGCAATAAATAAAAATAAGATAAGTCTTTTTCTCCTATTAAAAACTCGGTGGATCAATTGTGCTAGTTTCACCAAGTCAAAATCATTGGCATCTTCATTTTTCATATATAGCTATTAAAGTGAAAAAATAAGAAACAAAGATAATCCCTTTATTTACAGATAGTAATGATTCTGTGCAAAAGTAGATAATGATACTAAAAAGAAGTAGCCGTAGAATTTGATTGGTTTTTATTGATGCTTTAAATAGATAGTAAAGCCAAAAAATAAAGAACAATAACCCAAATATTCCAAAAAAGCAAAGCTGTTGGAGGTATTGATTGTGACAATTATATTCTCTATCTGCTCCTTTAGAATGGTTGTTTTTTCGATAGGATTTTTCTAATTCAAAATCAAGATCTCCTTCTGGAATTCCTATAAATAAATTGTCTTCAGCTACTTCCAATGCACATTTCCATGTTTGTACTCTATCTTCTTTTACAATTCCATTTTCATTGAATAATTCTTTGAACCGGTTATTGGTATTGAAAAGTCCAAAAATGGTAACGGATAGTAGAGCAATACTTGTTAAAATAAAAATAGACCTTCTGATCTTTAATTTATTATAAATGTATAAGACAATAATCACAAAGGTGATAATAAGAGGAGTTCTAGCAGAAAGTAAAACAAGAAAGATCAATGTCAATAAAATAATCAACCATTTTAGGATGACTTGATAGCTGAATTTTAATTTCCAATTATGTAATAATAAAATGCTTAGAATTAAATTAAGGTAGTAAGCAAAATAAATAGGGTGAATTTTCCACAATGGCTCAGCCAATCCTCTATAGAAAAACCAATATTCTTGAGAACCATTTCCAAAATTGACAGCATAATATGCATTAGATAAACAAATTAACATAGATAGGGTACCTGTTATTATAAACAGATAATATAGTTTCTCTAAATAATCTTCGTTTATTTTTAATGCTCCTTTGTTTGATGAAATACCGATGCCGATCAAAGGTATGAGTAAAAAGCTAAGAATAATTCCAAGAGAATTTAAGCCATCATCAAAATCATTCGTGTAGGATAGTGCTAAAGCATGAATAGAGAAGTAAATGACACTAAAAAGAAGTGCCTTTTTTCTAAATAAATGTTGAATAGTCTCAATATTAAATATTTTGTGAATATTCAATAAGAAAAGTATGCCAATCAAAATACTAGCGAATATTTTATCTAAAAATAAAGTGCTAGGTAGAGTTAAGAAAAGCCAAAAAGAGATCTTATTGATATTTTGCATTTATTTTAACTTTTCTTTCTATTATAGGATAAGAGAATCCAAGTAATAACCAAATTATTATTTCGGATTGATAAAAGTAATAGTTGTTCAATAAAAACCCCATAAATTCAATTCCTATAAAAAGAGTAGCTGTGGCAAATAGCAACTTTTTATCTGAATCATGAGTAATTCGAAAGCTGTTTTTAACACTTTTAAATAATTTGACAAGCATGACAAATTCAAATAGAATATACACAGCTAAGGCTAGGATGCCCCCTTCTATAAAAAACAATAGATAATTATTATGGGCAGCTACCCCTTTTTTATCGCCTGCTTTGGCGTAAAAACTATTGAATATCCCTAATCCTTTTCCAAATACAACATCCTTTTCATCAATGGCAGCCAAGCTATTATCGATGATCTCAAATCTTGTTTTAGAAGATGAATCTACCTGACCATAGTTACTTCCAGAAAAAAGTAGGTTTTTTAATCTGGGTTGAAAATCAAAATTGAACATTAAAAAAAGCCCCGTAATTAATAAATAAATGGTTGCGATTATAATATTAAATTTCACCAATAATCGGTTAGTGCCTATAAAGAACAATACCAATAGGGTAGAGAAAAGTGAAATGAATAATAGCCTAGAATGTACTCTCATGAAAAGGTATAACAAGAGGATTATAAGAATACCATAAATGAGATTTTTGAAAAGTTTATTTTTAGCATTGTATTTGAAAAAGATGATGCAAGATATAATAGTAAACAAATACATCCCGTTGGCTAGCTGATGAAACTTAAATGATCCCGATAGCCTGTAAGCATTGTTTAGGTATTGTATGTCACCTATGTATATTTCGTAAAAACCAAAACCTATACAGGAAATTATTGATAGCAAAATGAATGTTTTTAAAATGCTTATGCAAAACTTTGCATTGTTTTCTAGTCTTATATTATAAGCAAGAATAAAGACCCCGAAATAATTTAAAAATCGTATAAGGGAAGGAGTGACATCTTTAAACTTTAATTGAATGATAGATCCAATTGACATTAAAAGGATGACTCCAAAAAGCAGCCAGAAAACCTGTAATTTGGGTAGTTTGATCGTTTTATTAGATCGGTATTGAAGGAATAAAGAAAATACAATGATCAGAAAAATAACAGAATTAATAGATAGATGGGTCATCTTTGCTAACAATTCTCCTTTTTGATGAAGTCCCATATAGTAGATTATAGAATAGACAATAGAGCCAATCCATACAAGGAATAAAATAATCTGAACCAGGAATTTTTGCTTTAAAAGCATTAATGGAATTTAATAATTAGGAGTTTTGACCTGATAAAGTTACAGATTTAAATTAAATAGCTGTAGAGTAGTAGCTAATCTGATCTAGCTATTTTATTTTAGAAATAGTTATTTATTGATGTTCGAGTTGTTAAATTTGAGCTTTAAAATCGAAAGTATTGATAGCTATTTTAAAAAGTAAGTTAGTTGAAAATGCCGATGTATTAATTGGGATGCAGAGTGGTATTGTTACTTATGTTAATCCTTTTTCTTATTTAAAATTGAGGAAAAAACTAGAGCTACAAGATTTTGATCATATTACCTCTGATGGCATAGTTGTAAAACAACTTTCAGGATTGTTTTTAAGAAGATCTGTTCAAAGGTTATCTCCCGATTTTTCATCTTATTTTAGTGATCTATTTAAGCAGGTTGCTGCATCCAATAGTACTGTTTATTTTGTAGGTGCAATGCCTGATCTAATAGGGAAATCTATTGATAATATAAAGCATAAGTACCTCACTTTAAATATTATTGGTTATAGAAATGGTTATTTTAAAGATATTGAGGAGTTGGATAGCCATATTAAAGAAATTATTTCCTTAAATCCTGAATTATTGATCGTAGGAATGGGCAGTCCTTTACAAGAGGAATATTTAAGTAAGCTAAAACTTGCAGGTTGGAAAGGTAGGGGTTTTGCTTGTGGAGGGTTCTTGCATCAAGCTTCAAAAAAAGCAGATTACTATCCTAATTGGATTAATAAAATGAATTTAAGATGGTTATACAGGATCTATAATGAGCCTAAACTAATCAAGCGTTATACCATAGATTATTGCTGGTTCTTATTCGTTTTTTTTTATGACTGGATGGGTTATCAATTTTCAAAGAAATGATTAGCTTAATTCTTTGATTACATCAGCTGTAATTATTTCGACTGAATCTTTAAGTTGGGGACTTATCATATTTTCTAATCCAGCCCTTTCAAAATCACCACCATTTATTAAATGTGTAAAATAAGCTTGAAGGTCATTTTCTTTGTGGAATTTATGGAAACAGGATAGCTTTAAAAAGGATCTTTCGTATCGCCACCATTGATCGACCAGCATCATTACGGCCACCCTACCATTTATGGCCAATGTTTCTAATAAAACAGTAGAAGAGGTGGCTACTACAAGGTCATTTTCCATCAATTGTGCGTATAGGTCTCCTTCAAGTAAGTTAACAAAATCCTTTTCAAAAAAATAGGACCTGTCTTCTGCTATATCTCTTGGATGCAATCGAATGTTCAACTCTATATCTACATTAGTTTCTTGTCGCATTTTTTCAATTAGATCTATTAATTTAAAAAGCTGTTTTTTTTGTATTTCTTCTTTTACATGATCATTGTGCCATACAGCAGATTGTGTTAAGGTCATGATCTTGAATTTTCCATTTGGATTATGGTTAGTGCCTTGGTGTCGATAATTCAGGATCTTTCTAAATCTAGGTAGACCACAAGCCATAATTCTGTTTCCAGGTAACCCTCTGGATTGAAGTACCTCTTTAACATAATCTCCAAGTACATATACTCTGTTGGTTCTTATTGTGCCGATCTCACTAGGTAAAAAATAGTTAAAGGGTAAATACCTTATGATCCTCATGCTAATGAGCTTTGTTTTTCTTCTTAACCAATCTTTAAGGTCATATGAAATGAATCCAGAGTGTTTAAAAATTTTAAAAAAGCTAAAGGTGTTGTCATTAATAATGGCATCTACTAGGAAAAAAGTCTTTTTTACGGACATTGTTTTCATGACCAGTCTTTGTAGTGCTCCATCGTTTCCAAAGAACAACCCTTCATATTGATGGTTGAATTTTTTAAGCTCTTTCTTTAATGCTGTTACATGCTTTATCTTTTGAGCTGCACTGGTTGTGTAGAAAGGTTTGTTACAAGTGGTGCTGAGATTGATTAGCTTTAATTGAGGATAATTTTCGTAGATGTTTTGATGGTATATTTTGGAAGCATCAATGAATTCACAAATAAAACCTTTACTTTCTAGCTTGGGTAATAATGGAAGCATGTTCTCTAAATGCGTTTCATTTTGAGGGAAAAAAAGTAGCCTTCTAGCATCCATATTGTTTAGCATAAAATTGTTTCATTCCCATCATTATAAGAATTGATATTAATGTAGCTATAGATCCACCAATTAAACCATAAGAAGGAATTAAAATTACATTCAATACAATATTAAAAAAAAGTGCAATGACTGTTGATGTCATAATCACTTTATCCTTTTTAGAAACATATAATTTAAAGTGATAGATCAAAGAAATATTAAATATCAATCTAGTAGAGGCCATAACAAAGAAAACACCAATAGAGTTATATAGATCAGTTTTTTCAACTATATATAAAAGAGGGTAGATCATTAGACAAACTCCTAGAACTGCTATTAATGAATAGATAATAACCTCTTTAGAGAATTTTTTAAAAATCGTAAGCTGTTTGACTTTGTCCTCATTGAATGAAGCAATTAATTTAGGTGAATAGATCATCACAACAGTAGTTTGGACAAAAGTTTCAATCAGCATGCTAATATTACTAAAGAAAAAATAGACACCTGTTTGTTTAGTTCCTAGGTAATATTCTACCATATATCTATCAGCGAATTGTATGATTTTATAGGATAATGTGGCGATAAAAAAAGGCATGGCTATCTTTAAGCCTTTTAGTATCCATTTGTTATTGATTTTACTGTTCCAAGGTATTTTAATTGAAAGATTACTTAAGGAAAAAATAGAATAAATTACAGAAATGATAGATCCAACCATCCAAAAGTAAAATACACTTTCTAAATTTTTCAGATCTTTAAAATCATAATGCCATGCACTTATAAGGACTAAGATCCAAATTCCTGTTCTTAAAAATAAGTTGATATTTGCTTGAATAGGTTTTGAAAAGACCACTAATAACCTATAGAGCTCAGTTGATAGATGATCAAAAATAAGAATGAGATAGAATAGCAATAAATATTGATGTCCAATAAAATCGAATAAACCAATGAAATACAATGATGGAAGAACCAATAAATAGATAAAGAAGAATAGTATAAATTGATCTTTGATCTTACTGCCAGCATCTTCAATATCGTTTTGAAGGATTTCTCTATTATTAAAGGAGTAAAAATCCATTCCCAATATATAGGTTAATAAGGAGATGGTAGCTACAAAAATTCCATACTCTCCATTAGCTTCTAGACTAAGGAATTTAACTAAGTAAATAGACAATAAGAATTTACTTCCTAGTGTAAGCCCTCTGAGAATAAGATTGATAATTTTTATATTCAAGAATCTATTTATTAATTGATTTTAATCCCTCTTTAGCTATCAATTTAGCCATTTTCACATCAAAATCTGTATATAATACCATGGCTGCTTGCTGGTTTACTTCAATATGACCGGCTCTTTGACCTATAAAAGTATTTTTACTATTAAAAAGGTCAATTTTTGTTAGCATAAGGCCAGCAGTAAATTTATAGATAGCTTCTCTTTCAATTCTAGTAAATTTATCTTGGTCATTAATCGCCTTCATTCCTTTGCCGTCATGATTATAAAAAAGGCTATTATCCTGTCTAACTGATATCAATGAGTCAAGATCAAAAATAGCCATGGTTTGTATGGCGTCATCTAGTATGTTTGAGGTTACAAATGGATATTCTAAGAACATTAATAAAAAGCTATCAAAATCATTATTTAACTGAGTGTCTTTTAAGATGAATTCTACTGTTTCTTTTAAGTCCTTGTTGATCCTAGCTAGATTTCTAGGTCTTTCAATAAAGATCAGTTTGTCACTTGAGTAGTTTTCATTTACATGATCTTTAATGTTTTTATCTGGTGAACTAACAACAAGACAATCAATATGGTTAGCATTGAGAGCTGCTTTAATTTTAATGTCAATTAGATAGTCATCTCCAAATTTTTCAAAAGCAAGACTATATCTATTTACTTTTTCTCCTCTTATTGGAAGAATTCCTAGAGTTTTAGGAGTTTTAATTTTTTCTTTATTTATAAAAGATTCTTTTATTTCGGCCCTTGTTGTTAAGATCCTTTCTTCATTTTTAGTAAGATTGCTATTGTGCTGACGATAATAAAATAATGGTTCATTGATATTAGCTACATTATACTTAGCTGTAAACCTTATCCATAGATCATATCCGTCCTGACAAGAGAAGCTTTCATTGTAACCACCTAATTTTTCTAAATATGACCTTCTTATCATCGTGCAAGCACCATGGGCAGGCTGATCTAATAAGGATACATCCTTGTCAAATGCATGCCTTTGCTCCTTAGCAATAACATCACCTAATGTGTCTATAAGGTAATAATCCGGAAAAACCAATCCTAAATTAGGTGCTGACTCAAGCTTATTGCTCATCTTTTCAATGGCATCTTCACTAAAATAATCATCTGCATCAAGTCTAACAAGGTATTTACCATGGGCCAATCTCATGGCTATGTTATTGGTAACATTTAACCCTTTATTTTTCTGGAAAATAATTCTGATATTGTTTAAATGAGCATAGCTTTCAATGATCTCTCTAGAATTATCTGTTGATCCATCATCAATAATGATCAACTCAATGTCTTTAAAACTTTGGTTTAGTACACTCTCTATAGCTTCTTTTATGTAATTACCATAGTTGTAGTTTGTAATGTATATTGTAACTAAGGGAGCTTTTATCATAATGCTTAACTTCTTTCTTTAATGACCTTGGCAGGGATTCCAGCTAATACATTGCCTTCTCGGGCACTTTTAGTAACAACAGCATTGCTTCCAATTATACATCCTTTACCTAGGATGCAATCTGGTAGTACAACAACATGCGATCCTAACCATACATCATCTTTTAATTCTACAGGTCCGTGTTTATAGCCCTGATCTTGAACATTGTCTGCTTTTTTATGATTATGCATGCTGGTTTGTAGGTAAACAAAACCTGAGATAAGTACTTTCTTGCCAATTCTTATTGAGTCACCACCATTTAAAACGGCATATAATCCAATTCTTGTGTTTGAACCAATTGATATTTTTGCATTGTTATTGCCTAGGATTCTAACTCCTCTGTCAATCCTGTTGTTGCCCTCTAAATGAATGGTGGAGTTTCCATGGGCTCTAATCTCTACATTTCTTCTAAGTATAATATTGTCACCTATGATTAGATTAGCATTTTTGTCAATAATTAATGAAGGCCAGGTATCACATTGGAAATTTTTCCCTATGACTATTCTCTTAGATGAAAAGAGTAATTTAAAGCACTGTCCTTTGATTTTAGGAGAAAGCTTTTTTAGATATTGATAAAATGATAAAAACATAGTCTTAATCAAACATTTTCCATTCTAATTTTTGATGCTTAGTTACATCAAAATTTATTTTTTTTCCGATCAACTTGTCAAAATCTCTAGCATCTATTCCATGGTTAGGTCTTAGCACAGTTAAGCAATCCTCAGAAATAGTCTCACCTTTTTTAATATTTCTATTAGGGTAAACTGCTCTTCTGAAAGTTATCTCATGAGAATTATCTAATTCTATTTGAGTAGGTTTTTTTATTGCATCTCCTTTTAAGCTATTGATTAATTGAATTTCATGTATTAATTCTTTAATTTCTTTTGGAGTTAGAGATACTTTATGATCTCTAAAAGATTTCCCTTCTCTTTTATCTGTAAAATGAAATTCTAGGATTTCTGCTCCCATTGCTACAGCATATTTAAGTGCTTGGTTTCCTTCTGTATGATCGGAATAGCCTATAGTTAGATCAGTCAAATCCTTTAGATTTTTCATAACACCTAAATGTGCATCAGAAGTTGAAATTGGATACATGCTTGTGCATTGTAGTATAGCAAGCATGTTTTTGTTTTTGTAAACTGGGTCAAGTTGCTGGATAAAATCAATGCAATCCAACACCTCTTGTTCAGTAGATAGTCCTGTTGAGATTATGATTGGTTTTTTCTTTTCAATTGTTTTTCTTATTACAGGATACGCTGTAAGATCCCCACTTCCAATTTTATAGATGGGAATGTATGGGTCGATCCAGCTCATAGCTTCTATGTCCCAGACTGAAGAGGTGTAGCCAATTCCTGCATCGGTAACCATTTTAGCTAATTCAAGGTGCTGTTCATTAGAAAGCTCAAATTTTTTGAAATGTTGATTCCTTGTTGGACTTTCAATTTGAGAAACAAGAGTGTCTCCAGTGTAGATTTGGAACTTAATAAAGTCAACATTAGTGTCAATAGCAAGTTGTGTCAGCTGTTTGGCATATTCAAAGTTACCTTCATGATTCCCGCCTATTTCAGCAATAAGAAGTGGCCCAAATTTACCCTGAAAATTTTCCATGTCGTAAAAATATGAAAATCTATTGAAGTCTCTGATATTCCTTCATTCGTTTAAAAACTTCATCAAATCCATATTTTGTATGGTCCTGATCAAATGAATTGATGATATAGGTTGCTGTATTAAAATCGGATTGGGTATCTATAGCTAGCTGAGCTCCTGCTGCAGCTGGAAATATTTGATTAGTATAATGATAAAAATTACCACAATCAAGGTTTTCATACATGTAATTGGTAACATGCTCTTGATAAATTGGGTCAGATAATTTTTGATATAGCTTTTTATAAAATTCTATATTGATGATCTCAACACTTATTCCTTTAGGGAATGTTCTATCTTTTACATTACTAATCAAGTCATAATTATTCGAGTCAATAATCGAGAGCATTGCTGAAATAACTTTTGGGTCTAAAAACAGGTTATCACCATTCACTCTAATTGCATAATCGTAATTGGAAGCAATACTGCATTTTAAAAATCTTTCTGCTACATTTTCTAGGCTTCCTCTAAAATATTTAATATTGTGTTCTATGCAATAATCAATAATGGGTTGATCAGTAGCTTCTTCTGAAGTTGCCACGGTTATTTCATCTAAATTTTGGACACATTTTAAGCGTTCTATGATATAAGTTAATAGTGCTTTGTTGTTGATTTTTTTTAAGATCTTTCCTGGAAGTCTTGATGAATTATACCTGCAAATAACAATCGCTCCTATTTTCATTTTCTATCACTTATTTTTTTAGCAGGAACACCTCCATGTATTTCATAAGCTTTAACATCTGATTTTACTAATGATCCAGCTGCTATGACTGCTCCATCTTCAATAGTAACACCCTTTAATATTTTTGCGCCTGTGCCAACCCATACATCATTTCCGATTTTAATAGGTGCTGTACTATTGGGCTGTTCATTGATCAGCTTTCCTTTATCAATATTATGATCACTGTCAACTATATACACAAAAGGAGCTATTAAACAATTGGCACCAATCTCAATAGACTCAGAGCTGAATAAAAAACTATGGTGTCCGAATGTCGTATTTTCACCTATAAACACTGCAGCATTTTCATTGCAGCTACAAATTCTAGCCCCTTCTTTAATCACCACATTGTTTTCAATTATTACATTTTTAGGGTATCTAAGAACCTTAACATTTTTTTCAATAAAAACATTTTTACCCAATGATTCTAATTTAGCTCCCAGGATAAGCTGTCTTATTTTATGTAGAAATGTAAATTTCAAGTGATTTCTTAATTGATTATTAGATTGGGCCATAGCTAAAAGGTCGATGGGAAATTTGCACTAAATATAAGGTAGAATTGTTAATTTCGTTTTTAAATGAACTCAAATAATAATAGATTAATCAATTTTATACAATTCTCTGGAGATTTTGTATTCGTTAATTTATCTTTTCTTTTAGCGTACTATATAAAGTTTGGTTCTTTAACTGCTTATCTGAGTGATAAGTATTTTACACTTTTATTGGTTTTTAATTTGTGTTGGTTTCTCTCCACTTATATTATAAAAGCATATGAAAATAATCAATACAAGAAAATTGAAAAGATCATTACTAATTTAATCCAACTATTCATTCTTCAGGCATTATTAATAACTGCGTTCTGGGTATTTAGAAAGGCTTATTATTATTCTAGGGAGCATTTATTAATTACTTACATTCTTTTGATAGTTTTTATTTCTTTATGGAGATTTCTTTTTCAATATCAATTTAATAGGTATAGAAGAAAAGGGTTGAATTTTAGAAATGTGATCATTGTAGGGACAGGCCAGCTTTCTTATGAATTATTAAGTGTTTTTGAAAATAACAAAGAATTAGGTTATAGGTTTTTAGGTTTTTTTTCTGATAAACAAGAAAGTTTACCAAAATTAAAAGGAAGTGTAGATGAGGTAATTGAATTTTGTAAAAGTAATAAGGTGGACGAAATGTATTGTTCTATTTCTGACTTGAATCCAGAACAATTAAAATCTTTAACTGAATTTGCTGATAATAATTTAATCAGGATAAAAATGATCCCTGATGTTCGAGGATTTATTAATAGACATTTAAAAATTGATTTTTACGAACATGTTCCAGTATTAACATTTAGAAATATTCCATTAGATGATTATGCTAATAGGTTCATTAAAAGAATATTTGATCTTTTGTTTTCTATGATAGTCATTATTTTTTTTCTTAGCTGGTTATATCCTTTAGTGGCATTATTGATTAAATTAAGTTCTAAAGGACCTGTTTTGTTTAAGCAGGTAAGATCTGGTAAAAACAATAATGATTTTAAATGCTGGAAATTTAGAACTATGTATGTAAATAAAGATGCTGATGATAAACAAGCATCTAAAACTGATGCTAGAATTACTAGACTAGGTGCCTTTTTAAGGAAAACAAGTATTGATGAGATGCCGCAGTTTTTTAATGTTTTTTATGGACATATGTCTGTTGTGGGGCCGAGACCTCATATGACTAAACATACAGAGGAGTATGCTGTTATAGTGAATAAATACATGTTCAGACATTTTGTAAAACCTGGAATTACTGGATTAGCCCAAGTAAAAGGGTTAAGAGGAGAGACTAAAAGCTCATTAGCAATGGAGCATCGTATAAGGTTAGATATGCTTTACATAGAAAATTGGTCCTTGATTTTAGATTTAAAGATTATTGTTTTAACAATTTTAAATGTTTTTAAGGGGGATGACAAGGCTTATTAAAAAGTTATTTTTTCAACATTAATATCTGAATATAATTTTAATTATTCATTATCCTTGTTTTATTTGAAATATTACTTTAGTGGAAATTTAATATAATTTACATGGATGCGAAATCACCTTTTTAAGGTTGATTAGTATTTAAATAATTATAGATGTCTGTTAAAAGGATTTTATTTATTGCTCATCATAGACTGGACAGAAGCCCTGGTCAACGATATAGATTCGAACAATATTTCAATTATTTAGAAAATAATGGTCTGAAGTGTGAATTGGCAAATATCATTTCAGAGAAAGATGATAAAGTATTATATACTTCTCGTAATATTTTAAAGAAGGGATTAATTGCATTTAATGCTTATAGGAACAGATTTATTAATTATAAATCAATAAAGGAATTTGATCTAATTGTTTTGTATAGAGAAGCTATTTTAACTCGATCAATACTTTTTGAAAAATTATTTGCAAAAAGTGGAGTGCCTATGATATTTGATTTTGATGATGCGATTTGGGTTAAAGATGTGTCTTCTGTAAATCAATCATTGTCTTGGTTGAAGAATGAAAATAAAATTCAAAAAATACTTCCTTTATGTAAACATGTTACATGTGGAAATGAGTACTTAAAAGAATATGCATTACAGTATAATAAAAATGTTACTGTTATTCCATCCACGGTAAATACAGATCTTTATCAACCAGTTCAATTAAATGGAACTTCTTCAGTAGTTAAAATTGGATGGGTTGGCTCACATACTACTATAAAACATTTTGAAAAGATCATTAATGTATATCATCGATTAAATGAGAAATATAAAGATCAAATTAGTTTTAAAGTAATTGGTGACCCCGACTATGAAAATGATGATTTGAACATTAAAGGGGTTCCTTGGGACTCTAAAATGGAAGTAGAACTGTTTAATTCATTTGATATAGGTGTTATGCCATTGCCAGATGATGAATGGTCTAAGGGGAAATGTGCAATGAAAGGATTACTATATATGTCTACAGGTAAGCCAGCTGTTGTTTCAGCGGTAGGTGTAAATAATGATATAATCATCGATGGGAAAAATGGTTTTTTGCCTATTGGAGAAGATCAGTGGTTTGAAGTTCTTTGCAAATTAATTGAGAATAAAAAATTAAGAGAAGATATTGGGTTAAAAGGAAGAGAAACAGTTGTAAATCATTTTTCAACTATATCTCAACGAGATAAGTATTTAGATTTATATTTGTCTGTTATAAAACAAGCTGAATAAATTTACGATGAAAGATATTGCTTTAGTTGAAAAGCACATTGAACTTGGTGCTAAAATGGTGCCTTTTGCTGGATATAACATGCCAGTGCAATATGAAGGTGTGAATATTGAACATGAAACGGTAAGAAACGGGGTAGGTGTATTTGATGTTTCTCATATGGGAGAATTTATGTTAAAAGGTGCTGGCGCATTAAACCTTATACAAAAGATATCTTCTAATGATGCTACTAAATTATTTCCTGGTAGGGCCCAATATTCATGTATGCCTAATAATGAAGGTGGAATTGTTGATGATCTTTTAATTTATATGATCGCTGAAAATGAATACATGTTAGTTGTTAATGCCTCTAATATTGAAAAAGATTGGAATTGGATACAGCAGCATAATGAATATGATGTTGACATGATTAACCTTTCAGATGAAATGTCATTATTTGCAATACAAGGACCAAAATCAAACCTTGTTTTACAGCAATTAACGGGTGTTGATTTAAATGAGATTAAATATTACCATTTTACAAAAGGTGTTTTTGCTGGAGAAGATGATGTTTTGTTATCAGCAACGGGCTATACTGGCTCTGGTGGTTTTGAGATTTATGTTCATAATGACGTAGCATCTAGCGTATGGGACGCTATTTTTGAAGCTGGCAAGGATTATTCAATTAAACCTATCGGATTAGCCGCTAGAGATACACTAAGATTAGAGATGGGTTTTTGCTTATATGGAAATGATATTAACGATGAAACATCTCCTTTAGAAGCTGGTTTAGGTTGGATCACTAAATTCACGAAAGATTTTGTCAATTCTGAAGCTTTATTGAAGCAAAAAGAAGAAGGCATTAAAAGAAAGTTAATAGGATTTGAAATGATCGATAGGGGAATTCCTAGAAACGGATATAGTATTATAGATGAAAATTCTAATGTAATTGGACATGTCACTTCTGGAACAATGGGTCCTTCTGTGAAAAAAGCCATTGGTCTTGGATATGTTAAAAAAGAATTTTCACAGGATGGTCAAGAAATATATCTAGATATTAGGAATAAAAAAATTGCAGCTAGAATTGTTAAATTCCCTTTTTATAAAAATTAAATGGATTTAAGACCTAGCGTAGAAGTGTGCTTTACACCCAATTTATATCCATTACATATGGATGATGCTGAAATTGTAGTGGTTATTGATGTGTTAAGAGCTACAACTGCTATATGTACAGCTTTTCATCACGGAATTGATAGAGTGATACCTGTAAGCACATTAGAGGAAGCAATTGAATACAGGAATAAAGATAATTATATAGTTGCAGCTGAAAGAAAAGGAAAGGTGGTTGAAGGTTTTCAATATGGTAATTCTCCGTTTTCCTATATAGACAAAGATTTAAAAGGTAAAACTTTAGTAATTACAACTACTAATGGAACAAAAGCATTTCATACAGCTAAAAGAGCAAAGCAAGTTGTTATTGGTTCTTTAATCAACCTTGATGCTTTATGTGAATATTTAAAGGAACAACATAAAAAGGTATTATTGTTAGGCTCTGGGTGGAAAAATAAATTTTGTTTGGAAGATACGATTTGTGCTGGTGCTATTGTTGATCAATTACTTTCTACTGGTAATTTTAGTTCTGATCATGATTCTTCAATTGCTGCTAAGTATTTATATTTATCTGCTCGAGAAAATTATTTTGGTTATTTAAAATCTTCATCTCATAGAAGAAGGTTAAGAGACCTTAATTTAAATGAGGATATTAAGTATTGTCTAAGACCCAATCAAACTAATGTAGTTCCTGTAAGAAAAGGTAATTATTTAATTAAAATTTAATTTAGTAATCCAGAGATTACATAATTAACCTGAGGTGAGCACTTTTTCGGATTATTGAGAATATTCGTTATATATTTAGGAGGTTTTGCTAATTTCCTAGCAATCATTTCTTCAAATACATCTAAATAAGCAATAGAATTTTTCCCAATCAATAAGGCGTCAAGTGACTTACCTTCTTTATAATACTTAAGAAGTCTAATAAATCCTTTAAGGTATAAATGATCTTTAGTAAATCCACCTCCTCTGAAGATTCTAGTACTTAAAATGAAAGCATCGTCTTTATTTAAATAATATGTATTAACTAATTCATGATAAACACTTTTAAAGTCAAGACCATTGATCATCATATCAATGGCAATTACTCTAAGTGCAATTTCTTTTAGTCTTTTTATAGTAAGATGACCAGATAAATATTCAGTTAAAACAGCAATTCCTTCTTGAGTATAAGTATTAGTAGGAAATCCTAATTTAAAAATATTCAAAGGTTGTTCTAAAGCATTCATTGTAGTAACCATATGAACTCCTATCTCATGATGTACCAATGCTTTTACACTATCTAAGGATAATTTAGCACCATGTTTAAGTAATACTTTTTTCTTGAAATTAATCACCATAATCTCTGCAGTGATGTTTTTAGTTATTTCTACATCTGCTTTAAATCCATATTCCTTAATTTCTTTTTCAAAAACTTCTTTAACTTCCTCAATGTCTATCAGTTTAGATTTTTTTTCATCATTAGGACAGCTTAAAATAAAATGAGCATCCTTGAGGTCAGTTTCGTTAGGTTGACCAAAATACCTCAAAGAATTATAGAAAAATTTATCTTCACCTATGGTTGAAAGCATTCCAATCTTATCAGAATAACTTTGGATGACATCCCTGTATAATTTTGCAATGGTAATGTCTTTTACATATTCTAATGGAAGAGCATAAAGCTTTCTTTTGAATTCGAATGGATGCTCAACAATTTGTTTGTATTTAAAATCTGGATTTTTGTTGCCATTATTAGCAATGAATTTTTTTTGTTCTGCTTCTAAATTCATTGGAGTAACATAGGTCAATACCTCTAATGTTTTAGTTAGTTTGTATAATTCTCTATCTACAATTATTAATTGATTGTCAATTCCAGGGGAGAGAAGTGCTCTTTTCTTCATTTTTAACCCTAGGATTTTATCAACAAAAAAACAGCTAGTCTCTATGATTGCTTTTTTAAACCCTTCTTCCAAATCATTGATTACTAGTGGGAATTCATTCCCGTCTAACTCATTGCAATAGATTTTTTTAATTTCTGTTGCATAAACTAATGTATTCTTGAATTTAGAATTTATATGCATTAAAAAGTAACCATTCCCTTTAAAGGGGCCATTGATCTCAGTGGTGCTTTCTTGGTTTCTTATTTTTATATTTTTTAATTCTTTAAACCATTTTTTGGTTACTTCATTATATCTTTTGTTATCAATATTAGCTGTTCCTATATTAAATACAGGAAGCTCTTTATTATGTCTTACATAATTATATGAATGCATATCAAATACAATGCATCCTTTATGGATTTCTTCAATGCTGTTGATTAAGGCATCAATTACTTTGTAAAAATTACTATGCTTTTTAAGACTTTCTTTTTTTAATGATGTATTCAATGGTTTTTTCCAAACTTGTTTTCCCCAAGCATCTTTATAAACACAATTTTCAGGATCTCTGTTTAAGTCATACTCAAACCTTGAATCTCTCCCAAAAATGGTTAGAGGCATTGATAAAACAAAAGTGTCTGTGTTTGGATCTTCTTCATACCATCGTTCATGTTCGGTATGAATGACTTTAGATTTAAGATTATCTCTGAAATTATGACCAGCATGTATTGCTGCACAAATAAAAGGGACATAATCCCTTATTTTAAGATGAAATGAACCATCTTCAGCAATGCATTCAAAGCAATCATAATTTTGTATTCTCTGAATGATCTCATCGACTGATAACTTTTCCATTCAACGAATATAAGCCATTTAATTACTTATAGATTCTATAAATTCAATAACAAGTGATTGGATATTTAAATCACCTCCTTCATTGATCTCTGCAAATCCTCCAGGGCTACATACATTTACTTCTATTAATTTTCCACCCATAAGGTCAATTCCTACAAGAAATAATCCATCCTCTACTAATTTAGGACCTAATTTATAACATAATTCTAATTCTTTGTTTGTGAGGTCATGATTAACACATCTACCTCCAGCATGTACATTAGAGCGATGGTCATCACTAGCTGGAACTCTTCTCATGGCTCCAATTGGATTGCCATTTAGCATAATCACTCTAACATCTCCTTTTAGTTCAGTTTCTACATATTCTTGAAGAATTATATAATTGTTTTCTCCCCCAGCATCAATGTAAAAATCGAGTAATGAATTGATGTTATATTTAGATGTTTTTGAAGATTTATCCATTAATATTACTCCACTACCTCCAAAACCATTCATTGGTTTCATTATAAATTTGTTTTTATTATAGCTTTCAATTACTTGCTTAAGGTATTTTTTATTTCTAGATACTGTTGTTAAAGGAATGAGTCGATTGTCTTCATTTTCATTATCATGTAGTGCTGCAAGAGTAGCAGGATAAATTTTATTATTGGCTTTTCTTAGTCCAGAGATACTATTAATGAAAATAGTATCATTTTCCAAGGTGTCCAGAAAATTCAACAAATGATTATCTAAAGGAGGATTATCTCTAAGAAAAATCACATCTTGGTCCTTTAATGGACTTAATTCTTCAGTAAATGTTGTTGAATTATAAAATTCTTCAAGATTTTTAGAGATAGCATTTTTATTTTTGATTACATGACAGTTACCCCATACAATTGTTCTTCTGATTGCCATTTCATTTGGGTAAATGATCGATACTTTATGACCTCTGTTAATAGATTCGTGTATGAGTCTTAATGTGCTATCAAGTTCTGGTTGGATCATATCCCAACTGTACATTATAAAACCTATATTCATTGTTTATTTATTTAATTAAATAATGAGGGATAATCGCATACAAATAAAAATTTATACAACATATTTGCTAATGAGGTTACATCTAATTTTAATTTATAACAAAACTGATATTATTATAACATTTATATAGTACAATATTTAGCAGTTTTATACTTAAAATATATTAATGTTTTCTTTTTTTGTCATGATTATAAATGGCATTATGTTTGTAATCATATTAAGATAAAATAAGTGAAGGGTTTAAAAGATATTATAAGAATTATTTGGACTGAATTGAAGGAACCCACTTCTAGTCTGATCTTAAGTTTATTATCCTTAATTATAGCACTGCCTATTTTTATTAGTATCTATAAATTTTTCCCTGTAATGAATGTCTTTTCTGAAAACGGATTTAGATTAGATTATTTATTTTTCTTTGGATTGATATTTATAGGATGCTATTGGACTGTAAAAAAATACAGTAGGATCTTTTATGTTTTATCACTGATTGGTTTTTTAGGACTCTCTGTGTCATCTATTTCTGGTTTTTATACTTTTAAAAACTTAATGAATGATTATTATGCTCTTATTTATGATTTAAATGAAAAGATAGTAAAGATAGATTTCATTGAAAATAAAGACCCATTTAATAAACAGGCTCAAATAATCCATGCTGTAGATTACAATTCTGAATTAGTAAAGAGTTATGCCAATAATTGGTCACATAAAAATTTTAAAGGTTATAGGTCTGCTTCTCCTAACCTTAAGATCCTTCATGCTTTTTCAATTTTCAAAGAGGTTAAGTCTAGATGGAATTATACTTATGATCCTATAAATGAAGATTATTTTGCTAAAGCAAGCACCTCATTGAAGTCCTTGGATTCAGATGATATTCTTGAAGGTGATTGTGATGATTATAGCATACTAATGGCTGGATTAATAAAAGCAATTGGGGGAGAAGTACAATTAGTAAGAACAACTATTAGACAGAAAGATGGGAATGAGATAGGTCATATATATCCTGAGCTTAATATTGGCAATGAAAATGACTTAGAGGTTTACACCAATTTGATAAAGACACATTTGTTCCCTAAGGAATCTTATAAAAAACCCATTTATTATTATCAGGATTATAATGGGGTAATTTGGTTAAATATGGATTACAATGATGATTACCCAGGTGCCTATTATCCAAGTAATGTTAGAGTGAGTGTATTGAATTGGGATTTTGAAGAATAAATTAAATTTGTTGTTATGAAAATATTATTATCACCAGCTAAATCATTGAATGAAGATTGTCCTATTTCTAGAACAGATTACACTCTTCCTGCTTTAATTAATAAGACGGAGGTTTTAGCTGCTAATCTAAAACGTCAAAATGTTGATGACATAAAATTGTTAATGAAATTGAGTTTGTCCTTAGCAGAATTGAATTATCAAAGATTCCAGAGTTGGAATACACCATTTAATACTAATAACGCTTCTCCATGCGGTTGGATGTTCAATGGAGATGCATATAAAGGTTTGGATTATGCTTCATTGAATGATGACGACATAACTTTTAGTCAGAAATCATTAAGAATACTTAGTGGATTCTATGGTATATTAAGGCCCCTAGATTTAATTCAAGCATACAGATTAGAAATGGGAACTCGGTTACAAATAAGTAATGATGTTAAAAATCTTTATTCTTTTTGGGGTGATCAAATAACTGATTTAATTAATAATGAAATAGTTGGTGACGAAGTCATCGTTAATTTAGCTAGTAATGAGTATTTTAAAGCTATTAACACTAAAAAATTGAAGGGTAAATTAGTTCAATGTTCTTTTAAAGAAGATAGAGGAGGTGAATTAAAAATGATCATGAGTTTTGCTAAAAAGGCAAGAGGATTAATGTCTAGGTACATTATTCAAAATAAAATAGAAGATCAAGAAGACCTAATGGGTTTTAATGAAGAGGGCTATACTTACCGCCCTAAATTATCTAATGCATCAGAATATGTTTATGTTAGATAAATAATTTTAAGTACTATATTTAATCAATATAATTAAATTTTAAACAATTGTTATGAGACTAAAAATTTCCAATTTTCCGATTTTATTTCTATTTCTATTTTTTGTTTCCTGTTCAAGTGTGGATGAAAGCGCTATTGTGGGCACATGGGAAATTAATCCAGATAAATGCGAATTAAGCATTGATAATAAAATACTCAATGTATTGCCTAATGAAATATCTGATCAGTTTGGTGGACAGTTGGCCATGGTTCCTATTATGTTTAAACAAGGCCTTAAGGAAGAATCTTCTTCAATGAAAATTAAAATTAATGAAGACGGTTCATATGAGCCAGTTGTAGATTATGAAGCTCAAATTAGGGAAAGGTATGAGTCTGATATTCAATGGTATAAAGATAATGGTGAAGAGGTGCCAGAGTATCTTGTTGAAGAAATGAATGATGAGCTAGAAAGAGCAGAAAATCGTATCGAGGATGATGTTTTGTCAATACTTCAATGGTCTATTGATGGAAACAAATTAAAAATCACTAGTTTTTTACCATTTGGAAATGAAGGAGTGGATGGTTCTGATGTTAGTGATGAAATGAAAAGAGAAATAGAGGAGAATAATAGAAAAGCTCAAGAAAATGCTAAAATTGAAGTTGTTTTTGATATAAAAGAGCTCAATGCAACAGATATGTTACTGTCGTTAGATATTGAATCTTTAATTGATGCTGCTAAGGAAAAGGGACTTGTTGATGAAGCTGAAAAAGGGTTGAGTAGCCAATTTGGAGGTTTAGATATTGATCCTGAAAAAATATTAAAATCGATTGCAAAAAATATTAAACTGACTTTAGCATTTAAAAAAGTTTAGTACTATTAAGTATTAGCGAAATCCTTGGCAAAATAGGTGAGGATCACATCAGCACCTGCTCTTTTAATGCTTAGTAAAGATTCATTAAATGTAGCATTGTAATCCAGCCATCCTTTTTCACTGGCAGCATGGATCATAGCATATTCACCACTAACATTATAAGCAGCTATAGGAAGGTCCATATTGTTTTTTAATGTTTGTATTACATCAAGGTAGCAAAGTGCAGGTTTTACCATTAAGAAATCTGCTCCTTCAATGGTGTCGAGTTCGGCTTCTATTAATGCCTCTTTTTTATTGGAAGGATCCATCTGATAAGTTTTTTTATCACCGTTTTTTGGAGCTGAATCTAATGCGTCTCTAAAAGGGCCATAAAAAGCACTTGCATATTTTGCTGTGTAGCTCATAATACTTACTTCTTGATGTCCATTCTTATCCAATGCTTCTCGAATATATCCAATACGTCCATCCATCATATCAGAAGGACCAATAATGTCAATCCCAGCATCGGCTTGCGCTACAGACATATTGGCTAAAATAGGTAGGGTTTGATCATTTACTATTTTTCCATTTTTAACCAATCCGTCATGGCCGTCAGAAGAATAAGGGTCCATAGCTACGTCACTCATTAAACAACATTCTGGAAAAGATTTTTTAATTGAAGTGATTGCTTTTAAATAGAAATTTTTAGAGGAATAGCTGTAAGTAGCTTTAGTGTCCTTTAAACTATCATCGACAGCAGGAAAAAGGACAAAATTGGTAATTCCTAAATTCATGCATTCCTCAACCTCTTTTAAAAGTAGATCTAAAGACCATCTAAAGATATTAGGCATAGAAGGAATCTCGTCTTTTATATGACTGCCATCAACTATAAATAGCGGATATATTAGGTCAGAAATACCAACTTGAGTTTCACTAAGCATAGATCTAATTGCAGCAGATTTACGGTTTCTTCTTGGCCTTTGATTCATGGTGTTATTTTATGTATTTAAAATCTTGTCCTGCTTTTAATTTTAGCAGACAATTGTAAATTAATTTAATTACATTTTCTACATCGTCTTTGGCGCACATTTCTACAGTGGTGTGCATGTACCTTAAAGGTAAAGAAATCAAAGCAGAAGCGACTCCAGCATTTGAGTAAGCGAATGCATCAGTATCAGTACCTGTACTTCTAGAAGCAGCTAGTCGTTGAAATTTAATTTTTTCTTTTTCAGCTGAATTAATAATGAAATCAAGTAAATTATTTTGAACAGCAGGTCCGTATGAAAGAACTGGTCCTTTCCCACAAGCAAGATCTCCTTCATTAATTTTTTTAATCATAGGGGTTTGTGTATCATGACAAACATCAGTTACAATAGCAACATTTGGTTGAATTCTTTCAGCAATCATTTGCGCACCTCTAAGTCCAATTTCTTCTTGAACGGCATTGGTAATGTATAATCCAAAGGGTAATTTCTTTTTGTTTTCATGCAATAGTCTTGCAACTTCTGCGATCATAAACCCTCCCATTCTATTATCTAAGGCCCTTCCTACATAATTCTTTTTATTCAAGATCATGAATTCATCTTCATATGTTACTACACATCCTACATGAATTCCTAGTTTTTCAACTTCGGCTTTAGTTTTACATCCACAATCAAGGAATATATTTTCAGTTTTTGGAGTTTCTTCTTTTCCTCTTCTTGTATGAATTGCGGGCCAGCCAAAAACAGCTTTAACAATTCCTTTTTTGGTATGTATATTTACTCTTTTTGATGGTGCTATTTGGTGGTCGCTACCTCCATTTCTTCTCAAATAAATAAATCCTTGATTGGTGATATAATGAACAAACCATGAGATTTCATCAGCATGTGCTTCTATTACAACCTTATAATCTGCTTTTGGATTGATCACTCCAACAGCAGTACCATATGTGTCAATAATAGTTTCATCAATATAAGGAGCAATATAATCTAGCCAAATCTTTTGACCTTCACTTTCAAAACCTGTTGGAGATGCATTGTTTAAATATTTTTCAAGGAAGTCTTCTGACTTTTTATTGATGATGGATGTTTTTTTTGGCATTTGATTTGTAATAAATAGGTTGTTTTAAGTTCGCAAGATATATATGATAGATGATTTCATCTAAATTATTCAGTAATAATATTGTCAATTTTTTAAATTGCAGTACTAAATTAATTACAATGAACAGACTTTTATTTATAATTCCTGTTATATGTTGTTGTATTTTGAATGCTCAGGAGCCAGTTGACTCTACTGTAATTCAAGTTCCTTCAGAAGATTTTTTAAATAAATTAGATTCTTTAGGTGGAATGGATAGTATAGCAAGTGCTCAATTGCAATATAACAAAGGAGTTGAGTTAATGGAGCAAAAAAATTATGAAATGGCTATTGCTTTTTTTGATACTTCTATTGTATATAACCCTGCTTTTGCATTGGCTTATTTTAATAAAGGGGTCTGTCAGCATAAAAAAGGAGCATTTGATCTTGCTAAATCTAATTTTAATTTAGCAATTGAAAAGGACCCAGCATTTCATCTAGCGCATTACGAAATGGGTCTTGTTTATGAAGAGGAAGGTTTTGTAGATATGGCCAAAGAAAGTTATTCAAATGCAATTAAAATTAATGGAAAAGAAGCTAAATACTATTATCAGAGAGGAGTCCTTGTCTTTCAGGCTGAAGAATATGAAAAAGCAATCCAGGATTTTAATCAAGCAATTTCAAATAAAAGTAATCATGCTTATGCTTATAATGATAGAGGAAGTTCCTATTTAAAATTAGGAGACCTTGATGCAGCTATAAAAGATTTTCATAAAGCAGTTCAATACAATCCTAGTTTGTCCTTTTCTTATAATAATTTAGGATCTGCCTATAGGAAAAAGGAAAAATTTAATGAAGCGATCAGTGCATATAACAATGCTGTTAAATTAGACAATAAATATTATGTAGCATACAACAATAGAGGAATGGCTAAATACGGAAAAGAAGATTATGAAGGTGCTATTCAAGATTTTAAAAAGGCATTAGCAATTAAATCAGATTATTCTTTTGCTTTTAATAATCAAGCATCTGCTTATATAGGAATGGAAGATTGGGAGAATGCAATAAAAGCAGCTAATCAAGCAATTAATTTAGATCCAAATTATACTTATGCCTATTACAATAGAGCAATTGCCAAAGAAATGATGAGAGATCTTGATGGGGCCTGCTCTGATTGGATGAAAGCATCGGAGTTAGGGTTAGATGCTGCAAGAATTTATTATAGTTCAACTTGTAAATAATATTTATTATGAGGTTTTTATTCATTATTTGTTTTTGTTGTATAGGTCTGCTCTCAACTGCTCAAGATATACCTTTTGAGAAAGCTTACTTTAAGGAAAAAAAAGATCAACTTAAAGAAGCATTAAGAAATATTAAAGAGGGTGATATCATCTATGAGATGGGTTTCTCTGTCTGGCCTAAAGCCATTGAATTTTATCAAAAAGCCTATGAATTCAATCCTAATAATTCTCATTTGAGTTATAAACTAGGTAATTGTTATTTATATTCTATTCATAAATCATGGTCACTAGATTTTTTTGAGAAAGCTTATTCATTAAATCCTAACGTTGCAAGAGATATTCACAAAAAAATGGGCAGGGCCCAACAGCTTAAATATAATTTTGATGAAGCACTAAAAGAATATCAATTATATAGAAACGTCTTGAACAATTCCACTGATCAGGATGAGATTTTACTTGTTGCAAGATTTATGGAACAATGTAGGACAGCTAAAGAGCTAATGACTCACCCTGAAAGAGTATGGATTGATAATTTGGGTAAAAAGATCAACACGAAATATCCAGAATACAGCCCTATGATCAATGCAGATGAATCGGTATTGATTTTTACTACAAGAAGGGAATCAGGAATTGGAGATGAAACTGATTTTGAGGACATGGGTTATATGGAAGACATATTTACTTCCTATAGAGATGTAAATGGCGAATGGGTACAATCTATAGGTTTCGATGAAAATATTAATACTAAATCACATGACGCAACATCTGGATTTTCAAATGATGGATTGACCATTTTTATTTATTATGGCTATAAAGGTATGGGGGATATCTATGTGTCTAAGAAAGTGGATGGAGTTTGGACGAAAGCAAAAAGTATTGGAAAAAAAATAAATGGTAAGAATACCCATGAGACAAGTGCATGTTTGTCTTTTGATGGTAAAAAACTTTTTTTCTCTTCAAACAGAGAAGGTGGTTTTGGAGAACATGATATATGGGTGTCTAATTGGAATGAAGATAAAATGGAATGGGGAGAACCTAGCAATTTAGGTGGAGTGATCAATACTAAATACGATGAGAGGGGTGTTTTTAAGCATCCCGATGGAAAAACCATGTATTTTGCTTCTGATGGTCATGCAGGAATGGGGGGGTATGATATTTTTTATTCTGTTGAAAATGATAATGGAACTTGGGGAAAACCTACTAATATAGGATATCCAATTTCAACTCCAGATCATGATGTGCATTTTGTAATGTCTGCAAGTGGGAAACATGGTTATTATTCATCATTTAGAGAGGATGGAGAAGGGGAAAAAGACCTTTATATGATTACTTTTCTTGGTCCCAAAAAGATGCCTTTATTAAGCGGAGAAGATAATTTATTAGCTAGTGTAGTTGCTCCCGTTAAAGAAGAGCTTATTCAACCTAAGGTAGAAGTTAAGATGAAAAACTTATCTATTTTAAAAGGACTTGTATTGGATGCAGACACAAAAGAACCTGTTAAGTCTCAGATAGAGCTGATTGATAATGGAGCTCTGTCATTAGTATCTGAATTCAATAATGATGGCGAAACTGGGAAATTTATTATATCTCTACCTGCTGGAAAGAATTATGGTATAGCAGTTAAGGCTGATGGTTATTTGTTTCATTCAGAAAATTTTGATATTCCAGCAAGTGCTGGTTTTAGAGAATATGAAAAGATTGTATACCTTAAAAAGATTAAAAAAGGTGAAAGTATTGTTCTAAGAAACATATTTTTTGATTTAGATAAATACTCACTAAAACCTGAATCTAAAACAGAGCTAGATAGATTGATCAAGCTATTAAATGAAAACCCAGATTTAAGAATAGAAATTTCAGGACATACAGATAGTAGAGGTTCATCATCATATAATCAGGAATTATCGGAAGATAGGTCTAAGGCTGTTGTCGATTATTTAGTGGGAATTGGAGGTTTCCCTAGAGAACGATTTGAATTCAAGGGATATGGAGAAACTAACCCTTTGTATTCCAATGAAGATATTGGCAAAATGAAGATCAAAGAGGATAGGGAAGAAGCACATGGTTTAAATCGAAGAACTGAATTTAAGATACTAGATAATTAATTTATATTAGAAAGTAAGTAGGCTATTAAAGCCAGAAGAAGTAGGATTAAAAATAATTTTTTGTTCTTATAAATAGGTTCCTTAGGTCTTTTTACAATTTCATTGTATTGCACACGAAGATCCTTAAAGTTTTTGTACTTATTTATGACTTCATCTGGAGGAGCTTTAAAAGTCGATTTAGTTCTATTTATTTTATACCTCTTTTTCAACTGTTATTTTTTTGTAAGTTTTTCTAAGTCTTTCAACAGATCGATATAATCTAATTTTTGCATTATTATCTGTAATACCTAGAATATTTCCAATTTCAATAAAAGAAAGTTTTTCAAAATACCTAAGGTCAATGATCTCCATATCTTTGTCTTGAAGTTCATTCATTGCTTCGATTAGCAATTCTTGATGGTTAACTTCTGATGATTCATTGATGTCGTCCAATAAAGAAATTACATCTTTTTCTTGAATTTCCACTTCAATATTTTTCTTCAATTTACGAAAATGTAAATTAACTTCATTTCCCGCAATAGTATATAACCAAGAAGAAAATGGATAACCTCTATCCTCATATTTATTAATATTAAGCATGGCTTTTAGGAAGACTTGTGAAGTGACATCACCAGCGACATCTTCATTTTTAACTTTTTTAAGAATATAAAGGAAAATTTGCTTGAAATATTTTTGATATAAAGGAGCAAAATAAGCAGAATCCTTCTTTGCCGCTTCAATAAGCGGAAAATCAACTGACCTGCCCATTTTACTATCCTTCAACGCAAGTTGTATTAATCATTAATTATAATTCAGAAATATCAAAACGGAACAATATTATTATTTATTTTTTGGTTTCACATAATAATTAATCAAAAGATATTCTTAAACATGAGTATTGTATGTGATGGATTGAATTAAATTTGTCGAATGAATAAAGTAGTTAAGCCATATAAGAGCTCAGATAAATCAAAAAAAGAGCAGGTCACTCAAATGTTTGATAATATTTCTCATAAATATGATTTTCTAAATCATTTTTTAAGCTTGGGTATTGATAGAATATGGAGGAGGAAAGCCATTAATATATTGAAGAAAGGGAATCCAAGCAGTATACTAGATATTGCCACAGGAACTGCTGATTTTGCCATTGAAGCAATTGCTTTATCACCTAAAAAGATAGTTGGTGTAGATATATCTGAAGGAATGCTAGAAAAAGGTAAAAAGAAGATCAATAAATTAGAACTAGATAATATCATAAGTTTAAGTTATGGGGATTCTGAAAATTTACCTTTTGATAATGAATCTTTTGATGCGATAACAGTTGGTTTTGGTGTAAGAAATTTTGAAGATCTTAATAAGGGACTTAATGAAATTAAAAGAGTACTTAAAAAAGATGGTCAGTTGGCAATATTAGAATTTTCTAAACCCAAAAAATTTCCTGTTAAGCAAAGCTTTTATTTATATTCTAAATTTTTACTTCCTTTTTTTGGTAGATTATTTTCTAGAGATAAGTCTGCATATACCTATTTGCCTGCATCAGTTGAAGCTTTTCCAGAAGGTGAACAATTCAAGAATATTTTGGCTAAAAATGGTTTTTCACAAATTAATTTGAAGTCTTTAAGTGGTGGGATAGCAACAATTTATTCTGCAATTAAATAAAAGAGTAGTATATCATTTTCATATATTTGAAAATTAATGAATAGACTTAGGAGTATAATAGTTGTATGTTTAGTATTATTCGGTTTGTCTGGAAATTCACAGACAGAGAATTTATACGATTTTGATCAACGCATGTGGCATTTTGGTTTTGCTTTAAGCTACAACCAATCTGATTTTTATTTAAATAGATCTGTTACCACATCATTTCATCAGGATTCATTACAATCATTATATGTTGCTGCAAGGCCAGGTTTCACTTTAGGGGTTATTTCATCTATTAATTTTTCTCCTAATTTCAAACTAAGGTTCGCTATTCCTTCTCTTTCTTTTCAGGAAAGAAATTTAGAATATACTTATTTGAAATTACCCGACACAAGTGAGTTTTGGTCTAAATCTGTTCGGCCAGTTTATCTCGATTTCCCAGCTATGATGAAATTTAGAACTGATCGAATTGGTAACTGGGCAGTATATGGAATTACAGGAATTAGATTTGGAATTGATATGGCTTCTAATAAAGATGTTGATAACGTAACAGCTGCGTTAGGGGATCAGATTATTAAGCTTAAAAAAACTGATTTTGGATTTGAAGTAGGTGGTGGAATGGATTTCTTTTTGCAATATTTTAAATTTGGTATTGAACTAAAACTGGGTGTAGGAATGATAAATGTTCATTTAAAGGAAAATACACAATTTGATAATCCTATAGAAAATCTAAGAACAAAGGTTTGGACCCTTTCATTAACCTTTGAGGGATAATATTCTTTAATTGCCATTAAAAGTACAGATAGCTGTTTCTCCTGAGAAGGTCAATGATGATGATCATCACCTTAGATTGATTTGTAATCAATCACAAATTGATCAAGATCAAATAACTGCATTTATTCTTCAGAAAAGATCAATTGATGCTAGAAAGAAGAAGGTAAAATACAATCTTATTTTTGATGTTTATTATGATGAGACCTACATTGCCGAACAATATAACCCATCCTATTATAAAGTAGATGATTCTTCACGTAAAGTCCATATTATTGGAAGTGGCCCAGCTGGTCTTTTCGCTGCTTTAACTTGCCTTAGAAAGGGCATTAAACCTATTGTATTTGAAAGGGGAAAAGATGTAAGGTCAAGAAGAAGAGATATTGCGTTATTAAGCAGAGATGGCATTGTTAATTCAGAATCTAATTATTGTTTTGGGGAGGGGGGAGCTGGTACATTTTCTGATGGCAAGCTATATACAAGAGCTAAAAAAAGAGGAGATGTACTTGAAGTATTAAAAATGCTTGTTTTTCATGGAGCTGAAAAAGACATTCTAATAGATTCTCATCCACATATTGGTACTAACAAACTCCCAAAGATCATTCAAGATATTAGAGAATTAATCATTGATCACGGAGGAGAAATTCATTTTCAGCATAAGGTGACGGACATAATTATCAATAATGGACAAGTTATTCAGCTTGAGATAAATAATAATACAAATTATCCTGTTAAAGATGTAATACTATCTTCAGGTCATTCTTCAAGAGATTTATTCAAGTTATTATTCAATAAAGGAGTGAAAATGGAATTTAAGCCATTTGCTGTAGGTGTTAGAATCGAACACCAACAGAAATTAATTGATAAAATTCAGTATGGGACTAGTACCCGTTCAGAATATTTACCTCCTGCAAGTTATAGTCTTGTTTATAATGATGGGACTAGAAGTGTATACAGCTTTTGTATGTGTCCTGGAGGTATAATAGCCCCTTGCTCAACAGAAGAAGGTCAAATAGTTACTAATGGGTGGTCACCTAGTAAAAGAAATAATGAATATGCTAATTCTGGTATTGTAGTTGAGGTGAAATGGGATGATCTGCATAAATATTATAAAGATGGTCCATTGGCAGGTGTTAATTTTCAGCTTGATCTTGAAAGAAAATGTTCTTTGTTAGGAGGAGGTGATCAGGTATTGCCTGCACAACGATTAATGGATTTTATAGAAGGTAAGCTGTCTGATGATTTGCCTAATACTTCTTATCAACCTGGGATATTGTCTGTTGATCTTAATGAATTTTTACCTGATTTTATTATAGCTACTTTAAAAAGAGGGTTATTGGAATTTGGAAACAAAATGAAAGGATTTTTAACAAATGATGCTGTTTTGCATGCTTCTGAGACTAGAACATCTTCTCCGGTTAGAATACCTAGGAATGAATTGTTAGAGCATCCAGATATTATGGGTTTGTATCCATGTGGTGAAGGTGCTGGATACGCTGGAGGTATTATATCAGCTGCTTTAGATGGAATAAGATGTATTGAAGCAGTAACATTAAAAAATGTTACTGAATAGCTAGTTTGTTGTTGAAAAATTTACTGATTAAAAAATCATTTATCTATTTTAAACTTTGTAATTTTATTTACGTCTAACATTAAATTAAATTATTATGAAACCTTTATTTAAACTATTTCTAGTTATCCTTTTAGGAATCGGAATTACTTCTTTTGATATTATAAATAATGAAAATGTATATAAAGAACAGACTACTCAGTGGGTGAAGATTGGTAAAAGAGTAGTTAATATGAAAGCGGATCATGATGAAATTCCTGTTACTGCTAATGCAGGAGTATTTACTAAATTAAAATTCAAGGTTAATGTCGCTCCAATTCTTGTTAAAAATATTAAAATAGTTTTTGGTAATGGTGAGTCTAAAAATATAGTCTTGAATCGTAAGTTTGCTGCTGGCACCGAATCAAATGTAATAGATTTACCGGGTAATAGAAGGGTAATTAATAAGATCATTATGAATTACAAGAGCTTTCCTGGATATGGTAAGTCAGTTGTTGTAGTTTGGGGAAAGCGTTAATTATTTTTGGACATTTCATTGATAATAATAGCTGCTGAATGACCTATATTCAATGATTCAGCATTTCCATTCCCAGGTATTGATATCATATTGTCTGTTAATCCTTTAATTTTATTGGATATACCATGTGATTCACTTCCAAGGATTAAAATAGATGGAGTTTTAAAATCATGTTTATTGACTGAATCGCCATTTAAAGAAGTACCAATAATAGGGTATTCTTTCATGGATTTTAAAAATACATTAAGGTCTTTGTAGACCACATTGATCCTGAATATTGAGCCCATAGACGACATAATGGTTTTAGGATTGTATATATCAACACTATTATTTGAACAAACTATATCATTATATCCGAACCAATCCATTGTTCTTATGATGCTACCTAAGTTTCCCGGATCGTTAATGCCGTCTAAGACCAATAGATGATTCTTTATTTTAATTATTTCTTTCTGTTCAGGGGTTTTGATAATTGCAATTACTCCAGAATGTTGTTTTTGGTTAGAGATGCGTTCAGCATCTTTATTGGAAATGACTTCAGCATCAGGAAAAATATCCTGATTTTTTTCAGTAACTAAAAGTCTTTCTATTTTTAGCTCTGATAGGATGGCTTCCTGACAAATTTTAATACCTTCTACTATGAAAATACCATTTTCAACACGTTTAGATTTTCGATGTAATGAACTATATGTCTTTAAATCATTCCTACTGAGCGGCATATTTATATTTTTGTCTAAAAAAAATAATATTACAAAAAATTGAATCGTTTTAAGTCAATATGTCTAATAATGTTTGTGATACTAGCTTTGCTAAGTTCGTGTAAGCTTACAAAGTATGTTCCTGATGATCAATTTTTATTGAATAATAATAGCATTGAATTCATTAAAGATTCTTCTTATTCTCAAGGGCAAATAAATATAGATGATCTGAATTCAATTATAAAACAACAACCTAATCGAAAGTTATTTCTTGGATATCGTTTTCATTTAAAATTGTATAATTTATCTAATCAAAGTAGAATAGATAATGCTATTAAAAGAAAAGAAAAAGATTCCATTAAAAGAAATGAAAGAATACTTAAAAAAAATCAAAGAAAATTAGCTAAAAATCCGAATTACAAGGAAAAAAATCAAGTTGATAGAAAGTTAACTTTTGGTGAAAGATTAAGGACAACTGGGGAATCACCTGTAATTTTAGATAAGGGATTAGTGGAAAAGTCAAGTAAACAGCTTTCTGTTTTCTTGATCAATAAGGGATATTTCGACAATAATGTTAATGATACATTGATACAGCATCCAAGAAGAAAAAAACTTATGGATGTTATTTACAAAGTGCAAATGGTTCGTCCTTATACCTATAAGAATATTGATTTGGAAATTAATGATAGTGTATTATTAGAATATATAGATTCAATTAAGGGTGAATCTATAATCAAAGCTGGTGATAATTTTGATGCAGATCTTCTTGATCTTGAGAGAGAACGTATAACCAACTTTTTATTGAATAATGGATATCATTATTTTAATAAAGAATTTATCTTTTTTAAAGCTGATACATCTGTAGGTAATAATAATATTGATCTTGTAATGGGTATTCAAAATTATAGGTTCAAAGCTGAATTTACAGACACGATCATTGAGAAAAAGCATCGACAATATAGGATTGAGGCTATCAATTTTGAGTTATACCCAGATTATGACAAGGATAGATTTGGAGATATAACTAAAATATTCTACAAGGATGTTTCTTTTAGCTTTTATGAAAAATTTATTTGTAAACCAGAATTATTATATAATGCACTTTCTTTTAATATTGGAGACCTCTATAATAAGACAGCTAATGATTTAACCTATAAAAAGCTTTCCGGAATAGGTTTGTTTACTGCAGTTACAATACAATACGATACTACTTTAACCAATGGTTTGACAGTGTTTATAAAATTAAAACAAGCTAAGAATCAAACTTTCACACTGTCAGCTGATGGGACTAATAATGAAGGATTGTTTGGGATAGAGGGTAGTGTTAGCTACGATCATAGGAATATTTTTAAAGGTGCTGAAAGGCTTTCTATATCAATCACAGGAGGAGTAGAAACCCAGCTATTGGTAACAGGAGATAGAGAGAATCCTACAAGTAACAATTCGGAATTATTTAACACTAAAGAATTTGGGCCAAAAGTTTCATTAATTCTACCAAAATATTTATTCATTAATAATTTAAAGATTTTAAAAGATCACGCCAATGCTAAAACAGAATTTACGGCTACATTAAATTACCAGAGAAGGCCTGACTTTACAAGGTCAATACAAGAGCTTTCATTTGGTTGGATTTTTAGAGAGAAAGGTCCAATGACATGGCACATAAATCCCTTGTTGATCAGTGCAGTAGATATTACTAAAAAGGCTGAATTTGAACAACAGATTATAGATTTAGATGATCAATTCATTGCTGCAAGTTTTCAGGATCATATTATAGCAGGTGGTTTATTTTCATTTGAATATAATGGTCAGAATGATAGAAAGGCAATTAATTTTTTCTACATGAAAGCAACATTTGAATCTGGTGGCGGGTTGCTTTACAGGTTTCATCAAGCTATTAATAAACCATTTGATAATTCTGCTACCAATAGCTATAACTTATTAGGGATAAGATATGCACATTTCCAAAAATTATCAATGGATTTTCGTTATTATGTTCCTCTTGGAGAGAAGAGTAAATTAGTATATAGATTAGCAGGCGGTATTGGAATTCCAAGAGAAAATTTAAGAGAAGCATTGCCTTTTGAAAAAAGCTTCTTTTCTGGTGGTGCTAATGGAATGAGGGCTTGGAGAGCCAGGTCTTTAGGTCCTGGTAGTTTTTTAGATGATGATAATAGCTATGATAAAATTGGTGACATACAGATTGAAGCTAATTTTGAAGCTCGTTTTCCTCTAATTAGCTGGATAGAGGGTGCACTTTTTGTTGATGCTGGAAATATATGGTTGTTAAATGAAGACCCTTTAAGGCCTGGAGGTAAATTTAAGAAAGATCAATTTATTTCTGAAATTGCAATTGGTTCTGGATTTGGATTAAGAATGGATTTTGACTTTTTTATTGTTAGAATGGATCTTGCTATTCCTATTAAGAATCCATCAGTTCCAGTTAGTAATTTGAACAGAGTAAATGGAAGATGGATATTTCAAGGTGATTTTTCTGAAAGAAAAGAATATCATCAGTTACAATTTAACTTAGGAATAGGATATCCTTTCTAATCATTTTAATTACCAAAACCCATGATTATTTTATAAATTTGCCGTTTAAAATTTAAAAACATTAAGATGTCAGCAACAAAAACAGGATCTCGAACCACTGAATTACTTGGTGATCAGGCAGAAAGCTATTTAAATCATAAATGTTCAACTATAGATAAAGGATTACTTCATCTGCCAGGTCCAGATTTTGTAGACAATAGTTTTGCAGTTTCAAACCGTTCGAATCAGGTTTTAAAAAGCTTACAAGCTATATATGATCAAGGTAGATTAGGTGGGACTGGATATGTGTCTATTCTTCCTGTTGATCAAGGTATTGAACATTCTGGAGGTGCTTCTTTTGCACCTAATCCAATTTATTTTGACCCAGAAAACATCGTTAAATTAGCCATTGAAGGTGGATGTAATGCTGTTGCATCTACATTTGGAGTATTATCTGCAGTAAGCCGAAAATATGCACATAAAATTCCTTTTATCGTAAAGCTGAATCATAATGAGTTACTTACGTACCCTAATACTTTCGATCAGATCATGTTTGGTAGTGTAGATGAAGCATGGAATATGGGTGCAACTGCTGTTGGTGCAACTATTTACTTTGGATCTGAAGAGTCTAATCGTCAGATTATTGAAGTAGCTCAGGCTTTTGAAAGAGCGCATGAATTGGGTATGGCTACTGTACTTTGGTGCTATTTAAGAAACAGTGATTTCAAGAAAGATGGTACTGATTATCATGTGGCAACTGATATTACAGCTCAGGCTAATCATTTAGGTGTCACTATCCAAGCAGATATTATCAAGCAAAAATTGCCAGAAACAAATGGCGGTTATAATGCTATTAATTTTGGTAAAACTCACAATAAAGTATACGATGAATTGACATCAGACCATCCGATAGACCTTTGTAGGTATCAGGTGGCTAATTGTTATATGGGTAGGGCTGGTTTAATTAATTCTGGCGGTGCTTCTACTGGAAGTGGTTCTTCTGACCTTATTCAGGCAGTAACTACTGCAGTTATAAATAAGAGAGCTGGTGGTCATGGGCTTATTTCTGGAAGAAAAGCATTCCAAAAGCCAATGGGTGAAGGTGTAGAGTTGTTAAATGCTATACAGGACGTATATCTTGATTCATCAATTGATGTAGCTTAATTTAACTGTTTGTTTTCATGTTCATTATTGATTAATTTTAATCTGTAATTATTTTTCTATGAGTTGGTTTAAAAGAAGTGTAAAGGGTATTGTAACTCCTACTAAGGAGAAAAAAGAAACTCCAGATGGATTTTGGTATAAAACGCCAAGCGGAGAGATTATTGAGACAAAAGAATTAGAAGAAAATAATTATGTTACTCCTAAAGAAGGGTATCATACAAGAATTGGGTCTAAAGAATACTTTAAGATTATTTTTGATAATAATAAATACCAGACAATAGCTCCTGAACTTGAGTCTGATGACCCTCTTGAATTCAAGGATACTAAGAAATATGTTGATCGATTAGTTGCAACTAAAAAGAAAACGGGTTTAAAAGATGCTATTGAGGCTGCTTTTGGTAAAACAAATGGTCAACCATTAGTTGTAGCTTGTATGGATTTTGGGTTTATTGGAGGATCAATGGGGTCTGTAGTAGGGGAGAAAATTTCTAAGGCAATAGATGTTGCTATAAAGAAAAAGTGTCCTTTTATGCTCATTACTAAATCTGGTGGTGCAAGAATGATGGAAGCAGGTTTTTCTTTAATGCAGATGGCTAAAACCTCAGCAAAACTTACTCAGCTTTCAGCTGCTGAGCAGCCCTATATAGCTTATTTAACAGATCCAACTACTGGTGGTGTTACCGCATCTTTTGCCATGCTTGGCGATATTAACATTGCAGAACCAGGTGCGCTTATTGGTTTTGCTGGACCTAGAGTTATTAAAGAAACTATTGGTAAAGATTTACCAGAAGGATTTCAGACTAGCGAATTTCTACTGGAAAAAGGCTTTTTGGATTTTATTGTCGATAGGAGGGAGTTGAAAGACAAGTTAGAGCAAATCATACGTCTTTTTAAAGGATAATTACCAATTTTATTTTTTTATTTCTATTTGTTTTATGATTCCATAAAACACTAATTTTTTATTGAAATAAGTGAAGAAATCATTAACTTTGAAATACAAAGTATATTTCATGGAAAATAAAGAACAATTAAATCAATTAAGTGATATAAAAAAAATGATGGATAAAGCATCCAGATTTTCAAGCATAAGCAGCTGGTCTGTTATTCTAGCTGGAATCTTTGCTTTACTTGGCGCTTTTTTAATTTATTCAGACCTAGAGTTTTTTTTAGATGATGGTAAGCTAATTAGTTATAGTGACCTTATTAAGGGAGATTCAGGAGAGGATTTAACTAGAAAAATAAAATTTTTATTAGTAATAGGGACGTTGATCTTTTTAAGTTCTATAGTCGTTTGTTATCTATTAAGTGCTAGAAAAGTAAAGCTGGAAAATGTTGAATTTTGGAACCCTACATTTAAAAGAGCAGTTTGGGCATTATTTCTTCCTTTATTAGCTGGAGGCGTTTTTTCTTTAATCTTAATTTATCATAATGCTATTGGAATGGTCGCCCCTACGACATTGGTGTTTTATGGCCTTGGCCTTATAAATGCAAGTAAATATACATTTGGTGAAGTAGAAGTTTTAGGATATGTTGAACTTATTCTAGGGCTAATTTCTTCTTATTTTATGGGAATGGGCTTATTGTTTTGGGCTATTGGGTTTGGGCTATGTCATATTGTTTTTGGAATAGTGTTGTATGTAAAACATGATAGAAAAGTGTAAGTATTGGAAGGGTATGATCAATTAAATAAAGCATTTGATAGTAGGGTAAGAATGGGGGTGATGTCTGTTCTTATTGTCAACTCCTGGGTAAGCTATAAGGACCTTAAATCTTTATTGGAGCTTACAGATGGGAATTTAGCAAGTCATATCAATGCTTTGGAAAAATTGCATTATATTGAGATAAAAAAGCAATTTATTGCAAAAAAGCCGTTGACAACATATAGAATTACAAAAACAGGTAGAAAGGCATTTGAGGAACATATTAATGGTCTTGAAAAATTAATCAAGGGACCTAACTAAAAAAATTATATTTTTGTTGCATTCAAGAATAAAAACAAATCATGAAAAAAATAGTATTAAAATTATTTATTATTCCTCTTTTAGCGATGCTAATTGTAGCATGTGAAGAAGAAAGTCCTAAAAGTGATACTGAACCTCAAGATGTTGATCAAGAATCTAATAAAGAACAACAGGCTTTAATAACTAATGATAATAGGGTAAGTATGGTGCCTACACCTAATGAATTATTTGATATTATTAAAGAAGTTAATGTATCATATGATGAACAGATTTTAAATAGTCCTGATAATATAGATAATTATACAGATAAAAAATCACAGTCCTTAAATTTTGGGATATATACTGCAGATCTTGCATTTGCAGCTAGTTTTGGTAACCCAACTGAATCAGCAAAATATTTTACTGTTATTAAAGACATGGGTGACCGACTCAATATTAACAATGCTTTAGATCAGACTGTTTTTGATCAGATTGATAAAAGTATTCAAGAAAATAATAATAATGAATTGTTTAAATTATCAAATGATACTTATTATGATGCTTATACATATTTAAAAGAAAATGAGCGTGGCCCATCTTTGGCATTAATTGTGCTAGGTGGTTGGGTAGAAAGCTTGTATATAATGACTCAACTTGGAAAGTATGAAGAAGGCAGTGTTTTAGTTTCAAGAATTATAGATCAAAAATATACTTTAGAAAATTTATATGATTTCATGCAGGAGTATGAAAGTGCAGATATAGATGTGCTTGAAATGATGGCAACTCTTCAGCCTATAGATGAAGTTTTTTTAAATCTCGAGGAGTTATTAGGTGATGAATTTTCAAATACCAATGAAAAAGATGTTAATTTAATGGATGGTGGACCTGATTTTTCAATGACTGAAGATCAGTATAACCATTTGAAAAATGCGGTAAACGAATTAAGAACAAAAATTGTTGAATCTGATTTTTAAATACAATTATGATAAAGTTAATTAAACCCTTTTTATTATTTTTTATACCATTAACCCCCTTATTTATACATGCTCAGGACTGTCATCATGTAGTGAAATATTGTGATCATAGTAATAGGGAAGGTTATGTGTTCAATATGCAGAGTTCATCTGGAGCATTTATTCAAGGTGATACTGCAGAAGTATCAATTATTGTTTATAAAGGAATGGAATATAAGATTTCTTTTTGTTCCCCTTCAAATCCTGAATTGAATGGTAATTTCCAATTTAAGATAGTTGAACTAATTACTAAAGGGAAATGGGTGGAAACTACTACATATACCAATGAAATAGAATATGATGAATATGGCTATGAAATTGGTGAGCAAAAGGTGCCGCATACAATTAAAAAGCGTGTTTATGAAAAACAACCTGTCGTAAGATTTGATAATTCAGAACATGAAAATGCTCAGGATTTTGTTTTCCAATCTAATAAAACAAGAAAATTGGTAGTAAAGGTATATATACCAGAAGTCCCTTCTGAAGAATATGATATGAGCGGAGAAACTTACAGTTGTGTAGGTTTACTAATAGAGCATCAAAAAGGTGTTAAAACCGGTTTTGGTAGATAATTCTTAATTATTTGAAAGCCCTGCCAAGCAGGGCTTTTTTCTTTATAATGATGAAGGATCTTATTATAGAAAAAAAAAACATTGTTATAGTATCCCATAAAAATCCTGATGGTGATGCTATAGGTTCATCTTTGGCATTATTACATTATTTAAATAAAATTGGAATTGAAGCCAAGGTTGTTCTTCCAGATGAATTTCCTGAATTTTATAATTGGATGTATGGGTCGGATGCAATTGTTATTGCAGAAAAGTCTTGGAAGGTTGCTAGTGACTTAATAGATAATGCAGATCTAATATTTTGTCTTGATTTTAATGACCTTCACAGAGTTGGTAACTTACAAGAAAAAATTAGAGAATCTGATGCAGTTAAAATTATGATAGATCATCATCAGCATCCTAAAGATTTTGCAGACCATATGATCTCTAGAGTTGATAGTTGCTCAACAGCCCAGCTGATCTATGAGTTTATTGAATCCAATAATGATCGTGATTTAATAGATGCTACAATAGCAGAAGGGATTTATACAGGTATAATTACAGATAGTGGGTCATTTAAATATTCAAATGTTGAATCAAAAACGCATTTAATTGCAGCTCATTTAATTGAAGTAGGTTTAGATCACACCAAAATCCATGAAAATATATATGACCAGAATTATCTATCTAGGTTACATCTTATGGGATATGCATTAAATAAGATTGAGCTTGTCAAAAATATACCAGTTGCATTTATAGCATTAAGTATAAAAGAATTGAATAAGTTTAATTTTTCTAAAGGTGCTACTGAAGGATTAGTTAATTACTGTTTATCAATTAAAGGCGTGCAGATTGCAGCTTTTATAAGGGAAGACCATGGTATAGTTAAAATGTCCTTTAGGTCAAAAGGAGATGTTAAGGTTAATGAATTTGCATCTAAATATTTTGAAGGGGGAGGTCATATTAATGCTGCAGGAGGTAAAAGTACTTTGCCATTTAATGATGTTGTTGAAAAATTTAAAAAAAATATTATTGAATATTTAGCTTGAAAATTAACTTACTTTATATACTTCTTTTAGTTCTTTGTTCTTGTGAAAATGAGAAAGTCAATACAGATATAGATCATTATAATGTTCCTGATCATCCAAGGGTAGAAAATTCATCTGAAAGTTCAATTGTTATGAACCAGCTATGGATTAAGAATGAATTGTTTTATATAGAAAAATACTGTCAGAGACATCAATTACCTGTAATTAAGACGGATACAGAAATTAGTTATTTTGTTTATCACAATGAAAATGGAACATATGCTAAACCTGGTAATTTAGTAACTATAGATTATGAAGTAAGATTATTAGATGCTGATACTACCTTGTGTTATACTTCTAAAGAAAGTGGCCCTATTCAGTTTGTCGTAGAGATGGATAATATCGAATCTGGAATACATGAAGCCATTACTTACATGAGTTCAGGAGATAAAGCATTTGTAATTCTACCTCACTTTTTAGCTCATGGATTAATTGGTAATATGGATAAGGTCCCTCCATTATCTCCATTATTATACAATATTACTTTGCTTGATGTTCAGGAAAATTAATTATTTAATATATGTTTCCTTTTTTTTCATAGTAGGATGTAATAGTTCTGAGAATCCATTGTTTTATACAACTGAAAATGGATTGAAATATGAATACCATGAGATTATTACAGATGGGAAAAAGCCACAAATCGGTGATTTTTTAAATATGTACATGGAACTGAAGTCTCTTAATGACACTATTTACTATTCGTCTTTAAATAATAGACAATTTGGAATAGAATCTTTTAGATTAAAGGGTTCTAATATAAAGGGAGGTGTTCATGAAGGATTTCTGTCAATTATGGAAGGGGATAGCGTAACTTTTTATATTAATTCAGTAGATTTTTTCAAATACTACTCAAATTCAATTCCTCCAATATATATTAATAAGAATGAAGAAATTAAATTAACAATTAGGTTAATAAATATCAAAGATTCTATTGCTCAAATTGAATTTAAAAAGGAACAGCTATTAAAATTAGCGATGAAAGAAGAATATATCATTGAAGAAGTCTTAGAAAAATGGAATCATAATTACGATACTATTTTAAAATATGGAGATGTGTTTATTGCTAAATTAAATTCTATGAGCCAAAATCAAATTGATATAAATGAAAGTGTTAAGGTTCATTATGCAATTAAATTACATAATGAGGATAGCATATACTCAAATTTTTTAGCTGAACCTCATGAATTTGACATGAATTCTGAAGGGCAAATGTTGCCAGGGTTTAAATATATTATTCAGCAATTAAAACATGGAGATCATGTTATGGCTTTAGTGCCTTCTTACTTATGTTTTGGTAATAAAGGAAGTGTAGATGAGAAAGTGCCTCCTTATTCTCCTTTAATTTTTGAGATAATGGTTTTAGAGTAGTTGAATAAATGGCTAATTAATAGACAAAATCAAATTCGTCAATAGCAATCAGCTCAATATCTAAATCAATAATCTTAGCTAATAATTTACCTTCCTCTTCTAAGTCAGGATCATCTGACTCATAATACCATTTAACATTGATTTTATTGCCATTTGAATTTATTTCTTCAAACTTTTTAAATATTTCATAGATCAATTTTGAAGATGTTGTATTGAAATACTCAAGCTTAACTTCAATAGCTGTTTCTTTACTAGGGTTGTTTTTATATTGATCCAACCAATTAAAAATAGGGTTATATATCTCCAATGCATTCTCTGGAAGAGATCTGCCCCAGATTTGTAAGTTGCCATTAGGATTGAATGAGATACTAGGGGATTTCCAGTTTCCTTTTATTTCAAGTATTTCCATTGATTTGTGTGTTTATTTAAACAATACAATATAATTAAATCCTTCCAAAGATAAAAATTGTAGGTTTCTTATTTAGGTTAGGACTATTTACTTTCCAACTTTTTATATTTTTTGTTTTTATAAACTGATTTTTAGTGCTAATATTTGATGCAATACATAATAATAAATTATCAGGGCAGAAGTTTATAATATCTTCTAGTAGATGGTTGTTTCTAAAAGGGGTTTCCATGAATAGTTGTGCGCCATTATCTTTGGATTTAATGGCTAAAGATTTGATTTTTTTAACCCTTTCTTCTCTATTTTTTGGTAAATAGCCATGAAAAGTAAATTGTTGACCATTCAGACCGCTACTCATTAATGCCATAAAAATAGAACTAGGTCCTATTAATGGAATTACCATTATATTTTCTCTATGTGCAATATTAGCTATACTAGAGCCTGGATCAGCTATTCCTGGACAACCAGCTTCACTTAGTACTCCCACATTTTCTCCATTCCTGCAAGGGTTAAGAAACTCATTGAGTTCATTAGGGCTAGTGTGTTTATTTAATACATAAAATTCACAGTTGTCTATCTCGAATTCTTTATTTATTTGTCTAAGGAATCTTCGAGCAGATTTAATGTTTTCTACTATAAAATATTTTATATTAAGAACAATTTTTAACGAAGATGGAGGGATATCATGAAAGGAATCTTCTTTTATTTCTCCAATTGTTATTGGTATCATATATAGTTTACCCTTTTCCATTAGATCTTATTTTTTCAATAATTGAATTGCATGCTTTATCTAACATTTGATACACTTTTTCAAACCCATCATCACCCCCATAATAAGGGTCTGGAACAGATCTATTTTCTTTGGGGTAAATTTCGTTTAGGATCAACTTCACTTTTATTAAATTATCTGGGTCTGTGGTCATCTTAGTGACATCATTGTAGTTAGATGTGTCCATGACGTAGATTAAATCAAATTCATTAAAGTCATTGTTGTTAAATTGACGTGCTCTTTGCTTTGTTATATCAATCCCATGTATTGAAGCTGTATCTATACTCCTTGGGTCAGGTAGTTCTCCTGAATGCCAGGATCCAGTTCCTGCAGAGTCAACAGAAGCAGATAAATTATTGGAATTGATTTTATTTTCAAGTATACCATGAGCCAAAGGAGACCTGCAAATGTTGCCTAAACAAACCATTAAGATTTTCATGGTTTAAAATTAATGAAATCTGCATTTATTTATAATGTTCTCTTTTTAATTTTGAGGATCTACTATTTGATAGAGATCTTCACTTTCAATATAACTGTAAAAAGTCTCATCTAGCTCATAATAAGTTTCTCCATTTATGTTTTTTTCTTTACAATCGTCAGGTAATTCGTCAACTTTGGCTCCTAATGGAGGTTGAAAAACTTCATACTCATTTGTTTTAGGAACTAGTGCATAATAAGTTCCATAATAATAATGGTATTTTCTATTTCTTATTGTAAAATGATAACAATTGATAGGCAGTGTTTTAATTCTAATTCCAACTACAGGTCTAAAAACAATAAATTTTTTCTTGTAAGGCCTGTACCATATTCCATTATGAAAATGATAATTGACTCCTCTGAATGCTATTAAGTTTCCATTATGTGGCCTTACGTTAATGATGGTGCCGCATCTAGGTAGATTACTATATCTATAGGGTCTATTTAAATGCTTGTGATGATGTGCGTGATACTTTTTGTGTTTAACATTTGTATTGTGATGAACTTTTTTCTTTTTTAATTTTACTTTCTGTGCATTAGTAAAATTTGAAATACAGATACAAGCCAAAATGATCAAGCTAGTTCTAAATAAATTCCTTTTTTTCATAATTTCTGATTTTAATACTTTGACTAAACCTTTTTTGAAAAGTTTAATTTTTATAGGAAGAAATAGGTTGAACTAAGTAAATAGAAGGATGAAACTAATTAATTAGTATTTGAATTTCTATTTCAATATCATTTCTTAACTTGTAGGTGCTATGGCATATTTGATCCATTATGTTAATATATTCTTGTTTATTTTTATTGCCGATATTTCTTTATATACGCAAAATTGTAATTCTAACGAGTTTGAATTTCAGTTAATACTAAACCCAGATAATTATCCTCAAGAATCTAGCTGGGAGTTGTTTCAAAATGATAGCTTAATTCATGCTGGTGACACGAATGATATTTCTGTATGCTTGGATTCTAATTATTGTTATTCTTTTGTAATTCACGATTCTTATGGAGATGGTATTTGTTGTGGTTATGGTATAGGGTCTTATCATCTTTTAGTAGATGGAGATACTCTCAGGTCTGGAGGAGAGTTCTCTAACCATGAGGAAACATCCTTTAATTGTCCGCCTGGCTATTATTGTAATCAGGCAATTCCTGTCAATGAAGGTTCTTATTTGGCTAATCCTATTGATGCTTGGTTTACTTTCTCTCCCGATTCAACAGGTATATACCAAATAAGTACATGTGGTATGAATTTCTGTGATACAAAAATTTGGGTATACGATACATGTTTGTACAAAATAGATACTTCAAATACAGGTACATTATTTTATAACGATGACAATGATAGCTGTTTCATTGAAGCAGAATTGAATGGAATTATGATTACAGGAGAAAACTATTTAATTAGAATAGGAGATAAAAATAATTCTTGTAATGATTCGGTTCAATGGAGCATTAATTATTATTCTCCTATATATGGGTGTATGGACTCTAATTCTTGTAATTATAATCCTTTGGCTACAATTTCAGATACATGTTATGCTCATGGTGACACCTTATGTCCACAACCAGATCTGTGGCTGTTGGAAAATGAATTAGTAAATAGCATGCAGATTGATGCATTGCTCAATACTGATCCATGTACCATAAATGAAGGTTGTTTAAATGGTTTTGGAAAAAGAGATGTCTTGAGGTTTACAACTTGGATCAAAAATATTGGAAATTCAGATTATTATATTGGTTCTCCTTCGTCATATCCTAGTCAATTTGATTATGACAATTGTCATCAACATTATCATTATGCTGGATATGCAAGATATGATTTATATGATGATCAGGGGAATCAATTACCTGTAGGTTTTAAAAATGGATTTTGCGTAATGGATCTTGAATGCATAGATGGAGGTGATCAAAAATATGGTTGTTCAAACATGGGTATTTCTGCACAATGTGGGGATATATATGGGGCATATTTAGATTGTCAGTGGATTGATGTTACTGGACTTGATACTGGAATTTATACTTTGGTTACCAAGGTAAACTGGGATGGATCTCCAGATGCATTGGGGAATTATGAGCTTACTTATTCAAACAATTTTGCTCAAGCTTGTTTTTATTTAGACAGAGATCCTAATGGCAATGTGTCATTTACTTTGGATACTAATTGTGTTCCATACACAGATTGTGCTGGTATTACTTATGGTAATACTTTAGTAGACTGTAATGGAGTGTGTGGTGGTACTGCAATTATGGGGGATCTTAATAATAATAATGTTGAAGATCAAAATGATGCAGCTCAGTATATATCTGAGATTTTAGGGAATAGTATAGTGCCTAATTCTTGTAATGACCTAAATAATGATGGTGCAATTACGGTTTATGATGCTTCATTAATCAATAGCTGTGTGCTGTATGGTTTGTCTCACGATCATTCTGGTGGCGCTTTTCATGACCATTGTTTATTCCCATTTGGTGTTAAGGATATTTATGATACTGTTTATTTAACACTTTTAGGAGTCAATTATGCTGATCAATATGTAGACGTAGGAATTAAATCTAGCAATGAAGACATAACTGCCTATGAATTTAAAGTTAGTGGCTTGTCAATCCTAAATGTAGATAATATGATTGATGTTAATGATTATCCAATTCAACCAGATTTTTCAATTGGTGGTTCAAAAGTAATAGGTATCTCTTACGAGGATTCATCGATAAATAGGATGAATAACTATCAACATTTATGTAGAATCAATTATTTTGATCTTGATGGAAATGATATTTGTATAGATAGTATTATTGATATAGTTAATATCAATCATCATACTACTACTACTATTATTGAAAATGGTTGTTTAAATGTTACTTCTGATTCCGACATTCCACCTAAACAACCTGAATTTAAAATAATCCCTAACCCTTCTTCAGATATTATTGATGTCTGTTATAACTTGTGCAATAAACAGAATCTATTCATTCAGCTTCAAAACTCAATAGGGGAGATTGTGTATTCAAAAAAAATCTATAATGCAAATAAGGGTAAGTTAAATCTTGATATTTCAGATTTTCCAACAGGAATATACATGGTAAATTTCCAAGGTCTTAATGAAGTTAAGACTTTGAAGTTGATTAAAAATTAATTCAATTAATGAATGCTTAATTTTTTCTCTAGGTCCACTAAGTAAGCTCTAAAGTTCTTATCAGTTTCAGCTAAATTGTTAACTGTTCTACAAGCGTGAAGCACAGTAGCATGATCTTTTCCTCCGCAATGCATTCCGATATTTGCCAAAGAAGATTTGGTCATTTTTTTAGAAAAATACATAGCAATCTGTCGAGCCTGTACAACCTCTCTTTTTCGAGTTTTTGATTTCATTAGCTCAATTGGAAGGTCAAAGTAATCACATACCACTTTTTGAATGTATTCAATAGATACTTCGCGGGCTGTATTTTTCACAAACTTATCGATCATCTGTTTTGCAAGATCTAATGTGATAGACTTCTTGTTTAATGATGATTGAGCAATTAATGAGATCAGTGCACCTTCTAATTCACGTATATTAGAAGATATACTATATGCTAAGTATTCAACTACTTCTTTAGGAAGCTCAATTCCGTCAGCATACATTTTTTTCTGTAGTATAGCAATTCTAGTTTCAAGGTCAGCTATTTGAAGATCGGCAGAAAGTCCCCATTTAAATCTAGATAATAACCTTTGTTCCATTCCCTGTAGCTCAACAGGTGCTTTATCTGAAGTTAGTACCAGTTGTTTCCCCGTTTGGTGCAAGTGGTTAAAGATGTGGAAAAATACATCTTGAGTCTTTTCTTTTCCAGAAAAGAATTGAACATCGTCTATAATCAATACATCTATCATTTGATAGAAGTGGATGAAGTCATTGGTGCTGTTGTTTTTTACAGAGTCAATGAATTGATGAGTGAATTTTTCAGAAGAAACATATAAAACAGTTTTATTTGGAAATCTGTTTTTTATGGAGATTCCAATTGCATGTGCTAAATGTGTTTTCCCTAAACCTACGCCACCATAGATTAACAATGGGTTAAAAGCTGTTCCTCCTGGTTTTTCTGCAACAGCATATCCTGCAGACCTTGCTAGTCTATTGCAATCTCCTTCAACAAAGCTATCAAAAGAATAATTGGGATTAAGATTAGAATCTACATTTACTTTTCTTAATCCAGGAATAATAAAAGGGTTTTTAATTGGATTTGAGCTAATATCAAGAGGCATAGCAACTGAAGGGTTTTTAATTGCCCTTTTGTCAGTTGTTGGAATCTTTATTGTATAAGGATTAGAATTGTCTGGATTGTTTTCCATAACAATACTGTACTCTAATTTTGCATCAGGGCCAATTTCCTTGCGAATAGTCTTTTTTAATAATTCTATATAGTGCTCTTCTAGCCATTCATAAAAGAATTGAGAAGGAACCTGGATAGTTAGTACGTTTCCTTTTAGTTTAATTGGTTTGATAGGTTCAAACCAAGTCTTGAAAGCTTGCAGTGGAACGTTGTCTTTTATAATGGACAAACAATTAAGCCACACTTTTTCCAGGGTTTTAGTCATGCTTAGCTAGTGGTGTTGATTAATATAATAAAAAACTGTGGATAAAACAACTAAATATTGTGAGAATATTTTTGTTTCAATCGCACTACAAATGTTTTAATAAAAAAGTTAAAAAAAAAGTGCTTTTGGTATTGTTTTTTTAAAAAGTTTTACTTTCCTGAGTAGTTAAATTTTGGCATAATTTTTATGCAAATTCATAGATGCCTGTAAATCAAATTTTTGACTTTTTTTGTTGTTAAATATTAAATCTATACGCCCTAGACTTAATGCACCCCACCCTGCCTGATTGATAAGAACAGGTTTCTCGTATTTATTTGTAAATATACGTGCTTTTTCAAAAAATGTATGAGTATGACCTCCTAAAATAACATCTATATTAGCAGTGTTTTTAGCGAGATTTAAATCTGATATCTTATTGGAGTTGTATTCAAAGCCAAGGTGACTTAAGCAGATTACTAATTGACATTTTTTTTCGTTTTTTAAAAGAGAAGCATATTCATTTGCAGACTGAATCGGATCCATGTATTTTGTTTCCCCATACAGTTTTTTACTAACAAGACCTTCTAATTTAATTCCAATACCAATAATGCCAATTTTAATTCCTTTTTTCTCAATTATTTTGTAAGGTGTGGTCTTGTCCGAAAGAATAGTTTTACTAAAATCGTAATTGCTACATATAAAAGGAAAGTCAGCAAATGGAAGGGCGTTATTAAAGCCGTCTAGTCCTATGTCAAAATCGTGATTTCCTAAAGTAGAAGCATCATATTTCATGTTGCTCATTAATTTAAATTCAACCTCTCCTTTGAAAAGGTTGAAATAAGGAGTGCCTTGAAAAATATCACCTGAATCTAATAATAGAAGTTCGCTATCCTTTTCTCGAATTTCATTCACTAATTTGGCTATTTTGATCATCCCTCCCTGTCCTGGATATTTATTGTCATTTATATCAAAGGGTTCGATATGGCTATGCATGTCATTGGTGTGAAGGATAGTTAATTTAATCTCATTTCTATTTTTAGTTGAATTAATGAGGTCAAAACTGTTCAATACAGTTAATCCTGCAGTTCCAGCCATTATTGTCTTTATGAATTTCCTTCTATTCTGCACGATTAATCCTTCCGTCTAATTCTGCGCTGACCTTTATATTTTGCAATTTTAAGGCAGTTATGTAATTAATGATGGCATCTCTTAATAAAACACCAGTTAATGTTGTGTTTAAAGCATCTTTCAAAAAGTCCATGTTATCTCCACCATTGGCTAAATAATCAGTGGTGATTAATTTATAGCTTTTGTGTTCGTTGTATTCTTCAACTCCAATAAATACCCTAGAGATTTTAGAGCCATTGATGTTCATTCTTATTCCACTTACGGGTACTCCAGCTTTTCTGGAATCATTTATTAATGATCTATTCTTAATATAATTAAATAGTGCTATCATTTGTTCATGTTCTAGGTCTAGAATTACAATCTCATTATCAAATGGCATCACTTCGTATATTTTACCTATAGTTATTTCTCCCTTAGGTAATGAAGTTCTAATGCCTCCATTATTTAGGACACAGAAATAGGACGTGTTATTGTTTTCTTTTATTGTGGAAATAAGTGTTAGATCAGCAATGAAATTGCCTAAAAGGCCTTCAGGACAACCAATTTCCATATTTAATTCTGAAGTATTTATTACCTCATTCATTTCTTTATCTAGTAATTCAGAGTATTCTTTTAAGTTGAATTCTGAATATTCACTTGTTGACAAGTTGTTGTTGATCTTGTAGTTATTTGATGAATAGTCTATTAATTTGTAACTTTCAGTACATTGAATAAATGTCAATGCTGTTGAAAAAAAAACAATTATGATATGTCTTGCCTTAAAATTCTTCAATGAGTCTCAAAAATAACCAAATATGTACAAATTTGATGTCAATTTAAGAGTTAGATATTCAGAAACTGACAGAATGGGGTATTGCTATTATGGTAATTATGCTCATTTTTTTGAAGTTGCAAGAGTAGAAGCATTAAGGAATCTTGGTTTTCCCTATAAAAAGATGGAAAATGAAGGCATTCTTTTGCCAGTAATAGAATATAATATAAAATATTTAAAACCCGCATACTACGATGATTTGCTAACAATTAGCACTTATATTACACAAATACCATCTGCTAGAATAAAATTTGACTATGAAACTTATAATGAAAAGAAGGAAAAGATTAATTTTGCATCTACATCATTAGTGTTTGTTAATAAAACCAATGGGAAACCCTTAAAGGGTCCCGATCAATTAATTGAACAATTGAAAGCTTATATAAAATGAAAATAAAAGTATTTCTTACCTCTTTACTAATTTCTTCAGCCATTTTTGTTAATGGCCAGTCATTCAAGTCATTATTTAATGAATCCATTGGGTTTCTAGAAGTAAATGATTATGAAAGTGCATTGCCAATTTTATTGGAGATGTTGGAGATTCAACCTAATAATGCCAATACCAATTTTTCTATTGGTAATTGCTACATGAACTCTTCTTATGAAAAACCTAAAGCCATTCCTTATTTTGAGAAGGCTCAGGAAAATATGACCATTGATTATATTGTTGGGTCTCCACGTGAAAAAAAGGCTCCATTAGATGTTATTCAATTGTTAGGATTGGCTTATCATTATAATTATGAGTTTGATAAGGCCATTGAAAGATTTGAGTTTTACAAACAATTTTTAAATGAAAAAAATCTTGAAGATATAAGGTCATTAAATAGACTACTTAGAATGTCAAAGTTTGCTTTTGAGCAAAAGAACAACCCCAAAGACTTTACAATTACTGCTGTAGCTGAATTAAATACGGAATTTCCAGAGTATAGGCCAAAGCTGAATGCAGAAGAAAATGTAATGTTTTTTACTTCAAGAAGAAGTGGTGGGTATAATGTTGAAAAGGATGATGATGGGAAATATTTCGAGGATATATTCATGTCAGTAAAACATCATGGAATATGGGGTGATCCATTCTTAATTCAAGATAAAATTAATACTCAAGGTCATGATGCATGCTTGTATCTATCACCTGATGGAGAATTCATGTATATTTATAGATATGATACTGGAGATGAAAGTGGTGGGATTTATCAAGTTCAAAAAGAAGGAGATAATTGGGGAGAGCTCGTAATGTTAGAATCTTCAATTAATTCGGAAGCTTGGGAAACCGATGCTAGTTTAGATACTTATGGTAAAATTATATTTTTCACAAGTGATAGAGATGGTGGTTACGGTGGAAGAGATATTTGGATGATGAAAAAGTTGCCAAATGGTGAATGGGCAGAGGCTCAAAATCTCGGAGAAAATGTAAATACAGTATTTGATGAAGAAGGACCTTATCTGCATCCAGATGGTAAAACATTGTATTTTTCTTCACAAGGGCATCAAACCATGGGTGGACACGATTTCTTTAAATCTAATTTAAATGCTGATGGTGTTTTTTCTGCACCTGAAAATTTAGGATACCCTTTAAATACTGTAGAAAATGATCTTTATTTCTTTCCATCAGTGTCAGGAACAAAAGCCTATTTTTCTTCTTTTAGAGAAGGCGGTAAGGGGGATCAGGATATATATGTTATGAACTTAAGTGAAGAAGAAGAAAAAGATTTAGCTGTATATAAAGGAGTTGTAAAAGATACAGTAGGTAATGTTGTCAAGGACCTAGTGATCTCAATTTTTGAAGAAAATGATGGTTCGAAATTCGGAATATATAGACCTAATGAAATTACAGGAAGGTTTTTATTCATTTTACAAGCAGGTCATGATTATGAAATTTTATATCAGCTAGGTAAATTAACTACTAAAGATATTGTTAATGTACCTGATCAAACTGAAGGAGTTATTGATTATACTAAGGTTGTAACTGTAGAAAGTGATACAATTACATTATCTGCTGGTAAAGTAGTTGATGGAGATATTATTGCTATTGCTTTACTTGATGAAATAGAAAATATTGAAGTCACAAGTATAGATCTTTCTGATACAACAGATGTTACTGATAACACAGATGTTACTGATAACACAGATGTTACTGATAACACAGATGTTACTGATAATACAGATGTTACTGATAACACAGATGCTACAGATAATACAGATGTAACTGAAATAAGTGCTGAATCTCTGCCAACTTTGTATTTTGTTTATGAAAGAACAAGGTTAGTAGAATCTTCTAAATCTGATTTGCAAAAAGTGTATCAATTCTTGAAGAAAAATCCATCAGCCAAAATTAAAATTATAGGACATACAGATAGTAATGGTGAAAATGATTACAATGATAGGTTCTCTAAATTAAGAGCTAATTCAATCAAGAGTATCTTAAATAAAAAAGGAATTTCTAATAGTAGAATGGAAACTATAGGACTAGGAGAATCAAAACCAAAAGCTTCAAATGTGAATACTGATGGCACCGATAATCCTGAAGGTAGACAGCAAAATAGAAGGGTTGAATTCGAAATTGTTAAATAAGTAATGCTCAAAAAGCTTTTTGTACAAAATTATGCACTTATTGAAAGCCTGGAGATTGATTTTTCTTCAGGCTTTTCTGTAATCACAGGTGAAACAGGCTCAGGAAAATCCATCTTATTAGGAGCTTTGTCATTAATCCTTGGTGATAGGGCAGATCATAAAGTATTGTTTAATAAAGATCGTAAATGCATTATAGAAGGATTTTTTGCTACTAATGATATTTTAGATTCATTTTTAAATAAAAATGACATAGATGTCGAAAATGAATTAATTATTAGAAGAGAAGTTGCTTCAAATGGTAAGTCAAGAGCATTTATCAATGATTCTCCAGTTAAGCTGGGGTTATTAAGGAATATTGGTTCTCTACTAATTGACGTTCATGGACAACATGAAAATTTACTATTGGGACAGTTAGAATATCAATATTTGTTTTTAGATAGTGCTGCAAATACTTTGGATTTATACAATGAATATTACCAATCATATTTAATTTTTGAAGAGACTAAAAAGAAACTAAATCAATTATTAGTTAGGGAAGATGAGATGATTAATAAGATTGATTATATCAATTTTCAGATTAATGAATTAAATAAATACCCTTTTGAAAACTGGGATGAAAAGTCTATAAATGAAGAATATAATTTGCTCTCTAATTTTGATGAGGTAAAACAATTGTTCGCTAAGGTTAATGAACTTTCAGAGGGATCGAATTCTATTATGAATAAATTGAATGATCTTAATGAATTATTAGGAGAGATTGTTCATTCTATTCCTGAGATAGGAGACTATCAAAACAGGATGAATAGTATTTGTATTGAAATGGAAGACCTTTTATTAGGACTGGGTAAAAAAGATCCTTCTTTTAATGAGGACCCAATTCGTTTAGAAGAATTAAATAATCAGATTATGATTATGAATTCATTAATGAAGAAATTTAATGTTGTTGATCTAAATCAATTAAAAAATAAAAAAGAAGAACTTGTTATAAGCCTTTCCGAATTTGAGAATATATCCAATGAAAAAGAGATGCTCCAAAATAAAGTGGAGGAGTCTAAAAATAGTTGCTTGAAGAAAGGCAGCGTTTTATATAATGCTAGAATAAAAAAGGTGAAGATTATAGAAAAACATATTGATTCAATTTTGGCTAGACTTTCGATGCCTAATGCAAGTCTTAAATTAGACCTAAAGAATGGTCAGAATATACATCAATATGGAATTGAGCAGCTAGGGATTTATATTTCGACAAATAAAGGAGATAAATATCATCTAATTAATGATGTTGCTTCTGGTGGAGAATTATCAAGAATTTTACTGTCTATGAAAACCTTGCTTTCTAATGAAAAAGCAATTCCTACAATGATTTTTGATGAGATTGATTCTGGTGTTAGTGGAAAAGTAGCCAATGAAATAGGAATTATTCTCAAGGAATTATCTTTAACTTCTCAAGTAATATGTATTACCCACTTGCCACAAGTTGCAGCAATTGGATCTTATCATTATCATGTAATTAAGGAAACAGATGAAAACAGAACTTACACAAAGATCAGATTACTTAAAAAAGAGGATAGATTGTTTGAAATAGCAAGTATGCTTGGAGGAGAGAAGCCAGGAAAGGCCGCTATAGATAATGCATCAGAATTATTGAATTGATCATCTGTTATCGATCTCTTCAACATCTGGATATTTATTAGGATTCCATTTAAATACAGAAGCATTTATTTCAGTATTAGGCGTTAAGCTTTTTATACTGAATTTCATAGTCATTCCATCTTTTGTTTTAATGGCTGCACTTTCTATTTGTTTTTTTGTTTCATTCACTCTTAGGATGATTGTATGGTATTTACTTTCCTTTGTATTGACTGGATATAATTTAATTTGATGAATAAGCCCATCGTCTTCTTTATTACCATCAATGTATTTTATTTTGAAGTTGTTTTCCCAAATAGTCATGATCTCTGATGGGTTTATTCCTTCAGAAAGATCTTCTATGTCATCTATGTAGCATTCATTATCACTATTCATGTAGGTCCATACAGATTCTCCATCTGAGATTACTTCACGATCATCAGTTTCGTAATAAAAGTTATTACTTTCTGTATAAGCCGTTCCAGACTGGGTTTCATTGATCTCTGGACTTTTAATATTAAGATCGAATTTTATTTTCATGTTGGTGTATGATTTTGTTTCATCACCTATCATAGTTAGTATGTCAACGCCTTTTTGGTCATTTTCCTGACTAAAAAATGGGTAGCTAATTAAATTTAAAATGAATATAATAAGTAGATTTTTCATAATGATAAGTTTATAATTTCCCTTGTGACCTTAGGTCTTCCAAAAACTGTTCCAAAGATAGAATATCAGAAACAAGTACTTCTCTAGCTTTACTCCCTCTGTGAGGTCCTATTATACCAGTCGCCTCTAGTTGATCAATTATTCTTCCTGCTCGATTATATCCCAATTTAAGTTTTCTTTGGAGTAATGAAGCTGACCCTTGTTGATGATTAACTATTACTTCAGCAGCTTGTTCAAATAATGAATCAAGGTCATCATCAATTTCTCTGACCTCATTAGCTTCATCTATATATTCAGGTAGGAGTAATGCATCTGGGTATCCTTTTTGAGATCCTATAAATTCATTGATTTTATCAACTTCAGGAGTATCCACAAACCCACATTGCAGCCTTATAATGTCGCTACCTGAAGAAAATAACATGTCACCTCTTCCAATTAGCTGATCTGCACCTCCAGAATCTAATATAGTTCTAGAGTCGATCTTGGAAGTAACCCTAAATGCTATTCTAGCAGGGAAATTAGCTTTAATGGTACCTGTGATTACGTTTACTGAAGGCCTTTGAGTAGCGATTATCAAATGAATACCTATAGCTCGAGCTAGTTGAGCTATACGTGCTACCGGACTTTCAATTTCCTTTCCAGCCGTCATGATTAAATCAGCAAATTCATCAACTACTAGTACAATATAAGGGAGGTACCTATGTCCTTTTTCAGGATTTAGCTTTCGTTTAATAAATTTTTGATTGTATTCTTTTATCGTTCTAACCGTTGCATTTTTTAGTAGCTCATACCTAGCTTCCATTTCAACACATAAGCTATTTAGAGTAGTAACCACCTTTTTAGTATCTGTAATGATGGCTTCTTCTTCATCTGGTAGCTTAGCTAAAAAGTGTCTTTCTATTTTGTTATAAATTGTTAGCTCTACTTTTTTAGGGTCAATTAAAACAAATTTAACTTGAGAGGGGTGCTTTTTAAATAATAGAGAAACCAATATAGCATTTAAACCAACAGATTTTCCTTGACCAGTAGCGCCAGCCATAAGTAGATGTGGCATTTTGGTTAGGTCTGTAATGAAAGATTCATTAGAAATGGTTTTTCCTAGTGCAACAGGTAATTCAAGGTCGGAATTTTGAAATTTATCAGACGCTATCAACGCTCTCATTGCAACTATGTCAGGGTTGGAATTAGGCACTTCAATACCGACAGTTCCTTTACCTGGCATGGGTGCTATTATTCTAATTCCTAAAGCAGCAAGACTTAATGCAATATCGTCTTCTAAATTTTTAATCTTTGATATTCTTACACCAGCAGCAGGGACAATCTCATAAAGGGTGACAGTAGGGCCTATAGTAGCTTTGATCTTAGAAATATTGATCTTGTAGTTACTAAGCGTTTCAATGATCTTGTTTTTATTTCTTTCTAATTCTTCTTCATCTACACTAATATTTCCATCACCATGGTTGAATAGAAGGTCTATTGAAGGTAGCTGATACTGTGAAAGATCTAATTTTGGGTCAAATTCACCAAATTCTTTTACTTTTTTGTCAATATCTTCATCTGTGAGTAGTTCTTCCTCTTTTCCAACTTCTACAGAAAATTCGTCATCTTTCTCTTTGTCATTATCTACTTTTAATTCTTCATTGTTGTCTATAGAGCTTTCTTCATTAATAACTGTTTCACTAATTATTTCTTCAGTAAGATCAATTGGTTCAGATTCTTTTTCATTAATGATCTCCTCTTCTGTAATTGGATTAACTGCTGTGAAATCATTTTCAATTAGGTCATCTTCTGTGGATTCTTTTTTCTGAAATAATTTTTCAATAAAAGTAAAAGATGGATTGAATAAGATTATTACACATATTATTCCAGAGAATAGGATGAAAAATCCAGCGCCAATATTACCAGCTATGCCTGTAAGAAAATCAATAATATATTGACCATAATGTCCACCCATATAGTCAAGCTCATTCCCTTGAAATATAAAGGCAAACGTCATGCTGAACCAGATTAATCCAAGGGCACTTATTTTTAATGATTTAATGATTGATAGCACCTTGATTTTAAACAATACTCTTAGTCCAATAACAATAGATAGAAAAACAAATAAATAAGAAGCGATTCCAAACCAGATCTTCATGAATTTATTAGCAGTAAAAGCACCTAGTTTGCCTAACCAATTTTCAATAGGTTTTTCGGGTTCATAGTTAAATAAGAAATCCCAAATATTCCTATTGTTGAATACCTCACTATGGTCTTTTTCCCATGTAAATAAATAAGAAGTAAAAGCAATGAATAAATAAATCCCAGTAAGTATTAATAGTAAACCAAGTGTTTTATGGAACCTTTCATCTTTGAGTGTATTGTAAAAAGATCTAAAAAAAACAATTACCCCTTTTAAGAAATTATTGAAAGAGTTGTTTTTTTTCTTCTTTTTACTCTTCTTGGACTTGGGTTTTTTATATGTGTTATGATTTTGTTTCATTGATTAAAACAAAAATAACTTTTCACATAAAGAAATAGAGGTGTACTTTATTCGTATTGTTAACTATTCTATGTTAGAAAAGAGAATTAATTTTATTGACCCATCATCTTTTGAAATTCTTCCATGGTCATTTTTTCATAATCCGATGGAATCTCAAAAACCTTTTTGGTGTATTTTTCTTTTGTTACACTTATGGCTTTTATTTTCATGGTCATTCCCTGGGTTGTGACGCTGTATTCTAAAGGTAATCCTTTAAGGTCTTTGAATTGGTGATTAGATTGAGCAGGTATTTCAGGGCTATAGTATATTTCAGTAGCAATCTTTTCATCAATATCATCAGTTGTAGTTGTAATAGTATAGATTGCTTTTTTGCATTCATATCCTGCTATTGTTTTTGAGTCATCAATATATTCAATTGTTGGTTTATTTGAATTTTCAGATGATTCAAAAATGTCTCCCATTTCAATGGCTATTTTCTGTCCCATTAGGTTAATAAGACTTGTAGTTATCTTTGTTTTAAAATTGATAATTGTAATCTGTTCACCTAGCATGGTGTTTTGAATTACTTTACTATGTTGTTTTCCAATGTGAGTTATCATTTCTGTAGGAAGCATTGAGCGTTGAGGTTCCATTGCTTCTGGAAGGTCATAATCGATTTCGAAAGTTATTTTTCCAGAAAAATCTTGTGCAATGAATGGGAGGGTAGTTAAGGACAGGATAAGAATTAAAATATTTTTTTTCATAATTAGGTTGTTTTAATTAAGTATTAAAGAGAATATAATTTCCATCTCTTTCAAAAACCTTTCCAAACTTACTTCTTGGTGATTTTTTGGTATATCAAAAACAGAATCAGGAATTGATTTATTTTGTTTGATAGATTTTGCAGTTAATTTCATATTCATTCCATATTGTTGTATTTCATATCCGAGAAGAACACCTTTAAATTGGTGATATTGATTACACCAATTACTGTTTATTATTGGAATATCTGTACTTTCAATAATCTCTACGTCATGTCCATCTTCTAAATTTTCATATACTCCATAATGCTTAAAGCAACTAAACCCTATTAATTCTTCTTTATGATAGGATGTTATGTAATCAAGTTCAGGAAATGATTCAAGCCATTTTTTAGTTTCTTTTTCGTTCAATGTAGTGTAGATGTTTAAGTCCTTTCCATAGTTTAAGATCATCGTCATTTGTTTTTTATTACAATCGGAGATCATTATGGATTTAAACATTGAAGTTGAAACCTCATTTTTGTATACATTGTTTTTGTAGGTCATTGTCATTGTTTTTGGTAAAAACATTTCTAATGACCTATTGTAGTTTTTTACAGGATATGAAATATTATATTCTATAATTCCTTGATTTTCATTTTCAGAACTACAAGAGTTAAGTGTGAATATCAATAAAAATAAGGTTGTAAGTTGTAGAATAAGTTTTTTCAAGAGTTATTTAATCCTTTTAATTTGATATTTAATTACAAATATATAATTATATAATAGCTATATGGATTAACAAAAGTAAAATATAATACCTGGGTCTTTAATGTGTAGAAATGGATTGAAATCTTTAGAAGATATAGCAATAATAACCTGAATATCTTTTATTTCTTTTAAAATATCAGAGTTAATTATTTTTTGATCATAAATAGTTTTATTGATTTTTTTTGGATTATCAGTAACCCAGCTAAAATTTATTTTTTCATTAATTAATACCTTAGCTATTTGTTTACCTTTTTTTCCTGCTCCCCATAATATTAATGTTTTCGTTGACTTATAATCGTTTTTTATAAAATAGTTAGTTTTTATTTCTGCAAAAGTGTTGTTTAGGTAGTTGGGGTCATTTCTTGAAGTCCTTTCAGGATAATCTCTCCAATGATGAATAGTTTTATTTACACCTGCTATTTTTAATTTATTGGAATACATTCTAAAAGCAAGATCGTAGTCTTCTGGATATATGTCTGCATCAAATCCTCCTATTGAATAAAGATCTTCTTTAAGCATCATCCAGCATGGGGAAGGGATCACACATTCTTTATAGATCTCGCTAAAGTTATTGTTTTTTGCAGTCAATTGATTGAGCCAGTTTTCGTATTTTTTATAACCTTCATTCAATAACTTATCTGATGCAAAATATTTTACAAATCCTGTCGAAAGCCAACCCCTGCCTTTATTTTCTAGTGCTCGATATAGATATAAAAGCTTGTTTTTGTCCATAATGTCATCTGCATCCATTCTTGTAATGTATTGGCCTTTTGCAACATTTAGTCCGCATCTTAAAGCAGGAATAATTCCTTGTTCTTTATTTTCTTTAATTAAGATGTTTGGATATGATTTTGCGTATTCCTTTACAATGTTTAATGAGTTGTCATTCGAATGATCGTTGATGATAATCAATTGCCAGTTTGAATAAGTTTGATTTAAAATAGAGTCAATTGATTCTTTTAAATATTCACCAGCATTCTTTACTGGCATTATTATAGAGATGAGAGAGTTTGGCAATGTTTTGTTAGATAATTGATGGTATAACGAAAGTATAAATAGATAGGACTTTTTTCAAAGGAATTGATTTTTATCTTTGCACATTAAATAATTAAAAAGATGTTTGAAAATTTATCCGATAAGTTTGACAGAGCTTTTAAGGTACTCAAGGGGCATGGTCAGATAACTGAGATCAATGTGGCAGAAACTTTAAAAGAAGTTAGAAGGGCTTTACTTGAGGCAGATGTTAACTTTAAAACAGCTAAAGAGTTCTCTAATAATGTTAAAGAAAAAGCTTTAGGTCAAAATGTATTGAATTCTATTTCTCCAGGTCAATTATTGATCAAGATCACTCATGCTGAGCTGGTTAACTTGATGGGAGAAGAAAAAGAAGACATCAATATACAGGGCAATCCTGGAGTTATATTAATGTCTGGATTGCAAGGTTCTGGTAAAACTACTTTTTCAGGAAAACTCGGATATTACCTAAAAAACAAAAAAGGAAAAAAACCTTTATTAGTTGCTTGTGATGTTTACCGGCCTGCTGCTATTGATCAGCTGCATGTTGTTGGAGAGTCTATAGGAGTAGAGGTTTATTCTGATAAGGATAATAAAGACCCTGTTTCCATTGCTCAGAACGCAATAAGTTATGCCAAGCAAAATGGTTTTAATGTTGTTATAGTAGATACTGCTGGTCGTTTAGCGGTAGATGAAAAAATGATGCAGGAAATTGAGAACATTAAAAATAAGATTAGACCTTCTGAAACTTTATTTGTAGTAGATTCTATGACAGGTCAAGATGCAGTAAATACTGCAAAAGCATTTAATGAAAGAGTTGATTTTGATGGTGTTGTTTTAACTAAACTAGATGGTGATACTAGAGGGGGTGCTGCCATTTCTATAAAGTCAGTTGTCAATAAACCTATTAAATTTATAGGTACTGGAGAAAAAATGGATGCTATTGACCTTTTCTATCCAGATAGAATGGCAGATCGTATTTTAGGAATGGGGGATGTGGTTTCATTGGTTGAAAGAGCTCAGGAACAATTTGATGAGGAAGAGGCCAAAAAGCTACATAAAAAGATCAAAAAGAATCAATTTGATTTTAATGACTTTCGAGATCAGATATTGCAGGTAAAGAAAATGGGAAGTGTTAAAGATATTGTAGGAATGATTCCTGGAATGAAAAAAGCAGTTAAGGATCAAGAAGTTGATGAGAATGCTTTTGTTCCTATTATGGCAATTATCGATTCAATGACTCCTAAAGAAAGATCAAATCCTCAATTAATCAATCATAGTAGAAGAAATAGACTGGCAGCAGGAAGTGGAACTACTTTACAGGAGGTAAATAAGTTAATGAAGCAATTTGAGCAAACCAAGAAAATGATGAAGCTCATGAGTAATAAAAAGAACATGATGAATATGATGCGTCAGTTCAAACAAATGGGTGGAAAGATGCCTTAATTAGATTTAATTATTTTTATATCCTTATTAATTTTTGAATCATGCAAATAATAGATGGAAAACAAACTTCTCTTCAAATTCAAGAAGAGCTTTCAGTTGAAGTAAATAAAATCAAAAGTGATGGAGGTAGAATCCCTCATTTGGCAGCAGTATTAGTGGGTGAAGATGGTGCTAGTGTTACATATGTAAATGCTAAAGTAAAGGCATGTGAAAGAATCGGATATAAGTCTTCTTTAATAAGGATGTCCTCTTCAACAACTCAGGAAGAGTTGCTTAATAAAATTGCAGATTTAAATAATGATCTGGATATCGATGGATTTATAGTACAGCTTCCTTTACCAGATCATATAGATGAGACTGCTGTTACATTGGCAATTTCTCCAGATAAAGATGTTGATGGGTTTCATCCTCAGAATGTAGGAAGAATGGCACTGGGTTTACCTACTTATTTACCAGCTACTCCTAATGGAATTGTTGAATTGTTAAAAAGATATAACATAGAAACAAGTGGTAAAAACTGTGTAGTTGTAGGTAGGAGTCATATTGTAGGATCACCTATGAGTATTCTTATGTCTAGAAAAGACAATCCAGGCAATGCAACTGTTACATTAACTCATAGTAGAACAAAGGACATCACTTCAATTACAAAAGAGGCAGATATCTTAATTGTTGCTATAGGAAAACCTGAATTTATTACAGCTGACATGGTCAAAGATGGAGCTGTAGTCATTGATGTTGGTATTCATAGAATTGAAGATCCATCTGCAAAAAGAGGGTTTAGATTAAAAGGAGATGTTAAGTTTGATGAAGTATCTGAAAAAGTTTCATTTATTACTCCTGTTCCTGGAGGTGTAGGGCCAATGACTATTGCTTCGTTATTAATGAATACCTTAAAAGCAGCTCAGGGTAAATAAATTTTATTTATGAAAAAAATATTAATAGCCAACAGAGGTGAAATTGCGCTCAGGATTATGCGTACCTGTAAAAAAATGGGAATTAAAACAGTTGCCGTTTATTCTGAGGCTGATTCGGATGCACCATTTGTAAGATATGCTGATGAATCTGAATTCATAGGGCCTTCTCCAAGTAATCAGAGTTATTTAATACATGATAAGATTATAGAAGTAGGATTGAAAAGGAAGGTAGATGGTATTCATCCTGGATATGGCTTTTTAAGCGAAAATGGAGTTTTTGCAGAAAAGACTATAAAGTCAGGTATGATTTTTATTGGTCCTTCTTCTTATTCTATGAAATTAATGGGTGATAAACTTTCTGCAAAAAAAACTGTCAAAGAATTTAATATCCCTCTGGTTCCTGGAATAGATCATGCCATTAAAGATGTAAAAAAGTCACTTGAAAACGCAAAAGAAATTGGATTTCCAGTATTAATAAAAGCTTCTGCAGGTGGTGGTGGTAAAGGAATGAGGGTCGTTGAAAAAGCGAATGAGTTTGAATCTCAGATGAAAAGAGCCATTAGTGAAGCAGAAAGCTCTTTTGGAGACGGATCTGTTTTTATTGAAAAATATGTTGGCTCACCAAGACATATAGAGGTTCAGGTATTAGCAGATAGTCATGGGAATGTAGTTCATTTATTTGAAAGAGAGTGTTCTATACAAAGAAGACATCAGAAAGTTGTTGAGGAAGCACCTTCTTCAATACTTACTCCAGCCCTTAGAAAAGAGATGGGAGAAGCAGCCTGTAGAGTTGCTGAATCTTGTCAATATGTTGGCGCAGGTACTGTTGAGTTTTTATATGATAATGGAGCTTATTATTTTTTAGAGATGAATACAAGGCTACAGGTTGAACATCCTGTAACTGAAATGATCACAGGGGTAGATATTGTTCAAGAACAGATAGAAGTTGCTAGAGGGAAAAAACTACCTTTTAATCAATCTGATTTATCAATTAATGGACATTCTATTGAGGTTAGGGTGTATGCTGAAAATCCATTGAATGACTTTTTACCCGATGTTGGTAATTTAAAAGTATATAAAGCACCTTTAGGTGATGGGGTAAGAGTGGATGATGGATTTGAAGAAGGAATGGATATCCCTATTTATTACGATCCAATGATCTCAAAATTAATTGTACATGCTAATAATAGAGAAGAAGCAATAGTTAAGATGACTAAAGCAATTAATGATTATGATATTGTTGGGGTGGAAACAACACTTCAGTTTTGTAATTACGCAATCAATCATGATGCATTTGTGTCTGGAAATTTTGACACCCATTTTGTAGATCATTATTTTAAAGATCCAGCATCAATTTTAAGTCCAAGTGAATTAGAGATTGAGGCTGGTGCTGTTGCAGCTTCTATTTTTAATGATGGATCTTTGTCTAATGATGTCTTTTTGCCTAGTAATCCATCTTCTTGGAGATTGAATAGGACGGAGCGCTAATTTAGCTGTGTTTTATGTTGATTCTGTCTATATGTCAGTAATAATACTGCCAATTTTTACATAAAATAATGTTTTTGCAATAGAATTTGTCAGCAATAGCGTAATGGCATAGGAATTGAACAATGCTAAATTGAATTTAATTTAATACATCATACAATGGGAAAAATTATTGGTATAGATTTAGGAACAACAAATTCTTGTGTTTCTGTAATGGAAGGAAATGAACCTGTGGTCATTCCAAATAGTGAAGGTAAAAGAACAACTCCTTCAGTTGTTGCATTTGTAGAAGGGGGAGAGAGAAAAGTAGGTGACCCTGCAAAGAGACAGGCAATTACTAATCCAGTAAATACAATCTATTCTATCAAACGATTCATGGGTAATCGTTTTGATGAAGTAAGTAAAGAAATAGGTCGTGTTCCTTATCAAATAGTTAAAGGAGACAATAATACTCCTAGAATTCAGATCAATGATAGAAAATATTCTCCACAGGAGATCTCTGCAATGGTTCTTCAGAAAATGAAAAAAACTGCAGAGGATTATTTAGGTCAGGAAGTCAATGGAGCTGTAATAACAGTGCCTGCTTATTTTAATGATTCTCAGCGTCAGGCTACTAAAGAGGCTGGTGAAATAGCTGGTTTAAAGGTGGAAAGAATCATCAATGAGCCTACTGCAGCTGCTCTTGCTTATGGAATGGATAAGACAGGAAAAGACATGAAAATCGTTGTTTTTGATTTTGGTGGTGGTACACATGATGTTTCTATTCTAGAATTAGGAGATGGTGTATTTGAAGTATTGTCTACAGATGGTGACACTCATCTTGGTGGTGATGATGTTGATGAAAAGATCATTAACTGGTTGGCTGATGAATTTAAAAAAGATGAAGGTCTTGATCTTAAGAAAGACCCTATGGCATTACAAAGATTAAAAGAAGCTGCAGAAAAAGCTAAAATTGAGCTTTCTTCATCTGCTTCAACTGAAATTAACTTACCTTATATTATGCCTGTTGATGGGGTTCCTAAGCACTTAGTTAGAACATTATCAAAAGCACAATTTGAGCAATTGATTGATGATTTAGTAAAAAGAACTATTCAGCCATGTAAATCTGCATTAAAAAGTGCTGGTTTATCTACATCGGATATAGATGAAGTTATTTTAGTGGGTGGTTCTACAAGAATCCCAGCTATTCAGGAATCAGTTGAGAAATTTTTTGGAAAATCTCCATCTAAAGGGGTTAATCCTGATGAGGTGGTTTCTTTAGGTGCTGCTATTCAAGGTGGTGTATTAACTGGTGAAGTAAAGGATGTCCTTTTATTAGATGTAACTCCTCTTTCTTTAGGTATTGAGACCATGGGTGGGGTGTTTACTAAATTGATTGACTCAAATACTACTATTCCTACTCAGAAATCACAGGTTTTCTCTACTGCTGCAGATAATCAGCCATCGGTTGAGATTCATGTATTACAAGGAGAAAGATCAATGGCCGCAGATAATAAAACAATTGGAAGATTTCATTTAGATGGAATTCCACCTTCACCAAGAGGAGTTCCTCAAGTTGAAGTTTCTTTTGATATTGATGCTAATGGTCTGATCAATGTAAAAGCATTAGATAAGGCTACCAATAAAGAGCAATCCATTAGAATTGAAGCATCTTCAGGGCTTTCGGATGAAGAAATAGCAAAAATGAAAGAAGAAGCAGAAGCAAATGCAGATGCTGATCAGAAAATCAAGGATGAAGTGGAGAAAGTAAATGCTGCTGATTCTATGATCTTTCAAACAGAGAAACAGCTAAAAGAGTTTGGTGATAAAATTCCAGATGAGAAGAAGCAACCAATCGAGGAAGCATTGACAGAATTAAAGACTGCGCATACTAGTAAAGACCTAGCTGCTATAGATGCTTCTATGGAGAAACTGAATACTGCATTTCAGGCTGCAAGCCAGGATATGTATAATGCTTCTCAACCTAATGGAGCTGATCCTTCTCAAGAAAACAATGATGAAGATGCTTCCAAAAAATCAAAAGATGAGGAAGTTACTGATGTAGATTTTGAAGAGGTATAGTATTTCACAACTTTTTTGTCTAATTTTATAATTAGATAAAAAAGCATTTATGAGATATATAAAACTACTTTTCTCTACCTCTATTTTATTTATTTATTCAGGAATTAGTGCTCAGTGTGATAGCACAATCATCACTGGTGATTACATTATTTCCACCAATACTACATTGTCCGGTAGCTATTATGTTACAGGTCAATTTATAGTGGAATCTAATGTAACTGTAACAGTTCAGCCATATTCTTCTAACGGATGTGGAGAACTGAAGATCTATGCAGACAAAATTGCTATTTATGGTAATATAGATGGTGATGGAGCTGGGTATGAAGGTGGTTCAGGTGGTGCTTCTGGTTCTCAGGTGTCTAGCAGTACAGGTGATGCCTCTGCTTTAACTGGATGTAGTAGCTCTAGTTCTCCTGGTCAAGTAGAAGTAGAAGGTGGAGTAGAGGGAAATGCAGGAGATGGTCCTGGTGGTGGTAGTGAAGGTAAGGATGGCAGAACAGGATCGGGTCCAAAGCAAGAATGTATGTCTACTGCTGATGAAGCGGGAATGATAGGTGGAGGGTCTGGAGCTTCAGCTGGAGGAGGAGGATCTTATGGAGGCTATGGAGAAATTGGTGGATTTGGTGGAGATGGATCAAATAGTTATAATTTAAGCAATATTCCTATTTCTAATGCTTATGCAGTAAATGCTGGATATGGTAAAAGTGGAGGTGCTCCAGGTGTTACTTATGGTACTGATGATCAAATGGATATTGATTTAGGTTCTGGTGGTGGTGGTGCTGGAGGAGGTGGAAGATCTTATTCTCAGGGAACTTCTGGTTTTACTGGAGGAGATGGAGGTGGTCTAGTACTCTTGATGGCTTATACGGATAGTTTAATTGTTGAAGGTTTGATTTCAGCAAATGGTGATAATGGTGCTGCTGGTGGTGATGGTGGTGATGGTGGAACTGGCCAAAGCTCTAATACAGGCTGTTGTTCTGACCCTTGCAATGATTGCGGTGAAAAGACTTTTTCCTGTGGAGCGGGTGGAGGCGGAGGAGCAGGTGGAGGTTCAGGTGGTGGTATTATTCTAATAGGATATGACATTAACTATATTGTAGGAGATATGGAGTCTATGGGTGGTAATGGTGGTAATGGCGGGTATGCAGGTTTAGGTACTAATTGCTCTTACAATGCCCCTTGGGGATGTGGTGGTGATCAGACGGTTACTGCTTTTTCTGGATATAATGGAAATCCTGGAGGAGGAGGAGGAGGAGGAAGAATAAAAGTCTTTGCGTCCGATTGTAATGGAAATATTATATTGCCTAATACAGATCTTTTTGGAGGCAATGGAGTAGCGGTAGCTGATGAGGGTTCTTTGCATATAGAAAACACTTTACCTTGTCAGGGAATCAATCCTCCACCGGCTTCTGTATTTGATCAGATTGATAAATATCATTTTGACTTTACTGTATATCCAAATCCAACATCAACAGGGGAAATTAATATAGATTTCAAGGATTCATACATTAATTTTGAAAATTCTGAGCTCATTGTTTACGATGTTTTTGGTAAAATAATCCATCAAGAATTATTAACTAATAATAGCTGGGTGAACTTGAATCTCGATCTTTCTAGTTTGTCTAACGGTGTCTATATAGTTAAGATTAATTCAGGTACTTATTTCGGAGAACAATATTTTACTATTTCTAAATAAATAGTTAGTTTATTTTGACTAATTTCTATTTGTTAAACTAATTATTTAAATATTAAGTATGTTTGCATACTAAATTTTAAATTTTTATATTTGCACAGAATTTAATGAATTAATGATTTAATATTTAACTAATACACGATTTAATGAAAAAGATCTTATTCCTATCTACCCTAACTATCTTATCTGTTTCAGTTCTTTTTATTTCATGTAGAAAAAAAGGGGCAGAAAAAACATTTCAATCAGTTATAGACCTTGGTGGAGTATTTGAGGATCCTCAAAATGTCTCAACTAAGTCTACTACAATTGATACAGTTGTTAATGGAGATAGTCTATGGGCTTGTACTACAGACACCTACAATGTAATACAAGGATTACAGGAATTCCCATTATTTAACCCTAATTCATCTGTAGTATATCCTGGTAATTTATTGCAAGGTGGTTCTTTAACCAATGCTACACCTGATGTTATTGTGGTTGATAGGGCTTCAGGAACTTTTTCTATTGATATTATTTCGGGTGGTTGGAATGTTACAGCTACGGTTAATGAAGTGGTTAAATCACAGGTAGCAACAGCATTGAACGATATTATATCTAATCAATCTTATTCAGCTATTCCTTCTAATATTAGCTTTAGCATGCAAGAAGTTCATTCCGAACAACAATTAGCCATGTCTTTAGGTTTGGATTTTAATGCTTATGGTGTTGCTGTTGATTCTGAATTAGGATTTACTAATTCATATGATTATAACCGTGTTTTGGTTAAATTGTCTCAATCTTATTATACAATGAGTTTCGATCTACCTGCTAGCTATGATGATCTTTTTGCTCCTAGTGTAACTCCAGAAGATTTAGAGCAATATGTAGGCCCTGGTAATCCAGCATGTTATATTTCGGATGTTACTTATGGTAGGGTATTTTATTTATTAGTTGAATCTACATCAAGTGCGACAGCTATATCATCAAGCATTAATGCTTCTTTCTCAGCAGTTCCTAATGCACCAAGTGCTAATGTGAATACTTCCTATTTATCTAGCCTTGATAATTTGAATATTAAATTATTTGCATTGGGTGGTGATGCAACTTCTACATTATACACTATAGGCAGTAACAATGTAAATAGCTTGGTAACAATCTTAGGCTCAGCTGGAAATATAGAAACAGGTGTTCCGTTATCTTATGTTTGTAGAGCTGTTAATGGTAATAACATTGTTTCTGTTAATTTGGCAACTACTTACGATATAGAAAGCTGTGAGCCAATTGGTCCAGTTCAAGGTGCTTATGGTAATATTCCAGCTCCCGTTTTATATTTAAAAGCTGAAGATGCCAATACAAGTAATAATGGTATTGTTTCTTATAATAATGCTACAGATCCAGACCAAGGAGTTTATGCTGTTGGACAATACAATGGTAGTAATGTTGGCGGATTAGTTGTTGAGAACTGGCCAGATGATGGAGGTGTTAATATTGCAAGTACTTCGGATCCAGATAATAGACCAGTATTTGTTCCTAATGCTTTAAATGGATACCCTGCAATAGATTTCTGTAATTTCTCTGCTAATGGTACTTCTAGTTCTTATGATCAGGATATTAGTACTGAGCTAGATATTCCTGGTGCATTATTTACCAATACAAACTATACTTTATACATGGTAGTTTCTTCGCCTACAAAATTAGGTGTGGAGGGTGACTATGTATCTAATATCACTAGTCAGGCAATTGATGCTGGTACATTTTTACAGGGATCTGATCCAATGCCTTATGGTCAATTAACTGTTGGTTTTAATTCTAATTCCAACCTTGTATTTGGTCATAACATGAATGACCTAGACGTGCCTTTAGGAAGAAGTAGTGATTTTAGATTATTAACTTTGAGATTCAGTACTGTAGATGGCATGAAAGCATTTATTGCTGATTCAGATATAGCACTTTCATCAGATGCTGCTGTAAATATTCCATTGACATCAAATAATGGATTAAAGCTGAATGCTGCTTCACTTTCAAACCCTGGTGATAATGCAAGATCTCAGGTTGTTGAAGTAAGGGCTTATAATGTAGCTTTAACTGATGTTCACAGAAAGCAGATCGCTCAGCAGATCATGAATAAATACGGTTTATAATATTTTTATATCTTTAATCGTTTTTAACGAAAAATTTAATAAAAATTTATAAAATATGATTTGTATTTCATTACCTATATTAGTTGTTATTGCTGGTGTTTATTTATTAGCAAAAACCAAAACGGATAATCTCGGAACTGGATTTAAATTTGCTTCATATGCCTCAATTATAGCTGGTTTAGTGATTTTAGGCATGAGTCTTATGACATGTATGTCTAATTGTAGTGCTAAAAAAGGCGGACATCACGGGCATGAATACCATCAATCCTGTAAAGGACACGATGGTTGTACAGGTGCTACATCTTGTAGTAAAAGTGCAAAATGTGCTAAAGGTGATAAGTGCTGTAAAAAAGGAGCAGATAAGTGTTCTAAGGATGCTAAGAGCTGTTCTAAAGATGCAAAAACTTGTTCTAAAGATGCAAAGAGCTGTAAGGCTAAATGTGACATGACTGAATGTTCTAAAATGACTAAAGAAGAATGTGCTAAGATGTGCGATGAGAAAGGTTGTTCTGCAGAAGAAAAAGAATGGTGTTTATCTCACTTTGATGAGGAAGGGAACTGGAAAGGATGTAAAGAGGATGCTTCATCTTGTACTAAAAGCAAAAAAACTTGTACTAAAGGAAGTGATAAAGTTGCTCAATTATAAGACTACTAAAGTTGCTTAAATAGATTATTGAAAAGCCAGTCTTATGACTGGCTTTTTTGTTGTTACCCCACAATGACTACCCATCAAATTCCCTTATTAAGGTTTCTTATTCCATTTATTTTAGGAATTATCTTGAGTATATATCAGGAATGGTCATCTAATTTCTTCAATTATACATTTATTGTTTTATGGATAATTTACGGATTGGGTGGAATTATTAGAAGGAATAAAAAGAAATATTTCTCTAATTATTATTTTCATGAAATTACATTGTATCTCTGTTTTTTATTTGGGGGTATTTGCATTGTTATATTCCATACAGACCTTAATTATAATGACCATTTTCATTATCAGAATAAAGAAAATGTAATTTATATAGCAGAGTTGGATAGTCCTATAGCTAATAAATTAAGATCTGTTCAATGTAAGGTGAGGATAAATAAAATAATCCATGAGAATAAAGTTGCTCATGTAAATGGAAAAGCATTATTATACATCGAGAAATCTTCTTCTAGTTTAGACCTTTTACCAGGGGATATTATTCAATTTAGCACTAATTTTAATAAAGTAAACAAACCAGTTAATCCAGGACAGTTCAATTATCAACTATTTCTTCAGTTTCATCAGATATACGATCAGTCATATATAAAAAAAGATCAATGGAAATTGATCAGTAGAGATGAGTATTCAATTTTTAATTTTTCCAATAGAGCAAGAAATTATTTTCTGAGTTTATTTAAAAGAGCTGGTATTAATGGTCAAGAGTTTGCTGTTGCTAGTGCTTTAACATTAGGTTATAAAGATGAATTGAATAATGAAATTAAGCATGCCTATTCTAGTGCTGGAGCAATGCATGTGTTAGCTGTTTCCGGTTTGCATGTAGGCATTATATACCTGCTATTTAATAGCATTTTGACATTTATTTTTAGGCACAGAAAATCAATTATTATAAAAACGCTCATTATTTTATTGATTATATGGGCTTATGCATTATTGACAGGTCTTAGCCCTTCAGTACTTAGAGCAACCACAATGCTCAGCTTTATTATTATCGGAAATTCATCTGGAAGGAATGCAAATATTTACAATACTTTAGCTGCTTCTGCATTTTTTCTTTTGATGATTGATCCTTTCTTAATAATGCAGGTGGGATTTCAATTAAGCTATTTGGCTGTAATAGGAATCGTATTTTTTCAACCTAGAATCTATAATAAGCTACAATTTAAAAATATACTTTTAGATTATATATGGGCTATCACTGCTGTGTCATTAGCAGCACAGCTAGTAACATTTCCATTAGGTCTTTTGTATTTTCATCAATTCCCTTCCTATTTTTTAATCAGTAATTTATTAGTGATTCCCTCAGCTTTTATATTATTGATAATGGGAGTTTTATTACTGATCACAAGTATTTATCCACCTATTTCTAATATAATTGGATTTTTAATGAATCATATTGTGGCATGGGTCAATAACTCTGTAATGTATATTGATCAATTGCCATTTTCATTGATTGAAGGAGTTTCAATATCAATTAAAGAGACTTATATAATATATGCAGCTATCCTTTTTATTTCAATAGGATTTTCATTAAGGAGGTTTAGATTTTTGAATTATGGATTAGTATTCATTATCTCTCTTTTTATAATTGATCTTCGTGAAGATTTTAATTTAAAAGGTAAAGAACAAATTGTAATTTATAATGTAAAGGGTCATGTAGCTATTGATCTTATAAAAGGTAAAGAACATCTATTTATTTCAGACAGTGAGTTTTTTAATGATCATGCAGCAATGTTATTTAATGTGAAGCATCATTGGTATGATATGGATTTAAATAAATCCATTTTTTGTGATTTGGATTCATCTAAGCATGTGAGTTTGGTCATTCAAAATGATACGATTATTTCTTTTGAGGAATCCTGTATACAATTTGGGAGGAGGAATTATGTGCTTTTTAGGAATGAATACATAAATGTAATTGATAAAAATGCGGTCATCTTGTTGTCAGGAAAATACAAGGGTGAATATGTTGAAATCATCAAAAAATATAAAGATCATTCTTTTATAGGTCTATCAGATCTTAGTTACTCTCAGCGTTCGAATATTGAATATATAA